>Ga0315906_10001250_pt1 | contig 38262 bp, 35 predicted proteins | sample LakEriMetagenome_4_FD_203526 | JGI IMG/M metagenome (GOLD analysis project Ga0315906, IMG submission 203526) | Freshwater fungal communities from buoy surface, Lake Erie, Ohio, United States - Buoy 2 MA122 | ecosystem: Environmental > Aquatic > Freshwater > Lake > Lake biofilm | place: USA... | reverse complement strand
CCTCCCTCAATTATAATTATTTGGGAGATGGAATAATTGCACCTGGTTTTATTGATTTACAGCTAAACGGATGTGGTGGTGTATTATTTAATGAAACAACAAATATGCCAACCCTTGAAACCATGTATCAAACCTGTTTACGTTTTGGCACAACAAGCTTTTTACCTACATTAATTACCAGTGATATTAATACAGTAACACTCGCATTAAATACAGTTAAAGAGTGGTTTGCTACTTATGGCAATACCAGAGGGGTTATTGGTATTCACCTTGAGGGACCTTTTATTGCTAAAGATAAGAAAGGTATCCACTCAGAAGAACATATCATTAAGCCAGAGGATAAAATTTTAACCTTAGTTACCCAATATGTTAAACATTTTCCGATAAAAATGACCATTGCGGTTGAAACATTTACCGAAGCACAAATAAAATTCTTATATAATGCCGGAATAATTCTATCTATTGGGCATTCTAATGCTAATTATGCACAGGCAGTAAAAGCAATACAATGTGGCATTACAACAGCAACTCATGTATTTAATGCTATGAGCGGCTTAACAGCAAGGAACCCTGGAGTTATTGGTGCAATCTTAAATAATAATATCTATGCTGGAGTAATAGCTGATTTATTACATGTTGATGCGGCTAATATAGAGCTATTATATAAACTAAAACCAGATAAACTTTATTTAGTTACAGATAGCGTAACCCCCATGGGAACAAAATTAACTAAATTTATGCTTGCTGGTAAAGAGCTATCAGTTAAAGATGGAAAGTGTATTGATGAAAATAACGTTCTTGGGGGGGCAAACCTTACCATGAATAATGCAATTAAAAAATGTGTGGAAGAATGTCATATTCCATTGCCTCAGGCATTAAAAATGGCAAGCTTAATTCCTGCACAAGTTATGCATTTGGATAATACATTGGGTAAAATCAAGCCTAATTATCGAGCTGACTTGGTTTATTTAGAACCCAATAATTATGAATGTACAATAATCAAAAACACTTAACCTATAGCAGGTTAATGTTTATGACTTGAGGATGATTTGGGCTTTGACTTTTGTGTAACTACCCTAGTTTTGTTGCGACTTTCGCTAATTAAATGCATATGCTGAATATTTAATTTAGGGCTAAGGATATCCCCTGCTATTGAAACAGGAATCACAACTAAGCTAATTCTCTGATCATTCTTAGGTAAAGCGCTTTTAATATTTAAGTTATAGTTTAAAGTATTGTGTATAAAATCTAAAGACCCTATACCAGTAGCAATAACATATGGAGAAGAGAACTGCAATTTGCCATTTTTACTAACTCCATTGGCAAATTTAAAATTGGCTTGCATATGATTAAAAATTGTCGAACGATTTGACGTAAAAGCAATATCACTTTCTGGGTTTAGAAATAGATTAAAATCCACCCCCTGGAAAGCTCCATTTTTTGCTTCGATATTAACTTTGCCATTAAGGTGGCGATGAATATCATCATACGAACTTACTGAATTAGCCATTATATCCAACATTAAATTACCTGTGCCACTTATTGCACTAATATCAAATAAATTATCTAATAAATTTTTTAAGTTTAAGTTACTTATGCTATTTTTTGCATATAAATCGTATACATCATTATGTTTAGTGATTTTCATACCACCACTCAAAGCCCCATTATAAACATTTGCCTTAATATTCTTTATATTTAGTTCATCATTTTTTATAATAAAATCGGTAGTAACATCATTAAGAGCTATTCTATCTAATACAAAATGCTTAATTATTAGATTTGCTTGGGCATTAAATAATGACAACCATGCAAATGGTAGCCTATCTTTATCACTAAATAAAGGAATCATTTTATCTTTAGCAAAAGTTAATCTAGATAAATCCAAACTGGCTATATTGCCTGTAGCAATTATATATGGTTTAATGTTATCATTAAATACTTGTAAATCTAATTTTATTGGCGCACTATTTAAATTACCATCCAGATTAAAACGCAAAACATTCTTATTTATATCATAAGCACATTTACCAGTTAATATTGAGTTTAACCCATTATCTTTTAATTTAGAGGAAGTAAGTTTCATTTGACTAGTACAATAATCACTGTATATGCCCATACTTTCAGAATACACTAGGTTTTGTACCATTGAATCCATATTAAATTTTATATTAGGAATATCTGTTTTATACTGCATAGAGATTTTATTTACTTGCATACCTTTGTATTGTGGAGAAATTAATTTATCCACATTAAATAAAATATGATTACCAATCGAATTTTTAGTAAAATCCACCTGTAAATCAGCATTACTTGCGGTAATTCCATTTAAATTTACATCTACTTTTCCAACATTTAACGTTCCGACATAATTTTTAACATGTACATTGCCAATGATGTTTTGTAAAGATAAATTTTTAGCATTAATAGAATAACTAGCTTTAGTTGCAACATCTATATTCAGCAAAGAGTTAAAAATGTGAATATTAAAGGTATCAAAATTAATGAGATCATTATTAACCGCATTTGATACTCCATTTACTATAAAATAGGTCTGGCTATTTTTTAATTTAAACCCTAAATCAAAGTTAATGTCAAGTCCGTTATGCTCAATTTTAAAGCTACCGTCACTAATGGGGTAGATCAAATCTTTTTCAACTGAATTAATACCATAAATATCAATTCTTTCCATATCAGAAAATAAAGAATCTTTAGCATTAGATAAATTTAATAAATTAGACACCCCATATTGTTTTAAATTTCCTTGATTGATATCCATTCCATCAATAGCAACACGTTTTACCTTGTATTTACCAAAGATTAAACCTAACCAAGACATTTTGCAACTCATCCGTTTTATCTCTACTAGCTGGACATTCCTTTTTGTGGTAATAACCACTCGGTTTAAATCCAAGCTCATTCCATGCCAGAGCTTTGGAACAATTTGCCCATCAATTTCAACATTATAAACTTTATCATCAAATTGATTAATAATAGTCTGTCTAACTTGGTTTTCATTAAATAGATAAAAGAAGAAAAATAATGGTATCACAACTAAAACCATAAATAATACAAAACCACCCCAATACAATACTCTAATTTTAGTCTTAGTTGAATTTAATAATATCATAATTAACTACTCTTCTTCATGCGTAAATATATTTCGTATAGTTTAGCCACATTATCTTTTAATGCTGATTCGGAACCATTATTCTGAATGATATCATCTGCCATTTCTAACTGCTGCGCTCTGGGAACTTGAGAATCTATAATACTACGAATTAAATCTTCACTTAATTGGCTACGCAACTTAACTCGCCTTATAAGCACATCTTCTGCACAATCAATAAAAACACTTCTATCAATTAATGCTAAATACTTTGGCGCTTTAAATAGCAAAGGCACTACAATAACCACACAAGCCTCCACACCCACACTAAGCATCTGTATTACTTGCTTATAAATTAACCCATGTAAAATCTGCTCTAAATCTCTCTTAGCATCGGCATCCATAAAAACAAGATTGCGCATCTTCTCTCTATCTAATGAGCCATTATCTTTTATCAATTGGCTACCAAAAGTTTTTAGTATTGGTTTAATTGCTGCACCATTAGGCGCAGTTAATTCATGAGCTATCAAATCAGTGTCAATTATCTGAGCTCCCAATTGGGCAAAGTATTTGGTAGCTAAGCTCTTGCCACTACCTATAAGCCCTGTTAATCCAATAATGATTCTGTGCTTCATATAGGTAAAGGAATTAAAAAAGTTTTACCAAAAAATAAAACCATAATTGCCGCAATGCCTAAAAATGGACCAAACGGCACTGCTTTATGCAAGCTAACTTTACCTTTTAGGTAAGCAATTACAAAGTATACTATGCCAAGTAGCGGAGCGATAAAAAGAATAGGGATCAATCCACTAATGCCAACCCAAGCTAAAAGTGCCGCCAAAAACTTAAAATCCCCATACCCTAAGCCTTCACGACGAGTAATTAATCTAAATAACCAATATACTAACCATAAAATAGCATACCCAAATGCGGCACCAACTAAAGCACTTACTAAACTTCCAGAAATCAACCCATGTAAATTAAATAATAAACCGAGCCATAATAAAAGCAGGGTTAGCTCATCAGGCAAATAAAATGTATGATAGTCTATCATAATTAAACATAAGATAAAACTAATAAATACTAGCTCAGCAAATAGTAGCAATATATCTGAAGTAATGTATCCAGAATAAGCAAATAAAATTGCAGTAACTATCTCAATAAATAGATAGGCAACAGGAATCTTAATAGCGCATTTAACACATTTCCCTCTAACCAACAAAAACCCGATAATAGGAATATTTGCCCAAAATGGAATAGCCTGATGACAAGATAAACACCCAGATTGCGGAACTAGTAAATTAAATTTAGAAGGAAACTCATCATTTTTCACATAATCCAATCCTAGAGTTTCGTAGCTTTCTGCTCTCCACTTGCGCATTAATATTATAGGTAGCCGATAAATAACCACATTTAAAAAGCTTCCAATAGTTGCGCCTATAACAAATAATAAAATAATTCTGAATAATAAATTATACTCAAACTCAGAAATTAATACAGAAAACATCTCTATCCCTTAATTTAGTTATTAGTAACTACCTAGCAGTAGTAAAATTTAACTGCGCAGATTAGTAGTTATGGCATTTCGGTAATTTTAACTCGCTCTACCCAATACAAACCCACGTTAATCACTTCAAAAATTAAATTTTTTAACCTAAAGCATACTCCAATATTTGGAATACCGTTTAAGGTTTTTAGAACCACTCCATTTATAGTTAGAGCATCTGGCATAATTTCAATCTGGAGATGATATAACTCATTTAACTCTCTAATTAGCATAGTTCCATCAACAATAAGTTGATTCTCATCATTTTTTATCGCTAAATACTTTTGCTGAGGTGATTCAGTTGTAAAATCCCCAAAAATAATTTCTAGCATATCCTCCAAACAGGCTATACCTAATATATCTCCATACTCATTAACTACAATAAAAATCCTATCGCGATGTTTCTGAGCAATATGAATTTGACGAATAATTAAAATAAAATCATTGACAAAAGTAATCGGGCGTATTCGTTGATATATGTCAGCTTTCGTTTGTGCATTTTTTTCTACAGATAAAACATCTTTGGCATGTAAAAAGCCAATGATATTATCTATACTATCTTCATAAACTATAATTCTTGTATGATGAGTAGTATAAATCTTACGATAAATATTCGCAACGCTATCTTGCATATTTATAGATTCCACCATGCGAAGCGGAATAAGCACTTCTTTTATTGGGATATTTTCTAGCTCAATCGAGTTTAATAATATAGAGCGATGCTTATCTTTAAATGGTGAGCGTTTATCCGCAATAATCGCCTTAACTTCCTCTAATGAAGCGGCTTCACTTCCTTTAATACAAAGAATCTTAGTTATTGTTAAAATCATTCTATCGATTAACCAGATTATTGGTCGTGATACAATAAATACATAATACGCAGGAATGGATACTATTTTTAAAGTTAAAATTGGTGACTTTGCTGCTATAATTTTAGGCAAAGCTTCAGAAAAAATAATAATCAAAAGAGCCACAATTACTGTAGCAATTGGTAAAATTAGCCCTTCATCTACATCACGCAAAACATGAACTAATAAAAAAGTACTTAAAGTAGTAAATACTGTATTTGCTAAACTATTGCCAAACAAACTAAAAATCAAAACTTGATTTAATTCTAGCTTTAATTTATAAGCATATGATGCCCATAAATGTTTTTCTTTTAATGCTTTTAAGCGATATTCGGAAACTGCAACTGTAGCTGTTTCTAAAAAAGAAAATAAACCACCTATAGCTAAAACAATAAATATCCCGATTAAGCTTAGTAACTTGGCGTAATCCATAATATTAATATTTCTATAAAAGCACATATGGCATATTTTAACATATCCCCAATAAAAAAAGCCGCAAAACATGCGGCTTTTAAATATAAACAATAGCAAATTAACTTAAAACGTATGAGTAAACCCCAAAGCAACTGTAGATTGGTTGTTTTGATAAGAATTATTACCATCAACTACTCCAGATACTGCAGCACCATTTGATGCCGCATTAAATGCAATATTTGATAGCGTATTACCCCACCAGATTTGACCAAAGTTTAAAAAAGCTAAAGTACGTGGTGTGATATTCCAATCCAACTCAGCAACTAGCTGTTTGTAACCAGAATCAGCGATCTGATTTGCCGTACCAAAAGCTACATCACTTATCATCCCACCAGTCATCAAGTTATTCCCATAAGAAAACCCAATTTTAGGCGTCCACGGACCTAAATGATAACCCAAAGAAGCTGCTGCCTCTTGTGTTTGTAATTGATTAGCCAATAATTGACTAGCCACTCCTAGACTAACTGCTGCTGGATTATAAGTTAAGCCCAGAGAGCCCCCTGAATTTGCCCAACTATTCCATGCTAAACCACTAGTAGTCTGGAAACCAGCACCAAAAATTAAACCATCTGGATCGTTATAACCAACTTCAAGCTTATTAGCATAAGCACCGCTATATGATGAATTTGGATAACATGCTTCTTGCGTACCCGTACATGTTGTTGTGCCTTGGTTGCCAGTAGTATATGTTCCTACATTTTGCCATATCATAGTACCTAAAGCAACATTCCACAGGCCATCAGTCCAATTTATACCCAAGCTATAAATTCCACCAGAATAATTTCCAGCCAACCCACCAGCAAAATTGTTATTTCCACTAATCCCAGATACTCCAGGTAACCCACTGCTATTAAACCCATATGCAGCAGCAAAGCTAAAACCACCCCAAACTGGTGAATCGTAACGAATAGCCGTAGGAATAAGCCTAATTGAACGAGAGTATGCACCCAAACCATCTGCACCACTGGCATAGTTATAGATATCCACATTCCCCATATTAGAACGCATATAATTGGATAAATTACCCAAACGCACACGCCCCCATACCCCCTGTAAACCCAAATAGGTTTCACTTGATGCTAAAGTATTTACTTGACCATTTACGTGGTTTGCACCGCCATTGGGTACAATCATATTAGTTGCCGTCTTATTAGAATAAGCCTGACCAGATGCCACATCTAAAGCTTGCTCAACTTGCCAAATAGCAGCGTTTTCGCCGTATACTTGATCAGTACCACGAATACCAAAATATGAACCAAAATCCTGTACACTACCCGTGCTTGGGATTGTAGAATTCTGAAACTGATCATTCTCTATACCGACTGCAACCTTACCGTATAAGCTTACATCAGCAAATGACATTACAGATACAGAAGCTAGCGCTAATGATAACGCTGTTAATTTTATTTTCATTGTAATTTCAACCCCTTAATTAATTTAATAATCTACCCCCCCCCTGTAATAAAACCCATATGAGTGTATTATAATAGATTTATTAGCATGACTTTACCATAAGTATATTGACTTTTGCTTAAATTTTTATGTAAATAATAAAATTTTCTAATTAAGTAAACAATTAAAATGTATGAGATAATCCAACAGCAATAGTTGATTGATTATAAAATGCCTGATTATTGCCATTCACATTACCAATAACACTTCCTTGATTGCAGTTTGCACCACAATATGATATGTTTTGTAAAGTATTTCCAAACCATATTTGACCATAATTGGCAAACACTGTTGTTTGTGGATCAAGAGTTAAGTCTAGCTCAGCAACAATCTGCTGATACCCTGAATCAGGAATTTGACTAGCATTGCCAACTAATACATTGCTAAAAGCTCCGCCATACATCAAGTTGTTTCCATAAGCGTAACCAATTTTAGGCGACCACATCCCCAAATGATAACCCAAAGATGCAGCAAATTCTCGAGTTTGATATTCTGCAGAACTTAATCCTGCATAATTATAAGCACTATTTACAATGTAATTGTTAAATGACCCACCAGAATTAGCCCATGCGGTCCACCCAAGTCCGCTAGTGGTTTGCATCCCAACAGACGCATATATTCCATCTGGATCATTATAAAGAATCTCTAAGCGATCCAAATAAGCATTTCCATATTGTGCTGAACCACTAATAGATGGCAATTGGTTGCCGCCAGCTCCAGCAGAACTATAAGTACCAACAGTTGGCCATATTTGAGCACCAACTCCAATTTTAAAATTACCACCTGCCCAAGATGCTCCGAAATTATATATTCCATCAGCATATCAGCAAATGATGAAGCCAACATCATTGATAATAATACCGCCATCAATAGCTGGACTTTTATCTTTCGCAACATTACCTTACTCACTCACCTATTAATATTTAGACTATTTTAATGTTATAGCTTAATAATTTACCGTTGAATGGGAGAGCAAATAGTATAAGATTTTAATCTATAACCGATCAAAAAATGGTATAATGATTGCAAATTATTTAACCCTGCGGAAAATATGATTATGGATAATGTAATTATCTCATTTAACCAAGTATGTAAAAAGTACTACAGCGATATAAATGCTATTGAGAATCTATCTCTCACCATTAACCGTGGAGAGCTAGTATTTTTGGCTGGTCCATCTGGGGCTGGCAAATCAACTATTTTAAAGCTAATTGCGGGTATAGAGCCCACATCTGAAGGTACGGTAGTTGTTAATAATATCAACCTATCTAAAACCGCACAGAACCATCGCACATTTATACGTCAACATATCGGCTTTATATTCCAAGACCATAAAATCCTTTTTGACCGTAATGTTTTTGATAATGTTCGTTTACCTCTGGATTTGCTAGGTTATTCATATTCCGAAATAAAATCACGCACTTATAAAGCACTAGAACACGTAGGATTAGCACATAAAATAAAATCCATGCCACAACAACTATCTGGTGGAGAGCAGCAACGTTTATGTATCGCAAGAGCTGTTGTACATCGTCCTAAAATTTTGTTAGCAGATGAGCCAACGGCTAATTTGGACCGAGAAAATGCTCTAAAGATTCTGGAACTATTAAAAATGTTCCATCAATCTGGAGTAACCATAGTGATTTCTGCTCATGATGAATCACTTCTAAATGACTATGGTAAGCGCATCATTAGAATTAATAACGGTCAATTTAGAGGTTAGATTGGTATGAAATTACTACACTCACATGGTAGAAGTATTATTTTAGCTATAAGTAGAATTATATCTAACCCATTTGAACATCTGCTAAATATTATGGTTATTACGCTTTTATCCTCTATGCTGGGTGGGGTACTTGTTATAAACCATACAAATAACCAATGGCAAACAAATAATATCACATACCCTCAAATAACAGTATATCTTGCAGAAAGCGCAAGTAATAAAGATGTATCTAAAATTGAAACCACAATAAATAATTTTAGTCATAACATCATCAAAAATTACCAGTATATAAGCAAAGATCAAGGCTTAGCTGAATTAAAAAATGATATGCAAACAAAAAATATTACATCTGATATAGTTTCAGATACCGAAAACCCATTACCTAACGTAATTATAATTAATACAAATACTGTTAATGTGGATGTTTTAAACCAATTAACTAGAAGAGTTAGTAATTCACCATTTGTAACCTCAGTACAGATGGATGAAAAATATGCCCTGAAAGTAGGCAACTTAATTAATTTTATTAAAAAAATATCTAATGTCTTACTAGTATTTTTTGGCTTAAGCCTTATCTTAACTATATACAATTTAATTCGCCTACAGATGCTAGAAAGACAAGATGAAATAACTGTATCACGTCTAATTGGTGCCTCCGATGGCTTTATTATGCGACCACTTGCCTATTACGCAATAATTCAAATGATAATTGCTGCTGGTGCTTCCTTTGTACTAATTAATCGATTTATCAATTACCTAAATAATCTATTTAGCAACCTAAATAATTTATTTGGAAACACATTTACACTAATCCCATTATCTTACACACAGCTAGGAGAAATGTTAGTTACATTAATAGTCTTCACAATATTTGCAGTATTTATTGCAGTACAAACAGTTTTCCGAAAGAATCACTCTCAATAAACATTATGACAAAAACTTATAACACCTCTGACTTTAACTATGATTTGCCAGAAGAGCTGATAGCTCACCAACCAGCGCTAAGCCGAGATAATAGCCGCCTACTTGTTGCATCTGATTCCAAATTGCTTGATTTACAATTTAGCAATTTAATTGATTTCATTAATGAAAATGACCTAGTGGTGTTTAATAACTCAAAAGTAATTAAAGCCAGACTTTTTGGCAACAAACAAACTGGCGGTAAAATTGAAATATTAATCGAACGAATCATCAGCGATGAACTTTTTATATGCCATATTCGTTCTAATAAAACAATCCCTATTGGATTAATTATATGTTTACCTGATAACTTACAAATTAAAATCATTGAAAAACTAAGCGGGTTATTTAAGGTGGAGATTATTAGCAATGCTATAAGCATTTATGATTACCTTGAAACCTATGGTAGTATACCACTTCCACATTATATGAACCGTCATGCTACAGATATAGATAGCGCACGTTATCAAACAGTATACGCTAAAGATTTAGGCTCTGTTGCCGCCCCTACTGCTGGATTACACTTTACTGAAGATCTGATACAGCAAATCCAACAAAAAAAAGCCAAAGTTGCATATGTTACTTTACATGTAGGGTCTGGAACTTTTAAACCAGTTAATGTAGAAAATATTAGCGACCACAAAATGCATAGCGAAGTGTACAATGTTTCACAAGAAACCATTGATCTTATCCATGAAACTAAAAAAAATGGTGGGAAAGTAGTTGCTGTAGGCACCACAAGCCTTAGAGCCCTAGAGACAATAGCTCAACAAAAGTTTAAAACCACAACTGGGGAGACAGATATTTTTATTACCCCAGGGTATAAATTTCAGGTAGTAGATAAATTAATTACTAACTTTCATTTACCCAAATCTACGCTACTGATGCTAGTTTCTGCCTTTGCTGGTTTTGAGCAAATTAAACGCATTTATCAACATGCTATTGCACATAAATATCACTTTTTTAGTTATGGCGATGCTATATTATTAACCCTTAAAATTGAGACTTAAAGATGAAAGAACATAACACCACCCATTTTGGGTTTAAAGATGTAAATGAGGCTGATAAATCTAATTTAGTAGCGGATGTTTTTCATTCTGTTGCTAAAAATTATGATATTATGAATGATGTTATGTCCTTTGGCTTACATCGTCTCTGGAAAAAATTTACCTTATTTACTGCCGAAATTAAACCTGGAGCAAAAGTTCTAGATATAGCTGGTGGTACTGGTGATATGACTTTGGGCTTTAAAAACATCGTGGGTGATACTGGTGAAGTATGGCATACGGATATTAACTCCTCAATGCTTAAACAAGGCAAAGATCGGTTAATTGATGAGGGTATCATCACTCCTCAATGCCTATGCGATGCAGAGAAACTACCGTTTAAAGACAATTACTTTAATGCAGTGTGTGTTTCCTTCGGGCTAAGAAATATGACACATAAGGATATTGCATTACAAGAAATGTACCGTGTATTAGCACCTGGTGGAATACTCTTTGTTTTAGAATTCTCCAAAATACATAAACCGCTAACAAAGCTATATGATTTTTATTCTTTCAAACTATTACCCCTGATGGGTAAGTTAATTGCCAAAGATGAAGAAAGCTATCGCTATTTAGCTGAGTCCATCCGTATGCATCCAGATCAAGAAACACTAAAACAAATGATGCTAGATGCAGGATTTGCTAGGGTTAAGTATAATAACTTAACCCTAGGAATAACTGCACTACACAAAGGTTATAAAGTTTAAGAGCTATGCAAGCAATTACCCAAAAACAAATTAACGAGTTTTGGCAAGCGCATAAGAGATTTTTACATACTAACTTAACTACCGAATCCCAAAATCAACTAACTAAAAACCTATCGCAATTATGCAGCTCTAATTTAGATCAAGCATTTTCTTTATTTAAAGATGTGGAGCTAAATGCTATTAACAATCTATTACAGTATAGTGACAGGATAGCAGAACTGCAGCAAGCAATTATAACCTGCCTAAAGCAATCAGGGAAAATATATATTATTGGCTGTGGTGCCAGCGCACGTTTAGCAGTATTATTACGTCGCCTATGGGAGATCTCTAACCCAAATCTTATTGGGTTGGTAGTTAGCATATGCTCTGGTGGGGATATATCGTTAATTAGCTCAGTGGAACAATTTGAAGACTCAGCAGAGTTTGGCATTAAACAATTACAACAGCAAGAGTTCACTGCAAATGATTTGCTAATTGGCTTAAGTGCTAGCGGAGAATCTCCGTTTATTTTATCTAGCATTGAATATGCCCTTAAAAATAGCAAGCATACTCCATGGTTAGTGTGTAATAACTCTATTGTAGATATTTTTAAGCGTAACCTCAATAGTATAATAAATAGCAAGATTAAAACCCTTGCACTAAATGTAGGCGAAATGGCTCTTACTGGAAGCACAAGACTACAAGCAACAACTGCTATGCAAATTGCAGTGGGAATTGCATTATGCCCCCAAAGTAGTGATATTCAGACATATATTAATCAAATCTATACCATGTTACGTGACATTAAAATCACAGACCTAGCAAAAATCACTCATATTGAAAGCAGTCTTCTAAAAAATCAAGAATATATTTTATATACTACAAATGAAAACCTGCTTGGGTTAAGTATGCTATCTGATATTACAGAACGCGCACCAACATTTAATATTACTCAATTTGAAAATTATAATAGTGAGGCAGCAAGACTCTCCGAAGATAAAAAAGCATATAGCCCATTTTATTTATGCTTAACTAATACCCTTAATGTAGATGAGGCGTGGCGGAATTTACTTGGGACCCCCCCAATTTGTCTTAACTGGGAGGCGTTTAGTGAGACTCGCACCAACTATATACAGGGTTTTGATATATCAAAAAATAGCCCTAGAGCTAAAAACACAAGCTTACCAAATAAGCAATACCATGAAAACTGGATAATAGACAAAGATATTTTAACTATATCCTTAGAAGATAAAAGCTGTAGCTTCGAAATACCCACAGATGATCTAAGTGCAACTATTTTATTTAAAATGCTACTCAATAGCCATTCAACACTAATGTTTGGGGTTTTAGGTGCTTACGAAGGTAATTTAATGTTATCTTTAAAACCAAGTAATTTTAAATTGATGGATCGAGCTATCCGCTATACTCAACTAATATTAAAAAACAATTATAAGTTAAATATTGCATATGACAAAGTTGCGGCAATTCTATTTGAAGAAATAAATCAGCTTGAGCCCAATCAATCTATTGTGATGAAGGTAGTCCAAAAGATAAAAACACATATTTAATGGGGTAACCTGACCCCCTATTAACTTACCCTGCATAATATTTTTTATTTCATGCGGAGGAATCCCCACACCAGAATCTTTTACCACAACCCTAAATTGGGTGTCATAATCTTCAATTTATGAATTAATCCATTAGTATGTTCATTTAAACCTCTATCACAAGACTTATATGGTATAGCAAAATAAAACTCACAGCCGATATTGTTGCTAATATTATAATGATATGCAACCTCTGTTCCATTATCATAGGTTAATATTTTAAACGGTACTAATGTATTTTGATAAATAGATTTAATGGCATCGTTATTGCTTTTTCATAAGTAAAAATCAAAAACCCCCGCTATGTAATAGCTGGGGTTTTAATATCTAACCCGCTATAAAGTTTACAGTGCTTCTGCGTGGCTAGATAAATAATCTGCAACACCTTGTGGGCTTGCTTTCATACCTGTCTCGCCTTTATTCCAGCCAGCAGGACAAACTTCCCCGTGCTCTTCAGTAAATTGCAAAGCATCTACCATACGTAGCATTTCATCAACATTACGCCCTAATGGTAAATCATTTACTACCATATGACGCACGACACCTTTAGTATCAATTAAGAATGAACCGCGGTAAGCAACACCACCAGCAGATTCAACACCATAGTTTTGGCAAATTTCATGATTGATATCAGCAACTAGTGTGTATCCAACAGGACCAATCCCGCCTTTATTTACTGGAGTGTTTCTCCATGCATTATGAGAAAAATGAGAATCAATTGAAACACCAATTACTTCCACATTACGTTTTTTAAACTCTTCTAAGCGGTGATCAAATGCGATTAACTCAGATGGACATACAAATGTAAAATCTAATGGATAGAAAAACACAACTGCGTGTTTACCTTTTGTAGCTTCTTTAAAATTATATTTATCTACAATTTCTCCATTACCCAATACAGCAGCAGCAGTAAAATCTGGAGCCTGATGCCCAACTAATACCTGTGTATAAATGTACTCTTGACAATCTTCGTGTGAATGATTACTCATATTATTAATACTCCATAAAATAGTTGACTAATTCACTAAGGTATATATTATACCACCAAACTAGTACCCTTGTCTAATCTCAAAAATTGGTTTAAAATATCGATGCTCCAAGTTCCGAAGTAGAAACCGCATTCCTAAAACCACTAAATAGCTCACGCCCTAGTCCAAAGCCATTGCCACTCAAATCAGCCCGAATTGCCTCGCGTTTTGACAATTCCACATCATCCACTAAAACTTGTAAAACACCATTTTCTAAATCAAGCTCAATAATATCTCCATCACGAATCCGCGCTATATTTCCATTGTTTAAACCTTCAGGAGTTAGGTGAATCGCATTAGGAACTTTTCCAGAAGCTCCAGACATTCTACCATCAGTAACTAAGCCAATTTTATAGCCTTTATCTTGCAAAGATGATAATGCGGGGGTTAAGCCATGTAGCTCTGGCATTCCATTAGCTCTAGGACCCTGATAACAAAGTACAATCACACAATCCATCTCCAACTCCCCACGTTCAAAAGACTCGATTACTGCATCCTGAGTAGTAAAAACTCTCGCTTGTGCTTTAACATAATGATGCTCTTTGGCAATTGCTGAAACTTTGCTTACCGACCTACCTAAATTACCAGTTAATAGCCTCAAGCCGCCTTCAATACTAAAAGGATCATCCACTGTACGCAAAATATTAGTATCTTTATTTGCTGCCATCTGCCACACTAATTTATTATCTTTATATAATGGGTACTGTGCCTGAATAGATAATCCACGCCCCATAACCGTCATCACATCTTCATGCAGTAAGCCATTTTTTAATAATTCAGCAATAACATAAGGAATACCCCCAGCTTCATGAAATTGGTTTACATCAGCCTCTCCATTAGGATACACTTTAGCAATTGATGGAATAGCCTTTGATAATAAAGCAAAATCATCCCAATTAATAATAATCCCACAAGCCTTTGCAATTGCAGGTAAATGTAAAGTATGATTAGTTGACCCACCAGTTGCAATTAAACCAATAATGGCATTAACAATAGTTTTTTCACAAATTACTTCGCATAGAGGAATAAACTCATTACCATTGCTAGTTATATTTACTGCACGTTGTGCTGCATAAGTGGTTAAGGCTTCACGTAACTCACTGTCTGGAGCAACAAAAGAGCTTCCTGGAATATGCAACCCCATTATCTCCATTAGCATTTGGTTACTATTTGCCGTACCATAAAAAGTGCAAGTCCCTGCAGCATGGTATGACTTCATTTCTGAGTCTAATAAAGCATCTTGCCCAACTTTACCCTCGGCATAGAGTTTACGCGTCTCAGCTTTCTTTTTATTAGAAATCCCACTAGGCATTGGTCCTGATGGCACGAATATTGTAGGCAGATATCCAAAAGAAAGGCATCCAATCAATAACCCTGGCACAATTTTATCGCAAATACCCAAACAAAGAACAGCGTCAAACACATTATGGGATAAACCAACGGCTGTAGACAGTGCAATGACTTCTCGTGAAAAAAGTGATAGCTCCATTCCAGATTGCCCCTGAGTAACTCCATCACACATAGCTGGCACACCGCCTGCTACCTGAGCTGTTGCTCCTAATTCCGCTACGGCTTGTTTTATTTTTTCTGGATAGCGATAATATGGGTGGTGGGCAGACAACATATCATTATAAGCAGTAACTATCCCTATATTTGGATTGTCAACCTGTTTTAAGATAAATTTAGATTTGGCATCTTCAGCAGCAACTACATGCGCTAAATTAGTACAACTTAGCTGCTCTCGGCTAACTTTCTTACCATAATGCATACGCATTCTATCTAAATACTCGGCACGAGTCTTTTTGCTACGCTCTATTATGTTTTGTGTAACCTGTGCAATAACAGAGTTTATTGGTTGTTTTGTCATATTTAGCCCATTATTAAAAATAATTTTATTTTAATAACCACTTAAATGCGCAATTATAGCTATATTTTTTAAAGGCACCTTGTCCTTGTTGGTAACTAATCAGCAACCCTGAATATAGGGTTTCGTCATGCTGAATTTCACACTAGTGTGTTATTTCAGCATCTCCTTTATTTTAGACCCTGAAACAAAACACGTGTGTTAAGCTCAGGATGACATTGCTAAATAGTTACACTTGTTGTACATCAGACTTTAAAATGTAGCAATAATTGATGCAGGTAAGTAGTTACATATACATACCGCCATTGACATGGATGGTCGTCCCCGTAATATAATTTGCATCATCACTAACTAAAAATTTTACACTATTTGCAATATCTTCAACTGAGCCTAGCTTACCCAACGGAATATTTTTTATATAAGCCGCTTTTACCTCTTCAGATAACTTATCAGTCATATCTGTTTGTACAAAACCAGGAGCAACACAGTTTACAGTAATATTTCTACTCCCTAGCTCACGAGCAAGCGATTTAGAAAAAGCAACTAACCCTGCTTTTGAGCTAGCATAATTTACTTGCCCAGGGTTACCTATAAAGCCAACAACCGAAGTAAGATTAACAATCCGCCCAAATCTAGCTTTTGTCATGCTACGAATAACTGCTTTGGTTAATAAAAATACCGCTTTGAGATTTGTATCCATTACATCATCCCAGTCCTCTTCCTTCATGCGTAAGAACAATGTATCTCTGGTAATCCCAGCATTATTTACAAGTATATTAATATCTCCATACTGAGCAGCAACTTCAGCTATAACTCTTTCTATACTCTCTTTATCCGTCACATTTAATACAACTCCCGCACCATTATAATCCTTTAAATATTGACTAATTTCAGATGCACCAGCTTCTGTTGTTGCTGTGCCAATTACCATAAGGTTGCTCTTGGATAATGCTAAAGCAATTGCCTTACCTATACCGCGCGTAGCTCCAGTTACTAGTACTATTTTTTTTATCTCTGTCATTTTCAACCTTTCTATACTGCTGAACAAACCTGTTGGATATTCTCTTGATTATGTAAATTATAACTTACAATTGTACTATCAATCCGTTTATTTAACCCTGTTAATACTTTACCTGGGCCACATTCTACAATATTATTAGTACCATTATTCACCATATATTTAATAGTTTGGCTCCATAAAACTGGAGTATAAACCTGTTTTATTAATGCATCTTTAATCGATGCAATATCATTATGGATTTTTGCATCTGCATTTTGTATAATTAGAGTTTTTGGCAAGCTAAACTCTATATTGTTTAGAGCATGAGCCAGTTGATTAGCCGCACCTTGCATTAAGCCACAATGCGCAGGCACTGATACTTGAAGCTTCTGTACTTTCTTAGCTCCCGCATCTTTTAATTTATTAGCTACATCTTCAAATAAATGCTCTTCTCCAGCAATCACTACCTGACCAGGAGAATTGAAATTCACCGCCGAAATAACTCCATTATTTTCGCTAGAAACTTGATTACAAATAGCAACTACTTTATCATCATCTAAACCTAATACCGCAGCCATTACACCGCTTCCCACTGGTACTGCATTTTGCATTGCTTGTGCACGTATCCTAACTAACGAAATTGCATCCTCAATTTTTATAACACCACTAGCAACTAGAGCCGTCCACTCTCCTAGGCTGTGCCCTGCAACAATGCTTGGGCTCTTATTAGTCTGTTCTATCCAAGCTAAATAGGTAGCATAGCCAGCAACTAGCATTAAAGGCTGAGTATTTACTGTTTGATTAATGTTATTGGTATTATCTTCATCTAACATGGCAAGTAAATCTACACCTAGAATATCTGCTGCCTGCTCAAATAAAGTTTTCACAACCCCCAAATCTTTTATTCCATCCATCATTTTTAACCCTTGAGAACCCTGCCCCGGAAAAACAAAAGCAAAAGACATAAGCAACCCTTTCAAATAATTTATACGTTATTATAGCAAAATTCCCCAATATAGCTTATAATACATAATGGCTATATTTAGGAAATACCATGAAAATCTTCATAAACCACGAATTTATTGAATCCGATAAAAAAGCAATCTCCATAGAAGATCGTGGTCTGCTTCTTGGTGATGGGATATTTACAACATTACAATCAGTAAATTTACATCTAAAATACTTTGCACAACATATAGAACGACTACATCGACATGCCGCCTTAATCGATTTAAAAATCCCTCTTTCTGAAAGTGAAATCAAAGCATACTGTGAAGAGTTATTACGCCAAAACCAACTTGAAAATGAAACAGCATTGATAAGAATTACTGTAACACGTGGCAAATCTGAACGTGGAATTAATATATCTAAAAATATAGCGCCTACAATTTTTATAAAATGCACAAAATTAGCACATAGCACAGTGCACCCTAAATTATGCTTCACTTCAGTTATCCGCAATGAGTATTCCGCCATAACAAGAATCAAATCCCTAAATTACCTAGAACCCATACTTGCAAGAAAAGAAGCTCAAGATCGAGGCTTTGATGATGGTATCATGCTAAATACTCATGGTGCAATATGTGAGTGCAGCACTGCAAATATTTTTTTTGTTACTTCAAACTACGAGGTATTAACCCCACACCTCAGTGAAGGGGTATTAGATGGAATTATTCGAGCAAATGTAATTAGTTCTTGTAAAGCATTAAATATACCAATTTTACAACGCTCTATAAAACCCGAAGATATTTATGATTGTATCGAAGCATTTCAGACTAATTGCGCTATTGGTATACAAAGCATCAAATCTATTGAAGATATGGAATTTCATTATATCAAAGATAGCGTTACTCAGTTAATCCAAGATTACTGTAAAATCTAATCAGGGTCATGTAAGGCAAAATCTCTAACTCTAAACCCCAAAACAAATAAAGTAGCAAAATAAGAAGTAGCAGCTATAACTAATAAGCTAAATAATGATATAACCCTAATATATGCATGACCAGCAAAATCTAAAGGCAAAAACCACATACTAAAAAACAAAGCTATAGCCATTACAACAACTGCACAAACTAAACGCAAGATAAATAACTTCCAGCCGCTCTGTGGTACGTATATACCGCGCCTTATAAGAAAATAACATAAGCAAAATGCATTGATACATGCACCTAAACCAATAGATAATGCTAACCCAGCATGCTTAAAAGTACCAACAAAAATCAGATTCATTGCTTGTGTACAAATTAATACAAATATAGCAATTTTTACTGGAGTTTTAATATCTTGGTTAGCATAGAATCCTGGAGCAAAAATCTTAACCATAATCAATCCCAATAAGCCAGCGGAATAAGCAATTAATGCCCGGGAAGTCATCAAAACATCAAAATATCTAAACTTTCCATACATAAATAGCGTCATAGTTAACTGTTTAGAAGTTATAGCTAAACCAATTGTAGCAGGTAATGCTAACAATAAACATAACTTAATTCCCCAATCTAGGGTTTGAGAAAATCTCTGCTTATTTTCTTCACCTGCGTGTTTAGATAAGTTAGGTAATAATATAGTGCCTAGTGCAACCCCAAGAACTCCTGTTGGAAACTCCATAAGCCTATCGGCGTAGTTCATCCATGAAATACTCCCACTGGGAAGAAAAGAGGCAAAAATCGTGTTAATTACTAGGCTAATTTGTGAGATAGAAGTAGCAAAAACTGCTGGCCCCATTAACTTAATTACTCGCCATACGGCTTTATTTTTAAAATTAAGTTTTGGCCATATTGGCATCCCAATTTTTTTTAAAAATGGAAGTTGGAATAATAACTGCAAAATACCCCCAACAAATACCGCCCACGCCATCGCAATAATAGGCGGATGAAAATAATTTCTAAAAAATAAAGCAAAACAAATAAAACTAAGATTTAATATGGTTGGTGTAAAAGCTGGAATAGAAAAAATTCGCCAAGTATTCAATACACCACTAATTAACGAAGACATAGATATAAAAATAATATAAGGCAAGGTAATGCGCAATAAAGTATTAGTTAACTCTAATTTAGCAGGATCAGAGGTAAATCCTGGCGCGGTAATTAATAGCACACCTCCAGTAAAAACCATTCCTAAAACAACTAAGCTTACTAAAACCAAAAGTAATAATCCAGCAATACTTGCTACAAAATCTTTAGTCTCTTCAATTGAGCGCTTAGCTTTATATTCAGATAAAATAGGCACAAATGCTTGAGAGAATGCACCTTCGGCAAATGTTCTTCGCAATAAATTTGGTAATTTAAATGCTACCCAAAAAGCATCGGTAGTGAATCCAGCACCAAAAATTCTAGCCATTAGCATATCACGAATAAACCCAACGACTCTAGAAATAAGCGTCATCCCGCTTACATTCATTAATGACTTTAATAAATTATGTTTTGCCATAATAATACAGTTTTTCCCTTTATTTTTTAATTAAGTATTTTTAGTATTGGTTCCTTTGCTCTTTAATAATACTGCAGCAATCCTATCTATTATCTCGGAGTTTTCATGTAACATTTTATCTGCAAACTTTCTTATCTCCAATATATTTTTTTTAGAAGCATCCGTTGAGCTTAAATCTTTTCCTGGTATGCTATTAACCCGAAAGAAGTTCACTGCTGGATCAATTTTTTGTACCCCCAGCAAATATTCCTCAATAAACTCTATATATAATTTGCTACTTAATGCTGGGGCACTAAATAAATATTGATATAGTCCGTATAAGCCAAAAGAAAACATATTTTTGTAATTGTACTTTACGCTTGCAGTACCGCCATTACCAATTAATACCAAATTTAGTTTTTTATCTGGAAATAAACCTCTAACATACAATAATACATGCAATATGGGGTTATTTAGAAGTACTGAGGGATCAATAAACATATGATTTTTACCACCAATAGAAAAAGCCATTGGGGGGAATAGCATAGGAGGACTTGAAGCACCATTAATTAAATCTTTAACCAAGTAGTTATCGTGTGAGCCTCCTCTGATAGAACTCCAACTCTTAACTATTTGTAAATCATTAGTTGCAATATTATATACTGGTACAAGTAAATTACCCTTTAATTCGCCAAGAGTTAGATTATCAAAATACCCCTCTAAAACTTTCATTTTTCCATTAGGTAAGAATCTAGGAGCAAAAAGTCCAAATAAGGTTAAAAGTTGATGATACCAAGGAGAAGAAAATATTACCTTTAGATTACTGGCATAATCATTTAAGATTTCTTTAGCCGAAAATTTATAATTATTATTTTCATCCGCAACAGTAAAGCCACCAGCAGAAATAGCACCAGTGGAGCTTCCTGCAAAAAAATCAAATAGCTCACCAATTTTTTTACCAGTGATATTTTCAATATATGATAAAACATAAAGTGGAACCATTCCCCTGAGTCCACCACCGCTTAAAACTAGAATATTTATATCTGAAGCATTTTCATACTGTTTTCTTAATACTTCATATCCTTTAAGCTTTTTATCGCTAATTATACTATCTTTGGACATAGCATTTAAATAGCGATTGGACAAAATATTTAGATATATAATAACAGCGATAGAATAAGTAAGCCAACCTAAAATTAATACGTCAACAAAGATATCTAAGATTCTATCGTAAATCATCATAACTCCAATAACTCAAAATATTATTTAAATGAGCCAAATCCCCCGTAATTAACCGCTTGATTCGCTGAATCTACTAACCCCATCCCCAGCTTTTTAACTATTTTATCCACAGGATCCTGTTTTGGAGTAAAATCAACTAAGTTACTAGTATTATACTCCTCTCGTGCTAATTTATCAACTGTACTGTAGCCATCAATCAAGCCTAATTTTAGTGCATCTTCTCCAACCCAGTATCTACCAGAAAATAAATCTGGATTAGATGTATTTAATTTATGCCCCCTGCCAGATTTAACCGCATCAATAAATTGTTTATGCACCTCATCTAACATCTGCTGCTGCAGGACAGTTTGATCTTTATTTTCTGCAACAAATGGATAACCCATAGCTTTATTTTTACCAGCAATTAGCAATCTACTATCTACTCCAATTTTTTGCATCAGTCCCGTTAAACCAAACCCAGTATAAATCACCCCAATTGAGCCAACAATACTGGCTTTTGATGCATAAATTTTATTTGCAGCAGAAGCAATATAATAACATCCAGAAGCACAAACCTCTTCAACAACAACATGTATAGGCTTTTTGGGATACTCTTTGCGTAACCGTAGAATCTCATTATAAAGCATATCTGAGTAAACTGGAGAGCCTCCTGGAGAGTTGGCGCGAATAATTACCGCTACCGTACTCTTATCTTTTAATGCATCTTCCAAACCAGTTGAAACAACCTCATAGGTTCGCTCTTCGCTATTAATAGTACCTTTTAAGCTAACCACCCCAACTGAAGGCTTGGAGCTAGTTAATGTATCAGTTTTAGCAAAAACCTCATAAAATATACAGCCAATAATAACTATCCAAATTAACCTAAAGAATATTCTCCATCTGCGGCTGCTGCGTTGTTCTTTTATTGCTGCTAACAGGACTTGTTCCATTACTGATTTTTCTAAATCTTGTCTTTCCATGTTATTTATACCTATACAAATATGTTATAATAATTTACGCATATATATACCAATATTATATACGGTTATCTAACTACTGTGTACACTCATTTTTACTTTTAATATGGATTAATTTATTATGAAAAAATCATCTTCTATTATTTTATTACTACTTAGCTCGTCTGTATTAGCTGATGCAACAGGCATCTATCTTGGTGGCGGAATTGGTTATGGTATGCAAAACCTTGTTGCTTTAGGGACGACTACTCAAGGAACTCCTGCATTACGAGGATTTGCGGGCTATCAATTTGCTAGTTGGCTGGATGTTGAACTTGGATATACTTATATAGCTCAAGGACCAAACTGGAATAATCTCGGAACCCCATCAACTACAGTATATGATTTAGCCTTTACACCTGGATTTAGCATTCCGCTAACACCTGTGACAGTTTATTCTAGGCTAGGAATAAATAGTGTATCTGCTAATTTAAATAGCAGTTGGTATAATCAAGTTTTTAGTAACCAAACGGCTAATTTTGAATGGGGAGCTGGAGTAAAAGTAGATATTCCTGGTACTCGCACTTTTGTAAGAGCAGAATACCTAAACTTTGGATCAGCAGTTAACAATGATAATAGCAACTTAACCGTACAAGCAAGTGTTGCAATGATAACCGCTGGCTACGTATTTTAAGAATAATACATAAGGTTGCTACTCATGACGTATAATTAAAAAATCAATTCGATATACTTAGCCAACGAGGTTATTCATGTTGAGTATAGGCAGTAAAATTGCAATTACAATTAATAGCACAACTCCACCCATAAATAAGATTAAGGCAGGCTCTAGGATACCAGTTAATAACTGGCTACGATGAGTTAATTCAAGCTCTTGATGAGCACCAGCTTGTGCGAGTAATTTATCCAAATTACCTGATTTTTCACCACTCGCGATAAGATGAATAACAACGGGGGGAAAGGCTTTCTCATTACCCAGAGCAACAGCTAATGGCACACCTTCTTGTACTGCTTTTAAAGCTCGGTTAATCGCATTTTTCATCATATAGTTATTTACAGTGTCTCGACCTGCTTCAAGAGCAGAAATCATTGGCACACCGCTAGTTAAAAGAAGCGATAAGGTATGAGCAAATCTGGCCACATCAATATTTATTAATAAGCGCCCAGCTATGGGTAACTCTAATAACTTTTTATGAAATTTTAGCTTAAATTCATGTTTCTTTAACATACGGAAAATTGTAATTGTGGCAATAATGATTGCTAATAATATAATCCAACCATAGCTTCTTAAACCATTACTGGTTGCAATTAATGCCTTAGTTAAAAAAGGCAACTCTTGCTTTGATGATTCAAAAACCTTTACTACCTGAGGTACTACATATACCAACAAGGCAACAATCATTAATGTTGCAACAACAGTAACAATTATAGGGTATAGTAATGCCATAATTATTTTACTAGTTAACTCTCTAGTTCTATCGCTATACTCAGCAAGTTTAGTCATTACATTAGCCAAGCTACCAGACTGCTCACCTGCATGAATAAGGCTACAATATACTATGGGAAAAACTTTCGGAAACATCTTCATAGAAGCAGCAAGAGACCTACCACTTAAAATCTCCCCTCTTACTCCCATCATAATTGATTTTTGGGTTGGGCTATCAAGCTGATCAATTAATGCATTAAGGGACTGTTCAACCGATAAACCAGAATTCAATAAAATTGCAAATTGGCGTGTTAGGAGAGATAGCTCTAGTGATGACATGGGTTTTCTAAAAGAAAATAACCCCGTACGTTTAGCTGTTCCACCATCTTTAATTGCACTTATATGCGAGACAATAAGCCCTAACTCACGCAACTTTTGTCTGGCATGACGAGGAGACTCAGCTTGAACAACCCCACGTTTATCCTTGCCTTTATTGTCTACCGCTCTATAATTAAAGGTTGTCATAATTCCTAATCTTTGGTAACAGCAACAACTTCCTCAATGGAAGTTTTGCCATTTACAACATATCTTGTGGCATCCATACGTAGTGTACGCATACCTAGATTTTTAATTGCATATTTCTCAATTTCATTTTCACCAGCATCGGTATGAATCAACCGCTGCATTTCTTCATCAATGACTAGTAGCTCATGAATCCCTGTTCTACCCTTATAACCAGTATTACTGCACATATCGCATCCTACTGGCGAATATATCTTGGTACCATGCGGTATATCCAAATCCACTAGAATACTAGCATCAACTAGTTTATTTTCTACTTTACAAACTGGACACAGCATTCTAATCAAACGCTGAGCTAAAACCCCAATTAAGGTAGAAGATAATAAGAAAGACTCTACTCCCATATCAAGTAACCTTGTGACCGCTGAAGCCGCAGTATTTGTATGTAGCGTTGCTAAAACTAAATGCCCAGTTAAACTTGCTTGTACCGCAATTTCTGAGGTATCTAAATCACGAATCTCACCTATCATCACTACATCTGGATCTTGACGTAAAATAGAGCGTAAAGCTCTTGCAAATGTCATTTCAATTTTAGAATTTACCTGTGTTTGACTAATTCCAGTAATATCATACTCTACAGGATCTTCTACTGTCATAATATTCAACGAGGTAGAATCTAACCTAGCTAAAGCTGCATATAAAGTGGTAGACTTACCTGAACCAGTAGGACCAGTAACCAAAAAAATCCCATGTGGGCGATGAATAATTTTATCTATCTGTTGAAGTGTCCCCTTTTCCATACCCAAGATCTCTAACTGTAAGCGCTCTTTATTTTTATCTAACAAACGCATTACAACCCGCTCTCCATGCCCCGTAGGAATGGTAGAAACCCTCAAATCAACCTCACGACCAGCCAAGCGTAATGGAATCCGCCCATCCTGGGGTAAGCGCTTCTCAGCAATATCTAAATGCGCCATAATCTTTATTCTAGAAACCAATGCTGCGTGTAGTCCCGGGTTTAGATCCACTACTTTTTGTAGCGTTCCATCCCGACGAAACCTAACTACCGATTTACGCTCATAAGCATCAAGATGTATATCTGAGGCATCTTCTTTAACCGCTTGAGTTAAAAACGCATTGATAATCTTTATTACTGGAGCATCGTTTTCTGATTCTAGCAAATCTTCAGAGCGGGGTAAATTGTGGATTAGATCAGATAGATTAATATCCTCCTGCATATCATCCACAATCGCTGCAGCATTTGAACTTGAATATGCTTCAGATAACAGACTATCAAAAAACTTAGGGTCTATTTTATGTATCTGTATTGGCGCATTTATTTTACGCCTTACCTCAGAAACAATCTCGGGGTGAAGATTGTTAATTGTTGCTAATAATACAACCTCATCCTGCACACCATAAATACAAACCTGATGATGCTTCGCATACGAATATGGAATCCGTCGCGAAAATCTATTAGGAATAAACTTAATTGTTTCCATTTTTTCCATCTATTTTAGGTAAAATTACATTATTGCTTGGTTGACTCTGAATATTATTGCTACTATTTTTTTGTAATGTAGCACCCCTCATGTCTACGATAGGTAAATTTATTACTTGATTATTTGGTTGCGGTGGCAGATTTGCATTATTATAAGGAACTTGGTTTTCTAAATTCATAGGATTAATTTCTGGTAACAATATATTACCTTTAGCTTGAACCATGTTTTCCTGATCCATTATATACTTATAACGCCTGTTAGTCAGTGCGGCAGCCCCTTCAGCATTACGAATAATTACGGGTCTTAAGAATAACACTAGATTTTGTTTCTGATGAACGCGAGATTGCCAACTAAATAACCAACCCAAGTAAGGAATATCACTTAATCCTGGGATCCCATTTTTTTGAATTGCTATCTGCTCCCGAACCATCCCACCAATCGCTATAATTTGACCATCATCTACTAACATTGTAGAACGCACTCTACGTGTGTTAATACTTGGACCATTAGTTGAATTAGCAACCTGAGAGCTTGCATCAACTTGTGAATCTTCTTGATATACATCCAACTGAATTGAACCACTTTGAGTAATCATCGGTTTTACATTTAAGAACGTACCCACATCCTGACGTGAAATTGTATTGGTAACAGTATTCGCACTTGCTGTATTTATATATGATCCATTAGGGATACCAATATTTTGACCAACTAGAATTCTAGCCTCTTCATTATCTAAGGTAATTAATGTCGGACGAGATAAAATATTAACATTACTATTTGAGGCTATCATATCTGCCAAGGCTCCAAGTCCAGGAACAGTCTGCCCACCAATAGAAACCGATCCAGTTACTAGCCCTACAAATACTTCATTGGGAATCCCTGCTGCAGCCGCCCCAGCGCCTGCACCTCCACCAGCTAACCCAGCTGCAGTTGTGGCTATACTAGATAGCGCACTACTTGGTCCACCATTTGTGCTACCACCATAGTTAGTTACACCTAGGGCTCCTATTTGATTATTGCCACCACCAACTAACCACTGAACACCAAAAGTACCAGCTGTTGTGCTATTTATCTCAGCAATCATTGCCTCAATCATAACTTGTGCTCGTCTTACATCTAGCATATCAATAATCATACGTAAATTACGGTATACCGAGTCTGGTGCTTGAATAATTAAAGCATTAGTTGTTGGCTCAGCCTGAATAAATATTTTAGGCGCATCTTTAGCATTGGCTTGATTCCCATTAGATCCTCGGCTAGATTGGGGAGAAGGCTTGCTACTACTTAAGCTGCTTCCACCTCCACCGCCTCCACCACCGCCTGATGACTGAAAAATTGATGCTGGCTCATTAGAAAATTTAGCTAATGAGGAGCTAGGAGTGATATCTGGGTTTTCCTGCCCTGATGCAACAACACGTAACACATCAGCGATATGCGCTGCATCAGCATTACGCAGGTACACCACATGTAAATTATTATTTACTCCACCCACATTCCTATCAAGCCTTGCAGCTAAAGTTTTCAAATCCTCAACCTGACTTTGTACGGTAGAATAAATGATAAGTGAGTTAGTTGCGGGGTCAACTGTAATTGAAGCTGTGGGGCTATCACTATTCCCATTACTGCCACCACCTGATCCAGTTGATGAGCCATTCTGTAAATACGACTGTAAAATTTGCGCCACATCAGATGCGACTGCATATTTTAATGCAACAATAGATGGCTGCACTTTAGTATCAGCAGTTGCACTTAGCTGATTAATAATCTTACTAATGCGACTAATATTCGATGCATAATCGGTAACTATCAACGCGTTACTATTTGGATATGCGGATATAGAGTTATTTGGAGCCACGAGTGGACGCAATGAGTTGGCTAACTGCATTGCCGAACCACGCTGTATTATGAAAATTTTTGTTATAATTTGGTCGCCAATTTGTTTACTTGCTTGAGCATCAGCTGCAACAGTCTTCATCCCATAAGTCTTAGCATCAGCCTCTGGTAATACCTTAATTACCCCATCACCCTCAACAACTGCAAAGCCCTGCATTCTTAAAGCTGTCTCTAAAACTTTATAACTATCAGATTTATTAATTGGCTGATCCGAAACTATGGTAACGGTGCCTTTTACCCTAGGATCTATTACAAAATTCTTACCAGATAACTGGCTGATAGCTTTAATGGTAGACTGAATATCTGAATTCTCAAAATTTAAAACAACTTTATCAGAACTCAATTCGCTACTATTTGATGATTCTGTACGTAATTTTGGACTCTTAGATGATGATAGACCTCTTTTTTTAGAACTTAATAAAACATTACTCCTTGCCTTAATAGACGGAATAATTTGTGATTCTTTAGTGGCTTGTGCTTGCTGATTAAATGCGTACGCTAAACTTGATGCTTGCAATGCCAGCACTGTCAAAACTACTTGTTTGATTTTTATCATTTACTCTACTCTTAATATAAAAATTAGCGGCTTTCTAAAATACTATTAGACCCTTTATTATCAATGCTTTCAGAATTAGAACGACGCTGGGCAAACTCTTCAATTAATTTACGCCGCTTATCAGCCAAATTATCTGAAGACTGCGTGCCATAATCTTCCACATAATTTCCACTATTGCGATTAAAACTATTATTAACAGAAGGGTTTTGCTGTGTAGATGTTGGGTAATTATTACTTAAAAATGAATTATTTTGATTATTGTTACTATTTGAAGATGGGCGAGTTAGTGGCTGAACTACAGCACTTCCCCCACTCATGTTGACCTCAGCATCAGTATTATTCTCAGTTAAAATAATACCACTAGGGGTAATTGATTTTAATATTGCAGTATTGCCAATAGTATCGCCAACCTTTGCTATATAAGATTTATTATTCAATTCATAAAACACAATACTATCTTTTAGGGTGTTAAAATATACACCGGTTAATTTCATTTGACTAACAATTGCAGGTTTTGGAGGTGTAGGAGGAGCAACAACTTTACCAAATGGCGAACGATTAATAATAAATTTACCACTTTTATCAAAAACAGCAACATCGGACTTTTCCGCATAAATATCTGATACTGAAGGAGTTATTATCCACCAAGTGAGTTTTGCCAATAATACTGCACAATAAAATACTATAGCTACACGAAGGATTATACTTCCGACGTTTATCAACGAATTAGCTTGTTTTATAATCATATTAGTTGCTTTACTACCATAACCAGTTATTAGACTAAGTTCAACAAATTTAAATTGACAAAGGTAAAATTATAGCATTATTATACCCCAGTTAGTAAGAAATATTATAACTGATTTAAAATTATTAATAGCAACCCTTCAAGTTATCTAAAAACTTGACATTATTACGCAAAATTAAGGATTGGTTGAGTATGAGTATAAAGAAACTATAAGATGGTGCGGAAGAAGAGACTCGAACTCTTACGCCTTTCGGCGCTGGAACCTAAATCCAGTGCGTCTACCAATTTCGCCACTTCCGCATATTTGGAGGTAGATATGTTACACTAATTTGCTACACCATTGCAACATTTTTTATTATTTTTATTGCTGCTGTATAATTTTAACAGCCAACTCAGCCACTTGCAGAGCTCTCATTGTTGAGGTATTTAATTTAATATCGGTGATTAAATCATAAGCTTCTCTTCTATCCTCATAAAGCTTTATGATTTTTTTTTCCATCTCGATGTTGTTTTCACTACTAAAAAGTGGCCTTTTTGAAGGATACTTCATTAGCCTATGCACCAAGATTTCTATATCAGCATGTAGCTGAATAATTATATTATTTGATAATGATAAAATATTACGGTTTTCCGGCTTGACTATGCATCCCCCACCAACAGATAAAACATAATCACTAGCATTATCTACAATTCGGCGCAGCTCTTCGGTTTCTCTTTGTCGAAAGCCAATCTCAGACTCTATAGCAAAAATTGTTGCAACATCAACACCACAATGAAGCTCAATACTACGATCTAAATCAATAAATACTTTATTTAATTTTTCGGCAACTAATTTACCTACAGTAGTCTTTCCAACGCCTGTAATTCCAATTATTATAATATTTTTATTCATTTTATCACATAATAAAATAAAAAGGCCAAGCAAAATGCTTGACCTTCAAATAACTACCAATGATCGTTGTTAATTATTGTGCAGCAGATGCCACAGGAGCAGAAGCAACAAGATCAGACGCTACAGGTTGTTCCATCATAACTGGTGCAGAAGCAACAGAATCAGAAGCAACAGAATCAGAAGCAGCAGAGTTTGTAGAGCTTTCGTTATGTGAACATGCAGTTATTACAACACCAGCAACTAATATAGCTAATATTTTTCTCATTATATTAAACCTTTCAAAAATTAAATCTTATAAACCAATAACAATTGGCGAGATTATATCACAAAATAAAAAACATCTGTAAATTTTTAACCATTTATTTGTCGTGAACGCTTCTTTAAAAAATCAAGAGCCTTTAGCTGAGCAATAGCAATATCTAATGATGCCTGAACTTTAGCGAGGTCATATGACATTGTAGAATCAGATCGATTTAATTTATTTAATGCGTCTTCTTTTTGCTCAACAAGTCTCGCTTCATCTAAGGCCTCAGTTCTTTCTATAATATCAGCTAAAACCGTTACACGGTTTGAGCAAACTTCAAGAAATCCTCCAGATATAGCAAAAACTGACTGCTCTTCTTTATCTGGTAATTTTATTCTTAAAACTCCTGGTTTTAGCTTAGTAATTAAAGCAACATGATTTGGATAGATCCCTATCTCACCATCATATGCGTTAGCTACCAAGTATTCAGCATCTCCAGCAAATAACCTAGATTCTGAATCAACTAAATCCACATACATTACATTTGTCATAATTTACAACTTTCAACTACATTTTTTTTGCGTTAGCAACAGCTTCTTCTATAGATCCAACCATATAAAAAGCTTGCTCTGGCAAATGGTCATAGTCACCATCTAATATCGCTTTAAATCCACTAACCGTATCTTTAAGAGAAACATATTTACCAGGAGCTCCAGTAAATACCTCAGCCACAAAGAATGGTTGTGATAAAAAGCGTTGGATTTTACGAGCACGAACAACAACTAGCTTATCTTCAGCGGATAACTCATCCATACCAAGAATTGCAATAATATCTCTTAATTCTTTATATTTTTGTAATGTTGCCTGCACTCCACGTGCCACATTATAGTGCTCTTCACCTATTACCAGAGGATCTAGTTGACGTGAACTAGAATCTAGTGGATCAACAGCTGGATATATCCCCAAAGCTGCAATATCTCTACTTAATACAACAGTTGCATCTAAATGAGCAAATGTGGTTGCAGGAGAAGGATCAGTCAAATCATCAGCAGGAACATAAACCGCTTGTATAGAAGTAATTGAACCATCACGAGTTGAAGCAACACGCTCCTGAAAACGCCCCATCTCTTCAGCTAATGTTGGTTGATAACCAACCGCTGATGGCATACGCCCTAATAATGCAGACACTTCAGTACCAGCTAAAGTATAGCGGTAAATATTATCTACAAATAGCAAAACATCACGTCCCTCATCTCTAAACTTCTCAGCAATAGTAAGACCAGTTAAAGCAACACGTAAACGATTTCCTGGTGGTTCATTCATTTGTCCGTACACTAGAGAAACCTTGTCTAAAACGTTAGAGTCTTTCATTTCATGATAAAAATCATTACCCTCACGCGTACGCTCACCAACACCAGTAAATACAGAATATCCGCTATGCTCAATTGCAATATTACGGATTAATTCCATCATATTAACAGTTTTACCTACTCCAGCACCACCAAACAAACCTACTTTACCACCTTTAGCAAATGGACACAGTAAATCAATAACTTTAATTCCTGTTTCTAGCAATTCTGTAGTCTGTGAAATTTCATCAAACTTAGGTGCATTTTGATGAATAGCTCTTAGTTCTTCAACGTCAATTGGGCCAGCATCATCAATAGGATTACCTAGTACATCCATAATACGCCCTAAAGTAGCACGACCAACTGGAACACAAATTGGATTACCTGTATTTATAACATCTAACCCTCTTTTAAGCCCATCAGAACTACCCATAGCAATACTACGTACCACACCATCACCTAATTGTTGCTGAACCTCTAACACTAACCCACCACCAGATGCTAGTTTCAAAGCATCGTAGATTTTAGGTACTTCATTGCGTGGAAACTCAACATCTACCACAGCACCAATTACCTGAATTATCTTTCCTTGTATCATTTTTGTATTCCTACAAATTATTAATTTGTTAAACTGCTGAACTACCAGAAACTATTTCTGCTAATTCTTTTGTAATTGAAGCCTGTCTAGATTTATTATATGCCAATTTTAATTCATTAATTGCACTACCAGCATTGTCTGTTGCTGATTTCATGGCAATCATTCTAGATGCTTGTTCTGATGCCATATTATCGGCAACACATTGATAAGCAACAGACTCCACGTAGCGACGAATCACCCCTTCCAACACTTCTGTAGGATTTGGTTCATATAAATAATCTTTTACCGACCCAGATTCTAAATGAAGATCTTTTTCTGTCAGAGGCAGTAGTTTTTCACATACTGGTTTTTGCTTCATGGTATTTATAAATTGTGAATAAATGATATATACAGCATCCAGCTCACAATTATAAAACTTATTTAACACTCCAGATAATGGTCCAACTAATTTATCCATTTTAGGAATATCACCTAAACCTACCGCAGAACCACAAACACTAAGCCCTAGCTTATTAACATAGTTAAAGCCTTTATGACCAAGAACACAAGCCTCTACCTCAATTTCAGAAGCATGTAAAGTTTGTATCTTTTCATAAAACAATTTTAACGTATTAGTATTAAGCCCGCCACATAAACCCTTATCTGTTGTAACAAGGACTATTCCAACTCTTGTTATTTCAGTTGGCGCACGAAGAAATGATGTCATATTTCTAGAATAAGAACCCAATCTTGCTAGATTTGCCACCACTCTACGAACATTCTCCGCATAAGGACGTGATGCACGCATTAATTCTTGTGTTTTGCGCATTTTTGATGTTGCCACCATTTGCATAGCACGAGTAATTTTCTGAGTATTTTGCACGCTCTTTATTTTCGAACGTATTTCTTTTCCTGCAGACATATATAGCTATCCTTAATACTTAAGCGCCAAAAATAGTTTTAAACTCATCCAAAGATTTTTTTATAGCTTTTTCATCATCCTTAGACATCTCACCACTAGTATTAATATTTTCAATAACATTTGCTGAATTAGACTTAATAAATGATAAAAATCCAGCCTCAAAGTCTAAAGCTTTATTTAATGTTATCGACTTATAATAACCATTATTAACCGCATATAAAACGATCGCTATTTCAGCAACGCTTAAAGGCATATATTGCTTTTGTTTCATTATTTCGGTAACAATCTGACCATGAGCTAATTGTGCTCTAGTTGTCTCATCTAAATCAGAGGCAAACTGTGCAAAAGCCGCAAGCTCACGATACTGCGCATGAGCTATACGAATACTACCCACAAGTTTTTTAATAACTTTTGTTTGTGCCGCTCCACCAACACGTGATACCGAAATACCTGGATTAATAGCTGGACGAATACCAGAATTAAACAAATCAGTTTCTAAAAATATCTGACCATCAGTAATTGAAATCACATTTGTAGGAACAAAAGCAGATACATCACCAGCCTGAGTTTCAATAATAGGCAATGCAGTTAATGAACCAGTTTTGCCTTTTACTTCACCATTAGTGATTTTTTCTATATATTCTTCATTAACTCTAGATGCTCTTTCCAATAAACGAGAATGTAAATAAAATACATCCCCAGGATAAGCTTCACGACCAGGAGGACGACGTAATAATAAAGAGATTTGGCGATAAGCAACCGCTTGTTTTGACAAATCATCATAAATAATAAGGGCGTCTTCTCCACGATCCCTAAAGTATTCACCCATAGAGCAACCAGCATACGGCGCAATAAACTGTAAAGCCGCTGATTCAGAAGCAGTAGCTACAACAACAATAGTGTGTGACATCGCGTTATGCTCTTCAAGCTTGCGTACAACATTAGCTATTGAAGAAGCTTTTTGCCCTATTGCAACATAAATACAAGTCACCCCTGTACTTTTTTGATTAATAATAGTATCAATTGCAACAGCTGTTTTACCTGTTTGTCTATCTCCAATAATCAGCTCACGTTGACCTCTACCAATAGGAACCATTGTATCAATCGCTTTTATCCCTGTTTGTAGTGGTTGGCTTACTGATTTACGAGCAATAACACCAGGTGCCACTTTTTCTACAGGAGCAGACAATTTCGTATTTATTGGACCTTTTCCATCAATTGGACGACCCAGAGCATCAACAACTCTACCAATAAGCTCAGGTCCAACAGGAACCTCTAAAATACGGCCAGTACAAGAAACTTCATCACCCTCTTTAATACTTTCATAGTTGCCTAATATAATAGCACCAACAGAGTCACGCTCTAAGTTCATTGCCATACCATATATATTACCAGGAAATAGTATCATTTCACCCTGCATAACATCAGATAAGCCAAATATACGAACAATTCCATCCATTACGGATACAACTATACCCTTAGTACGATAATCACTTTTCGCATTAAGAGTCTGAATCTTCGATTTTATAATATCGCTAATTTCAGAAGGATTTAAATGCATGAATCACTCCTATTTCATAAGTTGAGTAGCCATTTTATCCAAGCTACTACGAATAGATGCATCAATTACTACATCATCTATAATTATTTTTATACCACCAATTAAACCTTGGTTAACCTTTACGCTTGCAAATATCTTTTTACCAAATTTTTTTGATAAAAGGCCCTCTATTTGCTTAACAGCTTCATCATCAATTATAAACGCAGACTCAATTACAGCTTTACCAACACATTTATAGCTTTCTACTATTTTTTCAAATAATAGAAATATTTCAGGTAAAATACTAAGCCTCTTATTTGAATACAATAGAGATAAAAAGTTTTTAAGCTCTATATCTTCTGAATTAAGGCAACTTAGTAAAAAATCAACTATTTGTTTCTGTGTAAGATCAGGATTAGAAATAGCACTTTTAAATTCACCCGTTATTGCAATAAGTGAAAGCGTATTTAAAAAAATATACCAATCATCTATCTTATTTTCTGCTTTTACTAGATCAAATAAAGCATTAGCATATGGGTATGCCAAACTATTCATATCGCTCATTTATAATTATAACTCCGCTTTCAAACTAGCTAAAATAGCTTCATGACGCTCTTGATTAATCTCTGCTTTTAAAATTTGCTCTGCACCACTAATAACTAGATCTGCAACTTTTAAGCGTAATTCTTCGCGGGCTTTCATAAACTCTTGTTCTATTTGAGAATTTGCATTTTCAAGTATTTTTTTACCTTCTTTAATTGCATTGTCTTTAGCTTCAGATACAATTTGACCAGCCCTCTTCTCAGCATTTGACATAATTTCAGTCGCGCGTGATTGCACATGCTTTAACTCTTCGGCTACTCTTGTTTCAGCATCTAAAAGTTCTTGCTTACCCTTTTCTGCTGCGGCTAATCCATCAGCAATTTTATTAGCTCGTTCTTCCATCATTGCATTAATAGGTGGCCAAACAAACTTCATTGTAAACAAAACTAATATAGCAAATGTTATTATCTGCCCTATTATCGTTACATTAATTTCCACTGATTATCTCCTTAAGGACCGTTACCATACCTTATTGTGCAGCTGTTTTAACTAAACTAATAGCTTGTGATAATAATGGGTTATTAAAAATGAATAACAATGCGATTCCGACACCAATCATTGAAATTGCATCTAATAATGCAGCAATAATAAAAAGCTTTGTTTGTAACATTGACACTAATTCTGGTTGACGAGCAGCAGACTCAAGAAACTTTCCACCCAATATAGCAAAACCAATTGCTGTACCAAGCGCAGCCATTCCTATCATCAAAGCAGCAGCAATTGCTGTTAGACCAGAAACATTTGAAATAATCGATTCCATAAAACACTCCATAAAAATAAAAAATAAAAAATAAAAAATAAAAACCAAAACTAAGTAAATAATGTTACTACTCAACAGTAGCAACATTCAACTACCCAGTGCGCAATTGTGAGCACATTTTTTAGCACCCACCCCAGCGTGGTTATGCTGTGTGACCCCATGTACATAAGGAGCTAAAAAATGCAGCGCAGGTGAATAGTCCGAAAAATATTAATGTGACTCGGTTGCTAAGCTTAAATACACAATAGTTAAAACCATGAATACATATGCCTGTAACGTAATAATTAATATATGGAATATTGCCCAAGGAACTCCAAGTAACCACTGAACACCCCACGGCAATAAAGCAATAAGTATAAAGATTAATTCACCTGCATACATATTTCCAAATAACCGCAAAGCTAATGAGATAGGTTTAGCAACCAGCTCTACCATTTGGAATATAAAATTAATAGGTGCAAAAGCTATACCAAATGGAGCACTAAATAATTCTTTAATCCAACCCAAAAGTCCTTTTGATTTGATACTATAAAAGATAATTAAAAACAAAACTGAAATTGACATAGCAAAAGTTGCATTTACATCTGCAGAGGAAACAATACGCCACTTAGCTTCTGAATTAGCCACATTATGATTAATAAAATTTAACAAATCTACAGGCAATAGATCCATAAGATTCATTAGAAATACCCAACAAAATATAGTCAATGATAATGGTACAATTAATTTACTTTTTCCACCATGATAGATATCCTTTACTTGCTGATTAACCATATCTATAATTATTTCAATAAATAATTGAAATTTAGTGGGGTTTTCTACTCTAACTTTGCGTGCTGCATAAATAAAAACGGCAAGAAATATAAACCCTAAAAAAAGAGATGTAGAAAAGGTATCTAAATGAACTGACCCAAAAAAACCTTTATTTCCATTATCTAGAACAAGGATATTATGAGACAAATGATGCATTATATATTCGGTAGATGATGACATTTATTTTACCTGAAGAAAAAATTTATTTTTTTAACAATACTATCCAAGCCATACTTTGTGTTATTATATAGCTAATAAACAAAAGAAGATAATTACATTTTTTATATAATGTTATTACAACTACAAATAATAAAAAGTTAACAAGAAATTTTGTTAACATGGCTTTTTTGTGTTGCTTAATTGCTATATTAGGAATAACAATTAACCCATATGAAAAAGCTATACTTGCATATACAATAGACGAAACAATTACTATTGTAGATCCTAAAGCTACAGATAAAACATCTGTTAGACTTTTAAAAACTAAGCTCACAACAATAATATTTAAAATAGTTATGATTAACTGAATTTTTATTAAATTTGCAACTACAGAATATTGCTGATTTTTATTATACATAGCCCTGCATTTTATCATAAGTCGCACTATTTGTGCTAGAATTTATAACATATATACATTAAAAAAAGCCAGTTATATAAAATATAACTGGCTTTTAAAAAAAGGAGCCTGGCGATGCCCTACTTTCACATGGTTTAGAACCACACTATCATCGGCGATGAAACGTTTCACTGTCCTGTTCGATATGGGAAGGAGTGGGTCCATTTCTCTATTGTCACCAAGCATATTCGGTATAACAATCTGGATTGAGTATTTATAAGGATTAATGTAGAGATGTAAGTTTTTTATTAGATATAGATGGTTTTAGTTTTGTTGCAAAGCTTAAACACATAGTATTTCAAAAGAACAACTCTTATTAAAGTATTGATTGTTAAATAATTGCTTAAGCAATTATG
>Ga0315906_10001248_pt1 | contig 38272 bp, 39 predicted proteins | sample LakEriMetagenome_4_FD_203526 | JGI IMG/M metagenome (GOLD analysis project Ga0315906, IMG submission 203526) | Freshwater fungal communities from buoy surface, Lake Erie, Ohio, United States - Buoy 2 MA122 | ecosystem: Environmental > Aquatic > Freshwater > Lake > Lake biofilm | place: USA... | reverse complement strand
GAAATAGAAAATGGTCCAGGAACCGAGATTGCTGCTTTCACTGGTCCGCTGCATAGATTTTTTCCACGATTTAGATTTCTAGGAGTTTTGGACACAATGGTTGTCACTAATTGGCAACCTCCACAACTCTGTGATGTTTTACATACAGGAAAAATAATTAAAGGCACAGGTCGTTTTGAAGTAGTTGAAATCAACGATCACACTTCTCGATTTAATTGGTCAGAAATCATTTGGGCACCACGTATAGTTTTTTTGATACTTAAACCTGCTCTATACGTTGGAGTATGGATTTCTCTGCGTAGATTCGCTCGAACTCTAAGATAACTCTCACAGTAAGTTGGCTCTATGCGGGCAAAGGTTGCCCAATCGCACAGTAAACTTAGGCATATGAGCGAGCCTAAAACTTTGGCAGAAGTTCTGGCTGCGCTCCCAGATGAAGAAAGAATTATTTTGGTGATGCATTATTTGCGATCTATGCCTCCCAGTGAGATTGCTCAAAAATTAGGCGTTCCAGAGCGTTCGGTTACTGCAGTAATCGCCATCGGCAAGGCTCGCCTGAGCAAAACACTGGGCCTATAAGCCTGCCTTCTTTCGATTTCATATATTCGCTATAAATGCGAGATACTTATCCCTTACAGAACGCTCTTCGATTTACTTCCCTAAGGAGTCCCCAGATGGCAGCTATGAAACCCCGCACTGGTGATGGTCCTATGGAGGTCACAAAGGAGGCTCGCTCACTCGTGATGCGTATTCCACTAGAAGGCGGCGGTCGACTCGTAGTTGAAATGAATGCAGAGGAAGCAAATAACCTCAGCGCTGCATTACATGCCGCAGTTTCCCTCGTTAAGAAATAGAGCGCATTTCTTCCTTTTTTAGTTAGCCTTTGCGCTATGCCTTACGCCCAACTCTCAAGCATCTCTTCTCGCGTTGAAGATATTGTCAGTGCAGATGCCATCGCAGTTGGTTTCGTTAAGTCCGAAGAAGATGGATATGAATTAGTTGGCGCCATAGACGCCATAGCCTCCATAGAGAAATTCTTCGACGTAGACCTCATTGATGAAATTTCTTTTTTTCAACCAGCAGGCAAGCCAGGTGAAATTCTTGAAATCCCTGTTAGCCAGAAAGCCACAAAAGCAGATCGAGTATTTGTCATCGGTCTTGGAGATCAGAGCACGCAATCACATCGCCTTGCTGCAGCTAGCTTGGGTAGAAAACTTCGTGGCAAGAAAATCAATGTCTCAAATTTGCTTGCAACTCAAAGCCAAGATATTCGTGCGCATGCAATCTCCTCTGTATTAGGTTCGTACACATGGACACTTAAGAGTGATGCCAAGACTTATCAGCCAACATTTAATATTGTGTGCAAGAGTGAAAAAATAATTGATGAAGCTACAGTCATTGCTAATGCCGTCTGTCGCGCTCGCGATTTAGTACACACCCCTTCTAACATTAAAAATCCGCTGTGGATGGCGCAACAAGCGCAGAAGATTGCAAAGGAAGGCAAGCTCACCATCAAAGTTCTGGCTGGAAAAGAGCTTGTTCAATTTGGTGGTTTAAGAGCGGTGGGAAATTCATCTCCAAAGCCTGGTCCTAGATTTATTCAAATTTCTTATTCACCCAAGGCAACGGGAAAGAAAATCCCACACGTTGTTTTAGTAGGTAAGGGAATTACCTTTGATACGGGCGGAGTTTCACTCAAACGTCCTTACGATTTGATGATGGCCATGAAGAGTGACATGGCAGGTGCCTCTGCCGTTCTTAACGTTGTGGGAGCACTACCAGAATTAAAGCCGCGCGTTAAAGTCACTGCGTTATTGATGTGTGCAGAAAATGCACTCTCTGGCACTTCACAAAGACCAAGTGATGTAATCACTCATTACGGCGGAACAACTGTAGAAGTTTTAGATACTGATGCTGAAGGTCGCTTAGTTTTAGCAGATGGTTTGGCTTACGCTGATGCAAAGCTTGACCCAGATTATTTGCTGGATATAGCAACACTGACTGGTTCAGCAACACTAGGACTGGGTCGCCAATATGGGGCGATGTACACCCGTGACACCAAATTAGCTTCTCAACTAGTTGCTGCAGGTGAATCCTCCGGTGATCGCCTCTGGCACATGCCGTTAATTGATGACTACCAAGATTCACTCGAAAGTGACATCGCAGACTTTAATCACACTGCAGATAAAGGTGATTACTCCGCAGGTTCTGTAACCGCTGCGTTGTTTCTAGAGAAATTTACTGGCAAGAGAAAATGGGTTCACTTAGATGTTGCAGGAACAGCCCGAAGTGAAAGTGATGCTGGAGAATCTCCTAAAGGTGGAACTGGCTTCGGTGTTCGTTTGCTAATTGATTGGATTATGAGTTTATGATGAGAATAGATCCACACGCATATGCTGAAAACTTTATTCTTGAAGATGAATTTCAAATTCGTGCACGTGCGCGAGGTGCAGAAGTTGGCGCCAATGATGCAACAACTGGTGTTGGATCATACCTTCGTGCACTTGCACATCAACTCTCTGCGCAATCAGTAGTTGAAGTTGGAACAGGCTCCGGAGTAGGTAGCCTCTGGATTTTAAGTGGAATGATCACAAGCGGCACGCTCACTTCAATTGATGATGAGACTGAACACTCGCGCATCGCCAGAATTGCAATGCAAGATGCGGATATTGCACCATCTCGATATCGACTCATTACAAATTCAATTATGGATGTTATGACCAAGTTAACTGATCGCGCGTATGACTTAGTTGTTCTGCGACACAATCCAGAGGATCTGACGTACACAATTGAAGAAGCTCATCGCATTTTGCGAAGCGGTGGTGTCATGGTTATCGACGGATTTTTTGGCGGTGGCAAAGTGAGCGATCCTTCACAACGAGATCCGCGAACAATTGCACTGCGTGAAGCTGGAAAGAGCGTTAAAGGTGCCACGGATCTGTGGGTAAGCACACTCATCACAGTTGGTGATGGTTTGTTAATCGCAACAAAGTTGTAGCAAGATAAGCGCCATGAAGTTTCGTACTCGCAAAACCAAAGCACACTCAGATGCACCATGGTGGAACTCGCAAGATTTTCCACGATCTAATAAAGGTGTGACTCCAGGCGCAGTTGTCATCTTGGCAATCATCGCTGGAATTATTGGAGGAGCCCTAGGCGTCAATGCTTCAGGAGGATTTTTTGGCGGCAAAGCCAATTTAGTTTCAGCTTCAAATTCAATCGAACGCAAGCCAGATTCAGTTGCAGGTTTAGCAAATCGAGTTCTGCCATCAGTGGTTTCTATAACAACAGAAGCCGGTAGTTCTGGCTCAGGTTTCATTATTGATAGTTCAGGTTTCATTCTTACAAATAACCATGTTGTAGAAGAAGCCGCACTCGCGAAAGCTAAAATCATTGTCACACTCAATAACGGTGAAGATTTTGAAAGCACGATTGTCGGTCGGGACTCCTCATATGATTTAGCTGTACTGAAAATTTTGGCAACAGGCTTACCTGCTCTTCAATTTGGCGACAGTGACAAAGTTGCCGTCGGAGATTCAGTCATAGCCGTAGGTTCACCACTTGGCTTATCTGGAACGGTGACACTCGGAATCATTAGCGCAAAAGACAGAGCAGTAACTGCGGGTGGATCAGCAGGTGAAAGTTCATTCATTAATGCGCTGCAAACAGATGCTGCAATTAATCCAGGAAATTCTGGTGGACCATTAATTGATACGACTGGTGCAGTTATTGGAGTTAACTCCGCAATTGCAACATTGAGCGGATCATTGAATTCACAAGCAGGATCAATTGGATTAGGTTTTGCAATTCCAATTAATCAAGCAAGAAAAACAGCAGATCAGTTAATAACAACTGGCAAAGCTTCTTATCCAGTAATGGGTGTTTCAATCGATATGAATTTTGCTGGACCTGGCGCCAAAGTCACCACAGCAGATGGAGCAATTCTTCCTGGGGGACCAGCGCAAAAAGCTGGAATTAAACCGGGAGATTTGATCATTGAATTTGGCGGAAAAGCTATTAACAATCCCGATGAACTCATCGTTGCTATCCGAGCCAGAAGTATTGGAGATCGCGTTGAAGTGAAGTACAAACGTGGCAGCAGTACACGGTCAACGACTGTCACGTTGACTGCTGGCAAGAACTAATCCACGGCACGCACTAGGCTTACAACATGATTTTCGGTATTGGACCAGGTGAATTCCTTGGCTTGGCCGTACTTGCAATTTTCTTTGTTGGACCAGAGCGTTTACCTAAGTTCTCCTCAGATGCAGCAAAATTTCTCAAGAAGGTTAAAAATCTTGCAAATACTGCAACTTCAGAACTTCGTGAAAATCTAGGACCTGGATTCGAAAACTTACAACCATCTGATTTGAATCCAAAGACATTCATTAAGAAACAATTAGCAGGCACTCTTGATGAAGAAAAGCCTCGCAATGCTGCTAAACCAAAGATTGATCCAGATTTACTATGACCGTTGTTGAATCGATTCATGCTGCTTTAGCAACTGTAGAAGATCCAGAAATTCATCGACCTTTACCTGATTTAGGGATGGTTGAGTCCGTAGAAGCAGACGGTGGCGTTGCCCGCCTAAAGATTTTGCTAACAATTTCTGGATGCCCTATGCAAGATAGGTTGCGCACTGACATCACAAAAGCTGTCATGAGTGTAGAAACAATTTCATCCGTTGAAATTTCATTTGGAGTTATGAATGAAGAACAACGCGGCAATTTGAAATCTTTATTGCGTAATGGGCGAGAAAAAATCATTCCATTCGCACAACCAGAATCACTAACTCGGGTAATCGGTATTGCATCTGGAAAAGGCGGAGTTGGAAAATCATCCCTTACGGTTAATTTAGCCGTAGCCGCTGCGCAAAAAGGACTGCGCGTAGGAATTTTAGATGCAGACGTTTATGGACACTCGGTTCCACGATTGATGGGATTAATTGGACAGCGCCCAACTGCGATTGATCAGATGTTTATTCCACTTGAGTCTTACGGTGTAAAAGTTGTTTCAATGGAGATGTTCAAACCAGAACGATCAGATGCGGTTGCCTACCGTGGCCCTCTTCTGCATAAAGTTTTAGAGCAATTACTCTCTGATGCATACTGGGGAGATTTAGATTTGCTTCTCATTGATTTACCACCAGGTACTGGCGATCTTGCAATTTCCTTGGGTCAACTTATTCCTGGCTCAGAAATACTTGTTGTAACAACACCACAAGTGGCTGCAGCTGAAGTCGCAGAACGTGCAGGACGTATTGCACATCAGATTAAGCAGCACCTAGTCGGCGTAATTGAAAACATGTCTGATTTTCCTTGCCCAAATTGTAGCGACACGATTTCTTTATTTGGTTCCGGTGGTGGCGAAGAAACAGCAAGACGTCTTTCTGAGTTAGCGGGAATAGATGTTCCACTTCTAGGAAAAGTTCCATTTAGTCCAGATCTACGAACTGGTGGAGATAACGGCGCGCCTGTTGTAGTTCAATTCCCAGACAGTGCTGCGGCTAAATCAGTTAATGCAATTGTTGATCAATTAGTTGTTAGAAAGAAATCACTTCTCGGTGTCAGACTTGGACTTGCTACGTAATTCATCAAGAACTTCTTCAAGCATGTCCTTTAGTTCATTTCGCAAGAAATCTCGGGTTGCAACTTCACCCAGTGCATTACGAAGACTCGCTAATTCACGAGTTAAGTATTCGGTATCTGCGATAGAGCGCTCGTTGCGTACGCGATCTTCACTCACTTGAATGCGATCACGGTCTGCTTGTCGATTTTGTGCAAGCAGAATCAGTGGTGCAGCGTATGAAGCTTGTAGAGACAAGATCAAAGTAAGAAAGATAAATGGAAAATCATCGAAGCGAAGATCTACTGGAGCAAATGCATTCCATAAAACCCAACTGAGAACAAAACCGGTCATGTAAACCAAGAAACCAGCCGTACCTAGGAAGCGTGCAAATCTCTCCGATAAGCGACCAAAAGCTTCTGGATCAAAGTTCGGACGAAATGTTCGACCAGTCTCGCGAGGAGTATCCAAACGATTATTACGTGCCATTTATTTTCCCTCGCTCTCTTGTGCGCTCATTAAATGCTCGTGTTCCAAGACGTTAACCGTCTTGGACATATCACGGTGATCATGTCGCCAATTTTCAGGCAATAAGTGATCGAGCACATCGTCAACTGTCACAGCTCCAAGCAAACGTTCATTGGCGTCTACAACGGGTACTGATAACAAGTTGTAACTGGCTAAGTATGACGAAACTTCATTTAATGACGCTTGTGGATTTAATCCCTGAGTATCTGTATCAACCATAGAGCCAAGCAGCGTTGATGGTGCTTCGCGTAGCAAACGTTGATAGTGAGCAATTCCAATAAATCGGCCGGTAGGAGTTTCTAGTGGAGCGCGACAAATAAAGATTTGTGATGCAAGTGCTGGAGAAATTTCACTTTGACGCACCGCAGCGAGTGCTTCTGCAACTGTGTTATCGGCTGTCATGACAATAGGTTCTGTCGTCATCATTCCGCCAGCTGTGTAATCTTCGTAGTTCATCAATCGACGCACATCTTCGGCATCTTCTGGTTCCATTAAATCTAAGAGTGCTTGTGCACGTTCTTGACCAACTTCACGTAGTAAGTCGGCAGCATCATCTGGATCCATTTCACCCAGAACATCGGCAGCACGTTCACCTTCTAACTCGGCCAAAAGTTCTACGCGCTCTGCTTCATCCATCTCCTCGAGTACATCTGCAAGTCGCTCGTCATTTAAAGCGCGCGCAACTTCTACACGACGTTTAGGTGCAAGGTCATGCATTACTGATGCAAGGTCAGCAGCACGAAGTGTGCTCAGAGTTGAAAGCAAATTCGCCACACCTTGGTTGTGCTCTGCAACTGCGAAACCAGTTATCTCTTCCCAGAGAACGGTTGAGGTTGCTCCTTTACGGCGCAAGCCTATGCCACGACGCATAATATGAACGCGCGTGATCAGCCAATCACCACTTCGGTTTTGTTCCATACCCATATCTTCAACAACAACTTTTTCGCCACTGTCAACGAGCGAAATTGAACGATCAAGCATGTCTCCTAAAACTAATACTTCACCTGTACGTGCTTCGAATCGGCGCATGTTAAGCAATCCTGTAATAACAACTGCTCCACTCTCAATAGAATTAACTCGAGTAATTGGAACAAATACGCGACGTCGAAGTGGTACTTCAACAATTAATCCCAAGATACGTGGTGGTTGATTATTAGCACGAAGGGTCGCGAGTGCATCTCGCACCTTTCCTACTGGATCACCATTTGGATCAAAGACCGCGGTACCTGCAAGACGGGCGAGAAATACTCGATTAATCAAGTTTCCGCTCATGGGCTAAGGGTAACCGCTCAAAGCAACTCGCTGCTTTCACTTAAAGTGCACGGAAAAGATACATTTGCCCCATGTCAGCGGAAAAATCTCACATTCATAGTCATACGGCTATGCCAGGACGTGCTGATTCGATCCGACTCCTTATTGGAATATTTGGCATAGGAGTTTCTGGTCCGCTCATTGCTTTAAGCACAATGCCCGTGGTCACTTTGATTTTCTGGCGAAATCTTGGCGGGGCATTAGTGATCGCACCTTTTGCATTGAGACATCGCGCAGATCGCAAAGCAATCGCTTGGGCCGCACTAGGTGGTTTTGTACTAGCCATGCACTTCATCGCATTCTTCTTAGCAATGCGATTGACAACTGTTGCTGCAGGAACCGCTCTTGTTGCGCTTCAACCGATATTTACAGCTCTGTTTGTCAGAGTCAAAGGTGGACATATTCCTTCCCGTGCCTGGTTAGGAATGATGGTGAGTTTTTCTGGTGTGATTTTAATTTCAGGTGTGGATTTAAGTATTTCGCTGCGATCTTTCACTGGAGATGTAGCTGCCATTATCTCTGCTGCTCTTGCAGCAATTTATGTAATGATTGGATCAAAGGCACAACAGAGTATGGAAACCAGTGCATACACATCAATCTGTTATGCAACATGTGCAATGACTGCCTTACCCATCGTCTTAATTGGCGGATTTCAACTATGGAACTTCAGTGGTAACGAGTGGTGGCTTGTCATTGCACTAGTTGTTTTCGCTCAGCTTCTAGGTCACAACATGTTTAACGCTGCACTGAAGCGAGTTTCACCAGCAGTGGTCTCTCTGATTATTTTCTTCGAAGTACCTGTTGCATCTCTACTAGCCATTTGGTGGCTAGATCAAACTCCACCTCTTGGAATCTTGCCTGGAATTGTTCTTATCCTCGGCGGATGTGCATTAGTTGTTTTGCGTACACGTCCCGTAAAGGCAGAACTCTTGCCATGATTGATTTACATACACATACAAATTGCAGCGATGGAACAGATTCACCTGCACAATTAGTCAATAAAGCATTAGCTGAAGGATTCTCTGTTTTGGCAATTACTGATCACGACACCACATCTGGATGGCACGCAGCCGAACAAGCACTACGCCCCAATTTATCTCTAGCGCTAGGCGCTGAAATTTCATGTTTAACGACAGATGGAATCAGTGTGCACATGTTGGGCTTGCTTTTTGATGGAACAAACGCGGAAATGCAAGAGATGTTAGAAAATACCCGAGATGGACGAATTCCTCGTGCACTCAAAATGATTGAATTACTTAATGCTGGTGGAATAAAGATTTCAATGGCAGATGTGGAATCCGTAAAACCAATTGGCGCAACACTTGGTAGACCTCATATTGCTGATGCACTTGTCAAAAATGGCGTAGTGGCATCGCGTGACGAAGCATTTACAGATTTACTTCACAATGAATCTCCATATTACGTCGCTCATCTCGCTCCGACACCAGAGGATGCAATATCAACGATTCGACGTGCTGGCGGGGTTGCAGTCATAGCGCATGCATTTGCTTCACTTCGAGGCAAAGTTCTCTCTGCCGATGATTTTTTACCGCTAAAAAACGCAGGCATAAATGGAATAGAAGTTAATCATCGAGATCACAACAATGAAGAGAGAAATGCGCTTGCACAAATCGCTCGTGAATTAGATCTCGTTATTACTGGCGCTAGCGATTATCACGGTACGGGTAAACTAAATTCATTAGGCGAAAACCTTACCGAGCAGGCACAATGGGAACGCCTTGAGTCAGAGGCAGATCAACGAAGGGTTATCAGAGCATGAGCATTGGTGAAGTAACTGCTGTAACTTTTGCACTGCAAGCATTCGTAACGCTATTTGTGATCATGGATCCACCGGGTGCAACTCCTATTTTCCTTGGGCTGGTCTCAGATAAATCTCCTGCTACTCGCCGTAAACTCGCATGGCAAGCTGCTGCTGTCTCGTTAATTGTTATTACATCATTTGCACTCTTCGGCCGTTTAGTTCTTTCGTATTTAAATATTTCACTCGAATCCTTACAAGCTGCTGGTGGACTTTTGTTGCTCCTTGTTTCACTTGAATTACTCATGGGTGGACGCCCAGGTTCTGAGAACAAGAAATCTAATAACATCGCACTCGTTCCATTGGGCACTCCCTTACTTGCTGGGCCCGGCGCAATTGTTGCCACAATGATTTATGTTCAAAAGATTGAAAACTTCGGTCAAGGTGTTGGATTGGCTGTTGCAGTAATTGCTGTTCACCTCGCAATCGCTTTAACTTTGATGGCATCAACAACGATTCTTAAAGTTATCAAGGAAACTGGTGTCAATCTCGTTGCGAGTATCGCAGGACTCTTGCTCGCAGCAATTGCAATCCAAATGATTGCTGATGCTATTAAGGCATTTACTTCTGCATGAGCCCGGAACTTGGTCTGTATTCCCCAGATAGTGTTGTTTGGAAAGTTCATAGTGATCCATCAATGATTGTTGGTGGTATTCGTGCACTATTGCAACAAGCATTGCACCCAGTTGCCATGGATGGCGTAGCTAAGAATTCCAACTTTCGTGAAGACGCATGGGGCAGATTGCAACGAACAGGTGATTATGTTTCAACACTTAGTTTTGCTCCACGCAAGGATGCAGAAACTCTTGCAGCTCGCGTCCGCTCAGTTCACACTAAATTAGGTTTAGATGATCCACACCTACTTTTGTGGGTACACATGTCACTCGTTGACTCTTTTGTAGACGTTGCACTTCGCTCCGGTTTGGCATTGGCTCCACAAGATCTAGATCAATATGTACTTGAAATGCTTACTTTTGCGGAGTTAGTTGGGATTAACGCTGATTCAGTTCCTAAAAATATGCAGGAATTAAAAGCATATTTCGAAAACATCGCACCCGAACTAGAAGCAAGTGATGATGCCAAACGTGCTGCACTCTTTCTAGCTATACCGCCTATGCCAACAGCAATTCGATTTGCAACACCAGCAGCGCCTGCATGGGCAACACTTAGCGCACTTGCAACCGCATCGCTTCCGCAATGGGCGCGCAAACTATATGCGATACCAGCATTACCTGGACATGATGCGGTAACTAACACAGCGCTCACAGCGACTCGTTCAACACTTAAACTCTTACCAGAAAATATATTCCAGCCTCCGATACTCAAAGAAGCCAAAATTCGTTGGGGGATTGCTTCATGACATCAATTATTGCAATATCCAATATTGCAGGTGGCACGCACAAAACCACCGCGGCACATTCATTATCAGTTGCCACAGTTGAGTACGGAAAAAAAGTTCTACTCATTGATCTTGATCCACGAGCTGAATTAACTTTTAATGTGGGCTTTGAAAGATCAAGAGAGACAATCGCAGAAATGCTTCAAGGCTCCTCTCTTGCGGAAAGCAATGACATCACAACAGATGAGCGATTTGATTTCATTGGCGCAGATTCGAGATTAACCGCGCTCAACGACGTTAATTCCATCAAAACATTCTTAAAAGGATTACCTAATCACTACGACGTAATAATAATTGATACCCCATCTCAGATAGATCCGCGCATGGCCATGGCATTTAGCGCTGCAGATTCAATTGTGATCCCATCTGATTCATCAATTCACAGTATTCGTGGAGCCCTCAACACATCAAAAATTCAAAGCAATGCGAAGAAGTTTATTCTTCCCATCAATCAATTCTCAGCTGAGCACACCAAGCATTTTTCTGATGCAATTGTTTTAGATGCGTTAATTCCAGTTAGTACGGGTATTGATGCTGCGATTGCCCAGAAGAGAAGCGTGTTATCGGCCGATAAGAATTCAGATTTTGCGCAGGCATATCGAGAAGCTGCCTATAGCTTGCTAGAACACCTTAAGTTTTTTTAAGTACTTTTAAACTTCTTTGTGCGAGTTCTTTCGCGCTTTTCAACAGTGCGCTCAACCTTAGGAGCAGTTTCAACCTTTACAGGTTTTGCTTTCACCATTCGTCCAGTGGAACCTGCAGGAATTTTCATTACTTCGTAGAGATGCTCTGATGAGGAGTACGTTTCTTCTGGTTCAGGTAAACCAAGTTTGAGCGCCATATCAATCATTTTCCAGCGCGCCATTTCATCCCAGTCAACAAATGTCACCGCGATTCCATGCGCTCCAGCACGTGCTGTACGACCAATTCTGTGAACATAAGTTTTTTCATCTTCTGGGCATTGGTAATTAATAACGTGAGTGATTCCATCAATATCAATTCCACGGGCTGCAACATCTGTTGCAACTAGTACATCTGTCTTTCCGGCCTTAAAGTCATTGAGAGCTTTTTCGCGAGCATTCTGGGCTAAATCACCATGAATCGTTGCTGATCTAAATCCACGTTCAAGTAAATCATCTGCCGTTTTTTGACATGTGCGCTTGGTGCGACAAAAAACAATTGTTGGTCCGCGACCTTCTGCTTGCAAAATTCGGGCCAGCATCTCGATTTTATCCATGGCATGCGCCCGATAAACATGTTGTTCAATCTTTGAAACTACCGCGCCTTCATCCTCATTATCTTGTGTACGAATATGAATTGGTTGATTCATGAATCGACGTGCAAGGTTCAGGATGTCACCAGGCATCGTTGCGGAGAAGAGCATTGTTTGAGTTCGCTTTGGAGTACTTGTAAAAATCTTCTCTACATCGGGCAAAAATCCTAAATCCAACATTTCATCGGCTTCATCTAGAACAAGTCGTGAAACCTCTTTGAGCTTGAGTTGTCCTTGGCGATACAAATCTAAAAGTCGACCCGGTGTTCCAACGACAATTTCGATTCCAGCATTGAGCGAATCGATTTGTGGTTCGAATGCGCGGCCGCCGTAAACAGCCAACGTTCTAATTCCGCGATTATTAGCAAGTTCATCAATATCTTTTGCAACTTGAATGCAAAGTTCGCGAGTTGGTACGACTACGAGTACTTGCGGCAAACCTTGGTGTTCAAGCTCTTTCCATTCGGAATCATTTGGCGCGATCACTCGTTCAATAAGTGGAATACCAAATGCAAGAGTTTTTCCAGTTCCTGTTTTCGCTTGCCCAATTACATCGCCATCGGCAAGTGCAATAGGTAGAACCATTTCTTGGATTGGAAATGGTGAAGCAAAGCCATGCTCTTTAAGAGCCGCCTTTGTTTCCGGGCGAAGAGGAAGTTCTTCGAAAGTTAGTGACACTTATTGGACGCCGAAACCGACGCGACGATCGGTTTGTTCGCCAATTTCTACAAAACCTATTTTGTCAGCAGGAACCATCATTACGCGACCACGGATGTCTTCAAGAACCAATGCATCACCGGATTTAAGTGCTGCATTAACCGCACTCTGAATTTGTTCAGCGCCCAAAGCGCTCTCAAAATTCAAATCTGAAGTTACGTTAGCTATTGTGATGCGAACCTGAACTTTAATAGCGCTATCGCTTTTCTTTGTACTCATAGTTGCTAATCCTACCGATTAAATACCCAGCACGTTTGCCAGATTATTTGCTGGGAAAGCCCGATATTCCGCGCCACATCAGATTTTCAACTAAATCAACGGCTTGTTGGCGGGTTAATTTACTATCGCGCTCTAGCCAATGACGTGCGGTTACTTGTGCGCAACCAATCATTCCGACACCCAATAGCATCGCAACTTCTTTGGGTAGGCCTGTATCAAGGGAAATAATTGCACTGACTGCTGCGGCACAGTCATATGTCATGCGATTAAGTCGTTCAGCAACTGAAGGCTCGACACTCATATCGCTTTCAAAGAGTAAACGAAACGCCTCTCCATCACTTTCAATAAAACCAAAGTATGCATCCACCGTTGCACGTACACGATTCGCATTATCAGGAGTGGATGCAATTGCTTTTTGAATTTCAAAAACAAGAGAATCAATATGTAGATCTAGTACAGCTAAGTAGAGTTCAAGTTTTGAGGGAAAGTGCTGGTACAAAACTGGCTTACTTACTCCAGCGCGATCGGCAATTTCATCCATAGCCGCTGAGTGATATCCAGCGGCAGTGAAAACTTCGAGGGCTGCAGAAAGTAGAAGTGCGCGACGTTCATCACGTGGCAAGCGAGCTTTGTTGTCGCGGTTATCTCGGAGATTGGCTGAAGTAGTCATCGCGGCTAATCGTAGAGGCAAAAGGCTTCAAATTGGCAGTGCTCTGACGAGTACGGCAGAATAAGCACATACGCACTCACATTCAGGACGGTTATGAATATCCCACCATTAGTTGAAAAAGGCCCGGCGCTTACAGTTGATGAAGTGCGTCGCTATAGCCGTCACCTAATTATTCCTGATGTTGCGATGGCAGGTCAGCAACGTTTAATGAATGCAAAAGTTCTCTGCGTAGGTGCAGGCGGACTTGGTTCACCTGCGCTTATGTACTTGGCTGCAGCTGGTGTTGGAACACTTGGAATTGTTGAATTCGATACGGTCGATGAATCAAATCTGCAACGACAAATCATTCACGGCCAAAGCGATATCGGAAAGAGCAAGGCACTTTCAGCTAAAGAAAAAATTGCTGAAATCAATCCAAATGTGAATGTAGTGGTTCATGAAGTTCGACTTGATCCCGATAACGTTATGGAAATCTTTGCCCAGTACGACTTAATTGTTGATGGAACAGATAATTTCGCCACGAGATATTTAGTAAATGATGCATGCGTTCTTTTGAAAAAACCTTACGTGTGGGGCTCTATCTATCGCTTTGATGGACAAGCAAGTGTTTTTTGGGCCGAATACGGTCCTTGCTACCGCTGTCTTTATCCAGAACCACCACCTCCAGGAATGGTTCCAAGTTGCGCAGAAGGTGGCGTACTCGGAGTCCTCTGCGCATCCATTGGTTCAATTCAAACAACAGAGGCCATTAAGTTAATAACTGGAATTGGTGAACCACTTATTGGTCAACTAATGATTTATGACGCACTCGAGATGTCTTATCGCAAGATCAAGGTGCGCAAAGATCCTAAGTGTCCACTCTGCAGTGAAAAACCTTCTCAAACAGCACTGCTTCCAGATTATGAAGCGTTTTGTGGAGTTTTATCTGACGCTGCAGAAGTTGCTGTCAAGGATTCAACTATTTCTGTTTCAGATCTAAAAACGAAGATTGATAAGAAGGAAAACTTCTTACTCATCGATGTTCGCGAGCCAAGTGAGTTTGAAATAGTAAGAATTCCTGGTTCAGTCTTGATTCCTAAGCAAGGTTTCCTTGATGGAAGTGCGCTTGCTGGTTTACCGCAAGACAAACCAATCATTTTGCACTGTAAATCTGGAGTCAGATCTGCTGAATGTTTAGCAATTCTTAAGAGTGCAGGTTTCGCCGATGCTACGCACGTAAGCGGTGGCGTAGTCGCATGGGCTAAACAAATTGATACCTCATTACCGGTGTACTAAGTGCGCGATAGCTATAAGGGTTTTCGTCTACTTTTAGTTCACGCACATCCTGATGATGAAACCATCAATAATGGTGCAACTATGGCGATGTACGCCGATCTCGGAGCAGATGTCACACTCGTTACCTGCACGCGTGGAGAAGAAGGCGAAGTACTTGTTTCAGATCTAAATCATTTAGCCAGTACGCATACAGATTCACTCGGGGAACATCGTGAAGTAGAACTCAAAGATGCAATGGATGCTTTAGGAATTAAGGACTTTAGATTTCTTGGAAATGGCTCAGTAAAATTCAGAGATAGCGGCATGATGGGCACAGAACCAAATAATCGCCCAGATGTGTTCTGGCAAGCAGATCTAGATACAGCAGCTGCTCATCTCGTTAAAGTTATCGAGGAAGTTAAACCCCACGTTCTAGTTACTTATGATGAAATTGGGGGATATGGGCATCCTGATCACATTCAAGCTCATCGTGTTGCGATGCGAGCAAGTGAGTTAGCGAAGTGGAAAATATCAAAAATTTATTGGAATGCGATGCCTAAATCTGTATTGGCCGAAGGTATCGAGAAGATGAAAGAAATTGGCTCAAGCTTTTTTGGTGCAGAGAGTGTTGATGATCTCCCATTCGCCAAAGATGATGAACTTGTCACGGCCATGATTGATGGCACTAAGTATGTTGATTTAAAGATGAAAGCCATGGCGGCACACGCAACTCAAATTGAATTAGATGGACCATTTTTTGCACTTTCAAATAATCTTGGTCAACAAGTATGGGGACATGAGTATTACTCACTTGTTCACGGTAATAAAACTGAACCTTTTGATTCTCATGGACGAGAAACTGATTTATTTGCAGGAGTTAATCCAGCATGAGAGTGATTTATTCAGCTGCACTAGGACTCTTAGCAGGAATTGCTGCCGTGCTTTTACATATTTTTTATCCACCCGTTGGTTTAGTAATTGCCATCCTTGGTTCTGCATCCACTATTTGGGCAATCGGTCGCCACTATGGTGCACGATCATTTAAATTAATCGCATCAATTGCATGGGCACTAATTCTCTGGCGAGCATCAAGTTTTGGTGTTGGCAATGAACTCTTAGTACAAGGTAATCCGGAGGGTAGTGCTCTAGTTTTTCTTGGACTAGTAGCGCTCTTCATTGTTATTGCGCTTCCCGCTTAACTAACGCCAACTCCAACTCTGACCCGATGCTGAATCGGATATTTCCAATCCTGCACTTTCAAGAGTTGCACGCAATTCATCACTGAGTGCCCAATTCTTTGCAGACCTAGCAGCTTCACGTTCTTCAAGTAGATTTTTTAAATCAGAAGGTAATTCACGAACTTCTGGCGCGCGAGTGAGGTCTAATCCCAAAACTTGATCGGCGTAAGCAAATGCGTTCGCTTTTTGATCTTCACTGGCACCTGCATCTTTTTCAAGGGCACGTAAGTAAGTAATAACTCGAGGTGTATCTAAATCATTTTCAAGATACGCCAGTACAGCTGGATCCATAGTGATGTTCTTAACAACTCCCCAGCCCGCAACTTTGCTCCGCCAGCGTTTAATAGTTTCGTGGGCGGCAGAAATGGATTGCCATGAAAGATCCATTTGGGATCTGTATCGATTTTCCAAAAAGCATAAGCGCAGTGAAAGTGGATCAAAACCCTTAGTGATTACGTCATCGAGTAAAACGACATTGCCTGCACTCTTTGACATTTTTCGACCTTCAAATAAGAGATGTTCGCCGTGAACCCAGAGGTCGACACTCTCAACACCTGTGATGGAGTTTGATTGTGCTCGCTCATTTTCATGGTGAGGAAAACGTAAATCAATTCCGCCGACATGAACATTGACGTGACCATGTAAGAATTTGAGGGACATTGCAGAACATTCGATGTGCCAACCTGGAAATCCAGGCCCCCATGGAGAATCCCAAATCATCTCTTTTCGATTTCCGGCAGCTTTCCATAAAGCCCAATCAGCATGAAACTTCTTTGCGCCATCTTCAACATACTCGTATCGATGGCCGGGTTTAAGTGCGTCTAACCGGTTGCCACTTATTTGTCCGTACCCAGCAAAAGATTGCGCATCAAAGTAGACGCACTTATCTTCGCCGACGTATGCAGCGCCTTTCTGAATTAATTCTGAAATCATTTCGTGCATAAGTTCAATTGACTCACTTGCTCGTGGATATTTCTGAGCGGCAATGATATTTAGATTCGCAAGGTCGTGATGGAAGCGATCTTCATACTTTCGAGCAATCTCAAAGGGATCTATCTTCTCTTTCTTAGACTGTTCTAACATCTTGTCTTCTTGGAAATCATCGGACATATGACCGACATCTGTTATGTTTTGAATCATCTCAACCGATAGTCCGCTCAAGCGAATTGTGCGAGCAATCAGATCGCTCAATAAAAAGGTTCTCAAATTACCTACGTGAGCATCTCGATACACGGTTGGACCGCAGCAATACATCGTGACGATTCCCTCGCGCGATGAAATTTCACTTGGTTTGCGAGAAAAAGTGTCATAAATTGATAAGACCATTAGCAGCAACCCTCTGAGAGTATTTGCAAAGTTTTTTGGTAGCTCCTGTAGACGTACTCATGGTGAAAATCAAAGCCAAGCGATGTGTACAGATTGATTGCTGTTGAATTCTTAGAATCTACTTGCAGGACGGATTTTTTGATTCCTGCCTCTAAAGAACTCTGCAAGAGCGCATTAACAATGAGTTTACTTACACCTTGTTCACGATATTGCGGATCAACAAAAACTCTCGAGAGCGCGCTCCAACCTTCTGCGTGTGCAGTGCGTCCAACTCCGATTAGTTTCTGGCCATCAAATACGGATGCATATAGAGCCGGATATCCCCGCATTAGTTCGGCAACTCCATGATCTTCTTGCAACGCCAGCCACGACTCATCAAAGTTATCTGATATCAAAGTTTTGAATTTTGATTGGCCAAAAACACGCTCTGCAATGTCTGCCACCATTACATGAGCCCGCACTTTTTCAATCCACCCTTGTTCAAAGAGTTTGGAATCTAAATCCGCATACGTTGGTAAAGGGATTGCAAATGTTGGCGCAAGGCCTTCTTTTTCATAATGCGTAATTACATGGGCAATGGATGAATCAATGTCTTGTGATGGTTCTCCATAGGGCGCTTTCCCACTTGGCAAAACAGAATTAGCACGCATCGTGAATTTTCCAGAAGTTCGAATCAACCATTTACCGAAGAATTCCTGCCGTATTGGCGGCCAAGTCGTGGTCAAGATTCTTTCTAGTTCCTGAATGCGAATAGAAAGCGGAGCACCATGGCCGGCCGAGTGAATTTTTTCTTCGATAACTTTATAAATAGCAATTTTTTCAACATCAAATTCGATGAGCTCACCATGTCGATTGCGAAGTGAATTCTCAGACTCTAAATATCCAACAAGGTCGCGAAATCCACCTTCGGGATCGTGGAAGCGAATACTTACTCGCGCACCAATCGGAGCCTTCATATGTGAACCTTCACGGGTGTAACGATAATCGCCCACGCCAAACTCGCGAGTTACAGGGGCTTCGCATTACAATCGCGCTATAGAAATGGCTGCGTAAGCCAGGCAAAGAGTTTCAGGGAGGCTGTTCTCGTGACGTATGTGATTGCCCAACCGTGTATCGATGTGAAGGACAAGTCCTGCATCGAAGAGTGCCCAGTGGACTGCATCTATGAAGGCAATCGCATGTTGTACATCCAGCCAGATGAATGCGTTGATTGCGGTGCGTGTGAACCAGTATGTCCCGTTGAAGCAATCTATTACGAAGATGATGTTCCTGGTCCATGGAAAGATTTCCAGAAAGTTAATAGCGAATTCTTCGTCGAACTAGGTTCACCTGGTGGCGCAGCAAAAGTTGGTCCTACAAATAAAGATCACGCTGACGTTGTAACTGCTCCCGCAAAGAGCGAGTAAAGGCGCGTGCACTGAAACTTCCAGATTTTCCGTGGGATGCGTTAGCGCCCTTTGGAGATCTAGCGCGCAAACATGGCGCAGGGATAATTGATCTATCGCAAGGAACTCCTGTAGATCCGACGCCAGAAATCATTCAGAAATCTTTAGCAGAGCATTCCAACTCTCCGAGTTATCCATTAACTGCAGGCACTCAAGAGTTGCGAGATGCAATTAAGAAGTGGGCTGTTAATAGATTAGGCGCAACAGGTGAGTTCGATGTTTTGCCATTAATTGGTTCCAAAGAATTTGTTGCTTGGCTTCCCACTTTTTTACAATCTAGAAAAGTTCTTTTCCCGAAAGTGGCTTATCCAACTTATAACGTAGGAGCAATAATCGCGGGGGCTGAGCCATTGGCAGTAGATCTCGATGCACAGTCATGGCCCGATTCAGATTTAGCATGGATAAATTCACCATCTAACCCAACAGGTCGAGTGCACACAGAGTCCGAACTCAAAGCGGCAATCAGCTATTCTCGCACACACAACACTCCCGTAGTCAGCGATGAGTGTTATCTAGAGTTTGGCGATACTGCTAGACCAGTTTCGATTCTGAGTTATACAGATGGCCAGAATTCAAATATTTTGGCTGTGCATTCACTCTCAAAGCGCTCGTCGATGGCGGGATACCGCGGCGCCTTTGTCATTGGCGATCCAACCTTAATTAAGAAAATACTTGAAATCAGAAAACATGCAGGCATGATGGTGCCGCTTCCAATTCAGCACGCAATGATTGCCGCTCTCAGTGATGACACTCATGTGCTTGCACAGCGAGATCGCTATAACCAACGACGTAAAACTCTTGCGCCAGCACTTGAGTCCATTGGATTTCGCATCGAGCATTCTGAAGCAGGACTTTATATCTGGTGCACGCGCGGCCAAGATTCATGGAAATCTGTCGAAGCCCTTGCTCAACTAGGAATTTTAGTAACACCTGGAATTTTCTATGGCACAGATGGCGCACAACATGTTCGAATCGCAATGACTGCAACAGATAAAGCAATTGCAGATGCAGCTGCTCGTATTACAGCTTCGAAAGCCCAGTAAATGACTCTCGGAATTTTACTTGTCGGCGGAATGGGCACGCGCCTCATGCCTTTAACTCATGACACACCAAAACCTATGCTTCCAATTGCAGGTTTGCCAGTAACAGAGCATCAATTAATTGCAGCAAAGCGAGCAGGCATTAAAACAATTGTTTTGGCAACCTCTTATCTCTCCGAAGTTTTTACTCCATATTTTGGAGATGGCTCAAAGTGGGGATTAGACCTTCGATACGCCGTTGAAGAGACCCCACTCGGAACTGGTGGAGCTATCAAAAATGCAGCTACAGCCTTGAATTTAACTGCTGGATCAGATGAACCGATTGTGATTTTTAATGGCGATGTATTAAGTTCACACGATCTTGGTAAGCAAATTCAAGAGCACGTTAATCATCAAGCAGATGTCACTTTGCATCTGACGCATGTTGATGATGCGAGAGCATATGGATGCGTGCCAGTTGATGAAAACGGTCGAGTGACTGCGTTCTTAGAAAAAATGGAGAACCCAATCACCAATACGATCAATGCTGGTTCTTACGTTTTTCATCCTTCAATCATTGAAACAATTCCTGCCAACACAGTTGTAAGTGTTGAGCGCGATGTTTTCCCAGCCCTTGTTGCCGCAGGAAAAAAGATTTATGGCTATGTTGAAGATGCATATTGGCTAGATATTGGAACACCTCGCGCCTTACTTGCAGGCTCTAAGCACTTAGTCGGCGGTGAATTTAAGGTAGATACAACATCTAGGATCGCGGCATCAGCAATCCTTCAAGACGGGACTAGCGTGGGTCAGAACTGCAATATTCATGAAAATACACTTATCAGCGGAAGCATTATTTGCGCCGGAGTAGACGTTGGCGCGGGATCTGAAATAAAAAATAGCTTTGTTGCTCCAGGGTCACATGTTCCAAAAGATTCAAAAATCATCGGCAATTACTATTCAAATGAGTTGATTTCACCCCTCAACCTCTAATTTAGGTTAATTTCACGCTCAATAATTACTGCTCCCGACTTGACTTACAGGGATTACAAGCGTGTAATTCACTCCTAGTAGGCCACATCCACAAGGGATGAAGCCGATGAATTACAAGGAGTATCGGACTATGCCGATCCGCCCACAAGATTCACAGAAACAGGCACCTACTTCCTCGACTTCCTCAAATACTTTTTCCTCAGGCCCAATCATTCAACTCATCTCCGGAGAGAGCGTTGAGCTCTCATGGCAAGAACGCGCACTATGCGCACAGACAGATCCAGAAGCATTCTTTCCTGAAAAAGGCGGATCAACTCGTGAAGCAAAGCGAGTCTGTCTTTCATGTGATGTTCGTTCACAATGTTTGGAATATGCACTTGCACATGATGAACGCTTTGGAATCTGGGGCGGACTTTCAGAACGCGAACGCCGTCGTCTAAAGCGCCGTCCTGCTTAATCGCAGCAAAGGATCTCGAGCGAAAAGCAGGTTCATGTTATGGCCTTAAAAGCCGCAGAAGATTTACGTCACGTCACGGCAATTCTCGTTGTACATGATGGTGCTCTCTGGTTACCTGAAGTTGTTGCCTCCCTTACATCGCAGAAAAGATCTGCAGATCAAATTCTCGCCGTAGATACAGGTTCAACTGATTCATCTGTCGCACTTCTTAAAGGTGCAAAAATTCCGACACTTACACTCGATCGTGAATCTGGTTTCGGAGATGCGATTTGGGCTGCAATACAAACATTGCCAGCACCAACTTCGCCGGAGAATGAATGGCTCTGGATTTTGCATGATGACTGCTCAATGCATCCTGATGCGTTGAAGAAATTACTCGAAGCCATCGAAGAAAAACCGCAAGCGATTATGGCGGGGCCGAAGTTATTAGGTTGGCATGACAAATCACATCTACTCGAAATCGGCGTAAGCATTGCATCCGATGGCGCTCGCTGGACAGGACTAGAACCGCACGAGTATGACCAAGGTCAACACGATGGTGTGCGCGATGTATTAGCAGTGAGCACTGCAGGTGCACTTGTTCGACGTGATGTATTTGTAGAGCTCGGTGGCTTTGATCCAAACCTTTCCCTATTTAGAGATGATGTTGATTTTGGTTGGCGCGCACGTGTTGCAGGGCACTCAGTTATTGCCGTCAGTGATGCCAAAGGTTTTCACGCACAAGCAGCAGCCTCTGAACGCCGTTCTGCAGATGTAAAAGAAGCTTTCCTGCACAGACCATTACTTCTTGATCGCCGAAACGCTGCATACGTATTGCTCGTCAATTCAACGTGGTGGATGTTGCCGTGGGTTGTATTGCAATTACTTGGTTCCGCTACGGCACGTGCCATCGGATACTTGCTTGCAAAGCTTCCGGGATACGCAAGCGATGAACTTTTGGCTCTGGCAACACTTGTGATTCATCCACGTGAACTTGCAAGTGCTCGCAAATTTAGAAAATCTCATAGATTGCTTTCAGCTCGCGTAGTTAAAGAATTCATTCCACATCGCCGTAATCAAATCAGAGCAGCGACCGAAAGATTATTTGATTCAATTCGCAGCACTTTATTGCCAACTGTTTCTGAGACGAGCACAGTTCTTGATCCTCTTAATGAGGACGAAGATTTATTGACGCCTTCTAAAACTGGCAGATGGTGGACTATTTTTAAGCAACCCAAGGCTTTGGCAGGTTTTGCGATATTAATTCTTATCGCCATTTGGTCACGTCAACGATATGGCTCACTAGTTGGTGGCGCGCTTGTGCAGACTCCAGAAGGTGCCAGTGATTTGTGGAGAATGTATTTTGCATCCTGGCATCAGATAGGGATGGGAACCGATCAAGGTGCACCTGCGTGGATTGCAGTAGTCGCACTTGGATCGACCATTTTCCTTGGGAAAGCAAACTTATTTATTACGTTCTTGTTTTTCTTTGCACCACTCATTTTTATGCTTGCAAGCTTTAGGCTTTTCTCAAAACTTACCTCTCACAATTGGTTACGTGTCGCCGCTAGCTTCCTGTATGCGATTTCACCTGTAGCCATTGCAAGTATCAATTCTGGACGTATCGGAACTGTCGTCACACTCATTTTGTTGCCATACGTAGGATTACTGATTAGAGATTGGCTAACCATTGAAGCTACGTCTTGGCGCAAGATATTCCTTCTAGCTTTAGTGCTCTCACTTGCTTTCATGTTCTCGATGCAGGTATTCGTTTATGTATTTGTAGCAACTTTGGTAGTAACAATCTTTGACTTCCTAAAATATGGAAATATTCGATTCTTCCACGACAGGTTAATGCGACGCCTCGCACTTGTCATAGCTCCTTTACTTGTCAGCGTTCCATGGTCATTTTCGACCTTGTTTAGCCCAAAGAATCTTCTCCTCGAACCAGGATTAGCAATTGCTGGAGGAGGGCCAAACTTTGCACTCTTTTCAAATCCAGGAGGAACTGGCGCTTTACCATGGTGGTCAATTAGTCCAATCTCACTCGTCTTAATAGTTGGACTCTTTTCATCGACTAAAGCAAAAGTTATTTCATATTTCGGATGCGGCGCAATTGCAGCAGCTGTGATCATTGGTTCGTTATCAATTTCAGGTCACGGAAACTCATCACCTGTTCGCATGTGGACAGGTTCATTTATTGCAATAGCAACAATTTGTTCTGTAGCTGCTGGAGTTTTGATCTTAGATCGTTTACGCGAAGTTTTAGTTGTTACCAATTTCCATTATCGCCACATACTTGCTGGGTTACTCGTGATAGTTACAGCTTTGTATTCCGTCTCAACGGTCTCATGGCTCGTAACAGCCGGTGCTGATTCCCCACTGCGCTCTACGGATTCAAAAGTTTTGCCAGCATTTCTAGGGGTTGAAGATGGAGCCAAAACAATTGTTTTGCGTCAAGTAAAGAGCAATGACTTAAACACATTGCAATACTTCTTAGCTCGCGGCCACGATGTTTTACTTGGAGAGCCTGACATCGCTCCAGCCGAATCCTCTGAAATAACTAATGCCATTCGAGAAATTGCTGACGGAAGTGGAATTTCAGCTTCACGTGTATTGGGTCGCTATGGAATTAAATATGTCTTTGCTAAGAGTCCAACCAATAAAGAAGTTGTGCGCACTATTGATGGACTTGGTGGATTTGTTAGATCTTCAGCTACTGACGCGGGAATTGTTTGGAAAGTAAATGATGCGCTTAGTCGAATTAACTTTATTGATTCAACTGGTAAAGTCACTGAAATCCCAAGCACAACTGTAGGAACACGAACACAGATTTATTCTCCAGGAACTATCTTGCTGACAGATTCGTACAGTAAATCCTGGAAAGTATTTCAAAATGGATTTAACCTAGAACGAAGTAAAGACGCTAATGGTTTCCCACAGTTTATTGTTAGCGAACCGGGTGAAATCTCACTTCTTCACGATGGAACCGTACGACGCGGGCTTCTATCTCTACAGTTTATTTTCTTAGTGACCTTAATTGTTCTTGCGGCTCCGGCTGGGCGAAAACGCCGTGAAATGTCAGAAAGCGAGCTGACATGAAGTTAAGAAGATTCGCAATTGTTGCTCTCTCACTGGGCTTGCTTATTGCTACGTCAAATACGCTCAGTGGAACAATTTCTCGCCAAAAGTTTTCGGAGAGTTATCCATCAGTTGTGTGCCCAGCAACTTTAAGTGGTTTGTCATCTCAAGTCTCTCTTGGTTCGCGTGAGACAAGAATTAAACGTGTAGGTTCAACATCATCAAAGTTTTTTAGTTCCAGAGCACTTCGTATACCTGTACCTGGAGATCCAATTCTTGTAGATGCACAAGGAATCACTCCAATTATTTGGCAGAGCAGAGCAGGCTCTTGGGCGGGCGGAACTATTTGTTCAAACCCTGCCGCAAGCCAATGGTTTGTTGGGGGAGCAGCCGACATAACTGCTCGTGGAAAATTGATACTCGTAAATAGCGGGCTCAGTGAATCTGTGGCCGATGTTTTTGTTTGGAGTGGTGGATCACCTGTTACTTCAAAGGTTGTAAGTGTGAAAGCTAATTCAAGTGAATCAATTGGGTTAGATTCACTTGCACCGGGTGAATCATCAATTGTTATCAAAGTTCTTTCACGTGCGGGTCGTTTAAATTCTTTTGTTGTTGATGAGCGAGGTAAAGGTCTTCGCACATTAGGAGGCGATCTTGTAAGTCCAGGAGTTGCCCCATCTAAGGAAGTTTTCATTCCTGCAGTTCCACTTCAGCCGAAAGTTAGAAATGCTCCAGCGCAGCAACTGCGAATGTTGGCACCGGGAGACGCGGATGCAAATGTCAGCGTTGAAATTGTTTCAGGTGACGGACGATTTACTCCGGTTGGATTCGATGACATCATCGTTAAAAAAGGGCAAGTGATGAATTTCCCAATTTCGCCTTCAGTGAGTTCCTCGGTTTATGGAGTTCGAATTACTTCAGATGAGCCCGTTGTCGCTGGAGTATTTGCCAATGTCGGAAGAGATTTTGTTTGGAGTTCTTCGGTACCAGCTTTGACCCCATTCGCGATAGCAATGACTGGAATGTCACCGTTACTCGCATTTATGGGAGATAGCATCAACGTTGAAATCGAATTCAGTGTTGTAGGTGGCAAGAAAGTTCGCAAAATTGTTCAAGGAGATGACATTGCATTTTGGCGCGTTCCAGGCAATGCTCGAAATCTGACTTTCACTAAAGTCAGCAAAAATACCTACGCCTCTGCACTTCAGGGTTCAGTCAATGGATTTGGATCGATACCCCTCATCGCCGGAAGCGTTCTAACAAAATCTGTGATTCCGACAGCAAACATTCGCGTTTTAAATCCTTGATAATCCCAAGTTTTTAGTGGAGTCCCCACTAACCTTCTGTTTATGACTTTGAGTTCACGTTATGGGCGCGCATGTTCGCGCACTAGTTGTCGACTCACTGCAACGATGACTCTGACCTATAACTATGCCGATTCAACAGCAGTGCTTGGTCCACTCGCTACTTTTTCTGAACCGCATGCTTATGATTTATGTGAAAAACATGGAGAGCGTTTAACTGTACCCAATGGATGGAATGTAATTAAAGCGTCCACCGACGATCACCACAGTGGTCCAACACAAGATGATTTGATGGCAATCGCTGATGCTGTTCGCGAAGTGGGATCAAAAGAAATTATCACCGATAGCCCACAGAGCAGTGCAAGTGCTGCAACGTCACTCGGTCGCCGAGGACATTTGCGCGCAGTTCCGTCCTAGACTTTGCACTATGGGTTCGACTGATATTCCAGATATTTTCAAGGCGTATGACATACGCGGACTCGTCGGTAGCGAATTAACTCCTGACTTTGCTTTTGCAACTGGTGCGGCTTTTGCACGTTTCATTATTCAAGAGCGCGAACCGGGCACAATTGTTGTTGGTGAAGATATGCGTCCTTCATCGTCACAACTTGCAGATGCATTTTCTGCTGGAGTTACCTCACTCGGCCTAGATGTCATTCGAATCGGTCTAGCGTCTACAGATATGTTGTATTTCGCGGCAGGTAAATTAAATATGCCGGGAGCCATGTTCACGGCAAGTCACAATCCGGCTGAGTACAACGGCATTAAATTATGTTTAAGCGGTGCTAGGCCGATCGGAAAAGAATCTGGATTAGTAACAATAGAAAACTTTGTGCGCTCAGGGTCACCCATTTCATTCGGAAGTGTTGGCAAAGAGAGCGAACGCAATCTATTGGCTGAGTATGTGAAGCATTTACATTCACTTGTTGATGTATCTGAGATTAGAAAACTTAAGGTAGTAATTGATGCAGGAAACGGAATGGCTGGATACACAGCTCCTGCAATTTTTGAAGGACTCAATCTTGAGATTATTCCTATGTATTTTGAACTTGATGGAACATTTCCAAATCATGAAGCCAACCCAATTGATGCAAAAAACCTCAGAGATTTGCAGAAGGCCGTCATAAAACATGGGGCCGACATTGGATTAGCTTTTGATGGAGATGCTGATCGTTGCTTCCTAGTAGACGAAAACGGCGAGACAGTAAATCCTTCAGACCTCACTGCACTTATTGCAGAGCGCGAACTAAAGAAGCACCCTGGTTCTTCAATAATCTACAACCTTATTTCTTCTCGTTCAGTTGCTGAAGTAATTGAAGAAAATTCAGGTACAGCGCTGCGTTCACGAGTCGGACACTCATACATCAAAGCAATGATGGCTCAAAGCGGTGCAATCTTTGGTGGAGAGCATTCGGGACATTTTTATTTTAAGGATTTCTGGAAAGCGGATTCAGGTGCATTAGCTGCGCTTCATGCAATCGCAGCACTCGGATCTTCCAAAGGTTCATTATCGAAATTGCTGAAGCCGTATCAAAGGTATTTTTCAAGTGGTGAGATAAATTCAAAGGTTAAAGACGCGCAACATTCAATGAGTGTTATTGAAAAACAATATGCGGATCTTGATTCAGTCATAATCGATCACCTAGATGGATTGACCGTCAATGGAGATACGTGGTGGTTTAACCTACGCCCCTCAAATACAGAGCCACTGCTTCGCCTGAATGTAGAAGCCAAGACCCTTGCCCGCATGGAGAAAATCAAAGAAGAGGTACTCGCCACAGTTAGAAAATGAGAGTTTGAGTTCTCACTTTATAAGCAATACCAGTAACCTAAGCACCTAGCCGCCTAACACTGTAGAGCCCTACCCCTTAGGTCACGTCTAACAACATATGTACTTAACCTAAAAGGAGAACGTTCGTGAATTCACCAGTGACAGCAACAATTCCAAAGCACGATATTGCAGATGCATCACTAGCTGCAGAAGGTCGCAAGCGCATTGAATGGGCAGAGCGCAACATGCCTGTACTCGCACAAATACGTGCACGCTTTGAAAAATCTCAACCATTTACTGGAGTACGCATTGCAGCATGCATGCACGTAACTACAGAGACAGCAAACTTAATGCGCGTCCTCAAAGCTGGTGGAGCGGAAATCGCACTTTGTGCATCAAACCCACTCTCAACACAAGATGACACTGCGGCCGCACTCGTTCATGAATTTGGAATCAGTGTTTTTGCACGCAACGCTGTTGATCGTGATGGGTATTACTCTCACATCAATGCTGCTCTTGACATCGAACCACATCAAGTATTTGACGATGGCTGTGACCTTGTAAACACATTGCACACAACTCGCAAAGAACTAATCGGAAACATTGCTGGTGGTTGCGAAGAAACTACAACCGGTGTTATTCGCCTTACTCAAATGGCAAAAGATGGCGCACTTCAATTCCCAATGATTGCCGTTAACGACACTGACACAAAGCACATGTTCGATAACCGTTACGGAACAGGTCAATCAACTCTTGATGCTGTTTTCCGTGCGACAAACTTCTTGCTTGCTGGTCGCGTACTTGTTGTTGCAGGCTTTGGATATTGCGGTAAAGGTGTTGCAGAACGCGCAAAGGGTATGGGCGCTGATGTTATCGTTACTGAAATTGATCCAACTAAAGCACTCGATGCGATGATGCAAGGTTTCCGCGTTATGCCAATGGCAGATGCAGCAAAGATTGGCGACGTATTTATCACTGTTACAGGTAACCGCGATGTATTGCGTGATGAGCACTTTGCAGTAATGAAAGATGGCGCAATCATGGCTAACTCTGGTCACTTTGATATTGAGATTGACGTTGCATGGCTTGAGCAAAATGCAAAGAAGAAGAACGCAAAGATGCGTCACCAGACAGATGAATATGTATTATCTGATGGTCGCCGTCTTCTTCTTATCGCTGAAGGTCGCCTTGTTAATCTCGGCGCGGCAGAAGGTCACCCAGCATCAGTTATGGATATGTCATTTTCTGATCAAGCTCTAACAGCTGAGTACTTAGTTAAAGAAGCTAAGAACCTCAAGCCAGGAGTTCATACAGTTCCAACTTATATTGACAAAGAAGTTGCAGCGTTGAAACTCCAAAGCATGGGCGGAAAGATTGACGTTCTAACACCTGCACAAGATATGTACTTGAACTCTTGGGAGCACGGTAGCTAATGACCTTGGTATTGGTCGTCGATGACGACCAGGACCTTGCAGAAATGCTTGGCATCGTTTTAACCGGTGCCGGAATAGATGTTGATTTAGTTAGCAGAGGCGACGAAGCTCTGGAGGCCTTTAGAAATAATCCTCCAGACTTAGTCCTTCTAGATGTAATGCTTCCAGGTTTAGATGGCATAGAAGTATGTAAACAAATTCGCGCAGAATCTATGGTTCCAATTGTGATGCTCTCTGCAAAGGGAGATACACACGATGTTGTGCGCGGTCTAGAAGCTGGCGCCGATGATTACATGGTCAAACCTTTTCGCCATCAAACCGAATTGGTTGCACGTATTCGCACTCGTCTTAGGCGCACAAATACTGATGTTGCTGGGTTACTTACAATTTCAGATCTGATTATTGATGTAAATGCTCACGAAGTAACACGTGCCGGAAAAGTAATTACGCTTACGCGCCTCGAATTCGATCTCTTGGTCGCACTAGCCCGCGAACCGGGCAGGGTATTTAGCCGCGATGCTCTCCTCAGTGAAGTTTGGGGATATCGACACTCAACTGATACTCGTTTAGTAAACGTTCATGTACAGAGGTTGCGCGCAAAGATTGAACACGATTCTGAACATCCTGACATAGTTATTACTGTCCGCGGAGTTGGGTATAAAGCAGGAAATCAAAGTAGTTAACTATGGGCACAATCAATGACCGCCTTAAGAACTCTTTAGCACTGAGAGTTTTACTCTCAACTATCGTTCTTTCATCTGGCGTGATTTGGTTATCAGGCTCCATCTTAGAATCACGAGTATCTGCAGGCGTTAAACAAGTTAATTTAGATGCAGCCATCAACGAAGCCCGATCAACAATTGTTGGTGCACGTTACAGATTGATTCTTGCTAAAAGTGGTTCATCTTCAGAGATTGAAACCCTTATTTCAGAAATCGTAAGTTCGGCAACAACAGTCGGTGCTCGTGCAAGCGGACGAGAATTAGTTTTATTGCGCGGACGACTAGTTAATCCAGTTGAAAAAGACTTCACGACTACATCGAACTTAGTTGACCCTGCATCACTCCCTTTAGAATTTCGCCAACAAGTTCGGCGCGATGCTGAACTTAGTTGGACTTACATGACCATTAAGTACGCCGGCACCTTGAAAGTACCCGCAATTGCTGTGGGTGACATAGTTTCTGTTCCTAGATCTGGCGCCTACGAAATGTATCTACTCTTTCCACTTACTAATCAGAACAAAACACTGACCTTGATTTCACGATCAATCATCATTGTTGATATCGCTTTAGTCTTCTTAATTGGGTTAATTACATGGCTTGTCACTCGCCAAGTAATCCGACCCGTTCGAGAAGCCGCTCGAGTTGCAGAACAATTTACATCGGGTGACTTAAATCAACGTATGCAGGTCACGAGACAAGATGAAATAGCCACACTCGGTAATTCCTTTAATGAAATGGCTGAGTCAATTCAGCAACAAATTATGCGCCTTGAAAACCTTTCTCGGGTGCAGCAGCGCTTCGTCTCTGATGTTTCACACGAGTTAAGAACTCCGTTGACTACATTGCGCATGGCTTCTGAAGTTATTTACTCATCTCGAAGCAACTTTGATCCACAGATTGCAAGAAGTGCAGAACTCTTATTGGGAAACATCGATCGCTTCGAACGACTGCTTGAAGATCTTCTAGAAGTAAGCAGATTTGACGCTGAAGTTGCAATCCTCGAACCCGTTGATTTCAATCTGATATCACTTATAAATAGAAGCATCGAAGATCTAGAACTTGTTGCCAAGGAAAATGGAACGGAGATTATTTTTTCTCCTTACACCGCGGACTTACCGATAAATGCCGATGTGCGCAGAGTCGAGAGAGTCTTGCGCAACTTACTCAATAACGCTGTTGATCACGCTGATTCAAAGCCAATTCATATTCATATTGAATACAATGAAAATGATGTAGCAGTTGCTGTTCGAGATCATGGTGTTGGAATTGATGAGAACTCTCTTCTTCGCGTATTCGATCGTTTCTGGCGCGCGGATCCATCACGTTCCCGAGTTCGCGGTGGCACAGGTCTTGGATTATCAATCGCCTTAGAAGATGCACGATTGCACAACGGTGAACTCGAAGTGTGGGGTCGGCCTGGGCATGGTGCGCATTTTGTACTCACGTTGCCGCGTGTAGCTGGCAATAATATTGAAGCACGTTTAATTCGACTTGAGCCGAAAGATTACTCACTTTAAATACCCACAGTTGCGAAGTAATTGTTAGCCGCTAGATTTTTATTAGACATCATGTCTTCGTGCTTAAACCTCATTCCTTAACAGAGATTCTGTTTCCAGTTCGTTGTTTTGGCTGCCGAGCACTCGGTCCGAATATTTGCTCCCAATGCAGAGTTCTATGGAATCCACATTTATATCGAAGCACTTTAGATTCCATGCCCGTTTATTCGGCAGTTTTATACTCACCGGTCGCCAAGAGAATTATTCTTTCTGCAAAAGAAAACGGTGTTAAGGCAGCTGATGATTTAATCATTCACGCGCTCTCTCATAGCTTGCATTTATTGTTGCGTGATTTTGAAGTAGGAGTCCTTGTACCAGCACCATCTCGCAAAAGTTCTAATCGAAAAAGAGGTCGAGATTTTCTCTCAGAAATTACTCACTCAATTGCTCGAAGCGAATCATTAGATTGCATGGATTTACTGATTCATACAAGAAGAATCAAAGATCAATCCGAGCTAAATGCCCATGATCGAAGTGAGAATATTTATCAAGCTTTGGCAATTGATCGGAATAAATTGTCCGCTTTAGGAGTTGATACAGATGTGATTCTTGTCGATGACTTGCTCACAACAGGTGCAACACTTCTCGAAGCCCGCAGGGCTCTAGAAGTGCGTGGAATAAGGGTGATTGCGGCAATTACTGCCTGCCTCTCGCCACCGCTAAGATAGTCCAGTTACTGCGACCGACCGATCAGATAGCCAGAAAGGGTGATGTGATGCCAGCGATTTTTGACCGCATTATGCGCGCTGGTGAAGGTCGAATTTTAAAGGAACTCAGTAAGTTAGTTGTTTTGGTAAATGCACAAGAACCTCGCATGGTCGCAATGAGCGATGATGAATTACGAGAGCAAACACAAATTTTTAAGAACAGATTCGCACAAGGCGAAACGTTAGATGATTTACTGCCTGAAGCTTTCGCTGTAGTTCGCGAAGCTGCGAAAAGAACTCTTGGTCAGCGTCACTATGACGTTCAAATCATGGGTGGCGCAGCGCTTCATCGTGGAAACATCGCCGAAATGCGCACTGGTGAAGGAAAAACTCTTGTTGCAACACTTCCTTCTTATCTAAACGCGTTAGCTGGACGTGGAGTACACGTTGTCACAGTCAATGATTATCTCGCCGAACGCGATAGCGAATGGATGGGCCGTGTACACCGATTCTTAGGTTTACAAGTTGGCGTAATCCTTGCAAACATGACGCCTGCTGAACGACGCGAAGCATATGGATCAGATATTACATACGGAACGAATAATGAATTTGGCTTTGATTATCTGCGCGATAACATGGCATGGAATTTAGATGATTGCGTTCACAGAGATCACTTCTTTGCAGTGGTTGACGAAGTTGACTCAATTTTAATTGATGAAGCACGTACACCTTTAATTATTAGTGGGCCTGCTGATAAGGCAACTAAGTGGTACCTCGAATTTAGCCAGTTGGTACAAAAATTAGATCGCGGTCGTCACTACGAAGTAGATGAGAAAAAGCGCACGGCTGGAATTCTCGAAGAGGGCGTAACCCGCGTAGAAGAGTTACTAAAGATTGAGAATCTCTACGAGGCTGCCAATACACCGATGATTGGTTATCTCAACAACGCTATTCGCGCTAAAGAGCTTTACAAGCGCGATAAAGATTATGTAGTCATGAATGGCGAGCTACTTATTGTTGATGAACATACAGGTCGAATCCTGGCTGGGCGTCGCTACAGCGAGGGCATGCACCAGGCTTTGGAAGCAAAAGAGCGCATTGAAATTAAAGATGAAAACCAGACTCTCGCAACTATTACGCTGCAGAACTACTTCCGTTTATACGAAAAACTATCCGGTATGACCGGTACTGCAATGACTGAAGCATCTGAATTCCATCAGATTTATAAACTTGGCGTTGTTCCTATTCCTACAAATCGCTCAATGGTTCGTATTGATCAACCAGATTTAGTCTATAAATCAGAGGCCGGAAAATTTGCAGCAGTAACTAAAGACATCGTTGAACGTCATCGCAAGGGACAACCAGTTTTGGTTGGAACAGTCAGCGTTGAAAAATCTGAAGAACTATCGGCGCTCCTAAAGAAAAGCGGAGTTCCACACGAAGTTCTTAATGCTAAGCATCACGAACGCGAAGCAGCGATTATTGCGCGCGCAGGTGTTGTAGGCGCCGTAACAGTTGCAACAAATATGGCTGGTCGCGGAACTGACATTATGCTCGGCGGAAATCCAGAATTTATGGCAGATTTTGAATTACAACGTAAAGGTTTATCTCCTGTAGATAATCCAAAAGAGTACGAAGCTGCTTGGCCAGAAGAGATTGCAAAGCAAAAAGCGGCAGTTGCAAAAGGCCATGATGAAGTTAGCGCACTTGGTGGTCTCTACGTTCTCGGTACCGAGCGCCACGAATCTCGTCGTATTGATAATCAGTTGCGTGGTCGCTCTGGTCGCCAAGGCGATCCAGGAGAGTCTCGTTTCTACTTATCTCTACAGGACGAACTCATGCGTCGATTTAATTCAGGTTTAGTTGAACGTTTCTTATCTGCAGCTGGTATTCCAGATGATGAACCAATTGAATCCAAGATGGTTTCTAATGCGATTCGTTCTGCTCAAACGCAGGTAGAAGCTCAGAACTTTGAAATCCGTAAGAATGTTCTGAAGTATGACGACGTAATGAATCGCCAGCGTGAAGTAATTTATGGTGAACGCCGTCTTGTTCTTGAAGGTAAAGATATTAAAGATCAAGTAGGCGAATTCATGAGCGAAACACTTGGCGCCTATGTTGATGCCGCCACTGCCGATGGTTATGCAGAAGATTGGGATCTAGAAAAACTCTGGACCGCTCTTAAGGTTATTTATCCAGTCTCATTTACAATCCAAGAACTCGAAACAGAAGTTGGATCACGCGCAGGTCTTGATTCTGACTTCCTGAGAGCACGCATCCTCGAAGATGTTGCTACTGCTTATCAAAAACGTGAGCAGAGTTTAGGTAGCGAAGTAATGCGCGAACTCGAGCGCAAGGTATTGCTATCTGTGCTCGATCGTAAATGGCGCGAACACTTGTATGAGATGGATTATTTGCAAGAAGGAATCGGTCTTCGCGCTATGGCTCAGCGTGATCCACTCGTTGAATATCAACGTGAAGGCTTTGATTTGTTCACAGCGATGATGGATGCAATCAAGGAAGAAATCGCAAGCTATCTTTTCAATATCGAAGTTCAAGTTGAAGGCAACAATAAAGTGCAAGCCAAGGGCCTTGAACAACCAGAGGCACCCGTAGCAGCGCTTAAGTACACAGCTGCTGATGAAGATGGCGTTACGCGCTCAACCGATGTTTCACGCAATGGTCCGTGTCCTTGTGGTTCAGGTAAGAAGTTTAAGCGCTGCCACGGCGCCGCTTAATTTTTTATAACAAATCTAAGGCTGTACATAACCACCGATTATCAACACCTTCAAAGCGCACCGAAAGTGCACGCAACCTTTCGCCATATCTAACTGTCACAACTGATTCGCAAATTCCATCGAGTGGTTCACTCTGATGAATAGTTCTTAATTTTCCAACTTCTTTCATGCTCCCAGCTCTGGCATGTAGCTCTGTAAATATCTTTCGATGGCACATCCGAGTGAGTTGTGAGGGCGAACGGCGACCTGCCCATATTTCAAGAACACTTACAACAAATTTCATAGTCCATTGATGCAACTCTGGAAGGTCACTTGCCGAAGTAGGTTGAGGTGAGAAATCTGGATCGTATTCGTCATCAAAACTAGATGGAATTAAGTACAAGCGTGCTTTTTGTTTTTCATGCTCTTCAACGATTGGACGAAACATCTCCAGCATGGGGTGCTGCCAATCTTCTGCTTCACAGCTTGAAATTTCTGCATACGTAACTGGCTTTAGTAAGGAGATGCTCTCAATAGTTGTCATGAACAGAGAGTGACGCAGCCGACCATAAGTTAAAACAGGCAAAGTGATGAGTTTTTACTCATCAAAAAGAATGGATGTGTACTGTGAATTCATTGCTTTTGTATCTAGCGTTGAGTACCGGCCTATGGCCATTCAAAGAAAATCTTCTCGCTCACGTTTAATCCTTGCTATCGCGCTCATTACGGCATCACTCATTAGCGCTTTCTTATTTTCTTCCCTTGCAAACCAAAAAACCACCATGATTGTCTCTACAACTTTTTTGCTTCCAGGACATCAAATTACTGAGAATGACCTGGCGCGTGTGCAAGTAACACTTGGCGATGTCGCGATGAATTACATCAGCGAGGAGTCCCAGATCCTCGGAACCTTTACAAAAGTTCGCATAGAAGCCCATGAGTTAATTTCACGCACATCGATTTCACCGCAAGCCGATTCGTTGTCCCTAAGTTCAGTGCCGCTGAGCATTCGATCAGCAGATGCGCCAGAAGGAATAAGTCCAGGTTCGGTCATCGACATCTATTGGGTCCAGGCTGATTCCAATGGAGAAATTCAATTAATTCCTGAACTCGTCATTGCAGGTGCTCACGTCTTGGCAATTACCAAAAGTGGTTCAAATTTTGGAAGCGAAGTCGGACTTACGGTTGCGGTGCAATCAGATGAAGTGCTCTTGCTATTAGGTGCAACATCGCAAGGTCGAGTTGTTCTTGTGAGTTCACATGGCTGAAATTGCTTTACCTGTAATCATTACAGCCATTTCTAACTCCGAACAAGAGAGTTTTGTTGCAGGAACTCTCTTCACACAAGGATGGAGTGTCATACATCGAGCAGTGGATTTTGAATCTCTGCGTGAGTTCGCATCATCTAATCCGGAGCAGGCAAGTTCGGCCCTTCTCTTGTATTCACCAGATCTCAACAATTTTGACTCTGATTCCTTCGAGACTCTTTCTTTAAATTTTCGTCAAATAATTGGTTTTGCTTCGAGTAACTCCCCACGCAGCGTTGATGATGGATTACATGAAATCCCATCAACAGCGCCTCAGCTAGCAACTTTCATTCGTGGGTATGTGCGCTCTCCTCTCATACGCAAACTAACGCCACTGATTCAATCGAATAACCCCGCACGTGTTATTGCCATTTCTTCCGCAGGCTCTTGTACAGGCGCGAGCACCATGGCAATAAATCTTGCCTATGAACTATCGCTGAAAGAAAAGAGAGTCCTGCTTATAGATGCAAACCTAAGTGAACCAAATGTTGCAATCTATCTTGATCAGAGAAATCTCATTGATGAAGAACTTTGGCGACTCTCTTCACCGTGTTTGTATGTCAAGGAGCTCACCCGAGAGCGCATTGCAGAGTTTGACTCAGTCATTGAAAGGGCGCACTCTGATTTTGATTTCATCATTATTGATATAGGAACAATTCATGATCTGTCATCACAGTTATCAGATCGCCGCGCAGATTCATTAGTTATTACCTGGGCAGGAGATCACGCAGATGAGCTATGGATTATTGCCAGACCAGATCGAATAGGTCAGATGAGATTTAAGAAAATAACATCCATACTCAACAGAACCTCCATAATTTCTTCAATAACTTTCGTTTTAAATATGCGGACACATGGCAGAAAAGGCCAGGAAGAAGAGAAGGCTTTTCTCTCTGTGGCCACTACTCATAAAGCCGCACACCTCTATGTCTTGCCATCAGATATCCGCAGCACAACTGATGCCTCAGAATCTCGGGCAGCGCTTGCGGAGGTCAATGAGCGAGGAGTACTGCGAAAAGCTTTGGCTTCAATTGCAAGTGAAATGATTTCCTAAACTCTTATACCCTTAGCCAATGCGTGCATATCTGGCTATGAGTATCGAAGAACTCAGAGATTTTTATGCCCAAAAGAAATTTGCTCCAGAGATTGTTTACGCGCCAACGATTAAGTTCATTACTGAAAATCCAGAGTTGGATGAAGAAGAAGCAGAGTACGAAATCTCCATGATTGCCGCCAGGAACTCAGGAGGATATGTCATCGCGTTAGAAGTTGCCGATCAGCAGATTTCACAACATTTGGAAGAAAGTGTTGTACTAAGTGAAACCGTTATCTGGGAGAGCGTTGAAGCTTTATTTGTTTACGACTCTAATGATGATGAATTAACGTGGTATGCCACTCAAGAAATTGGTGATTATCTAAATACTGCGGGTGCCAAGTAATGGCTCGCTTAGAAGATCTAGTTCACGGCAGATCTCCTCTTTCATCAGCACACATCCATAGGATTCAAGAACTTGTTGCCGACTGGCAGCTTCTCGCAGATTTATCTTTCGCGGATTTAGTCCTCTGGGTTCCACTGCGTAAAGATTTCAAGAGTTGGCCAACAGGCTACGTTGCCGTCGCACATATTCGACCTACTACCGCAGCAACTATTTTCACTCACGATGTTATTGGTGATGAGATCGAATGGGGGAGCAAGCCACTTATTGATCAAGCGCTTTCCGATGGTGAAATTATCAGAGACTCCGAACCTGAACTTGTCGGAGAAGTAATGATTAAAGTTGAAACCGTTCCAGTAATTTTTGAATCTCAAGTGATAGCCGTTATTTCGCGCCACCGAAGTGCCGAATCAATGCGCACACCGAGTCGACTCGAATTAAACTATCGAGAAATTGCACATAAGTTGTACGCAATGGTTTCAGAAGGATCCTTTCCATACCCTGGAGCCCATGCATATTTAGATCCAATTCCACGAGTTGGTGACGGACTAATTAGATTAGATGTGAATGGAACAATCTCTTATGCCAGCCCAAACGCACGTTCTGCCTACAACAGACTTGGATGGGATAGCGATCTAGAAGGATTTAATCTTGGCGAGATTAGCGAAAAGATAAATACAAATATTCATGATGCAGATGATCAAGGTTTACGAAGTCGTTTAAGTGGAAAAACTCTGCAACGCGCTGAGTGCGAAAATGAGGGCGGAACAATTGATTTAATCGTTCTTCCACTCGTAGCCAAAGGTGATCGAATTGGCGCCATCGTATTAATCCAAAACGTGACAGAACTACGTCGCCGCGAGCGAGAAATCGTCACGAAAGATGTCACGATTAAAGAGATCCATCATCGCGTAAAGAACAACTTACAAACAGTTTCCGCGCTCTTGCGTTTACAAGCCAGACGAATCGAAGACCCCAGTGCGAGTGCAGCACTCGATGAAGCTGTTCGCCGAATTGCTTCAATCGCCCTCGTTCATGAAACACTCTCAACTAGTTCGCAAGCCAGTGTTGCTTTCGATCAAGTTT
>Ga0315906_10001246_pt1 | contig 38324 bp, 27 predicted proteins | sample LakEriMetagenome_4_FD_203526 | JGI IMG/M metagenome (GOLD analysis project Ga0315906, IMG submission 203526) | Freshwater fungal communities from buoy surface, Lake Erie, Ohio, United States - Buoy 2 MA122 | ecosystem: Environmental > Aquatic > Freshwater > Lake > Lake biofilm | place: USA... | reverse complement strand
GCTGGTCTTCCGTCATGTTAGCAGCCCACTCACGATTGGCTTTACGCTGCTTTTCTTTTTGTTCTTCTGTTAAGTTGGCAAGCCATTCTCGTTTAGCGTGCCGCTGTTTTTCCCGTTGTTCCTCACTCATATTCTTTGTATATTTGAGTTTACGCGCCTTGCCTTTTTTGGTAGCGTTGTAACGCGCTTGGGTTTCTGGATAGTAAGTCATGTTGTCCTCTTTCAATCTCCAAATATCACTATAGTCTATCTATTGTTTTTTGTCAACGCGACTAAGAATTGTGCTTAAACACAAAAAACCACTTAGAAAAAATCTAAGTGGTTCTATTTTTGCTCCCATCTCACAAAACACCCATTATACTCAGGGTGACTTTCTAGAAAGTCGTCTTTGAGCGCGATCGCACTCATCAAGTCCCTGGCAATCCAGGGACTACAAAAGATTATTTTGCTGGTCTTGTGTTGACCAGCCTTGAGTTTAAATCGGAACATATTTTTGTTCCTGTTTTTTGATCCACTCAATGACGGCTAAGGCAGCCGTCCAAAAGTTATCTTTGTCTTCCATGTAAGTAGCGACTATAAAAAGGTCGGTTTTCCAGTTTGTTTTTTCAGTATTCGGTGGAGGGTTTAGGCAGTTTAACTCTTCTCTCAAAAATTCCTTTACTTCTTTGCAAGTTAAAGGAAGTCTATTTAAGTTCTTGGGTGGCTGTGGAAACCACCCATGAAATATTGCTCTATAACACTTGAATTTGGCTATATTTTTGGTTTTGTGTAATATTGTCGCTAAAACATTTAGCGACTTAGCAAACACCACTGTAATAGTTGTTGTCAGCGGGCTGCTAACTATTTTATGGGTAAACCCATTAACTGTTTCCCAGAACTTTTTATTTTGTTTTATGAATTTTTCTGCTGATGCTACATCAGTAAATGTTATTGCTGTCAATTTGTAATTCATCTTGTCTCCTTTTGTTCATATTAATAATATAGTCTATCCTACTATTTATGTCAATAGGTTTAAAGAATATTTTGTACTGAATTTTTATTAACTTTTTATACGGTGCAAATAAGTAAGCAAGACAAAGAACCGCTTAGACAGAACGACTAAACGGTTATAGTTGAATGGCATTTATTCAAAACAAATATATGCGCCAGTACAGAAAAAATAAAATACAAGAAGAGTCTAAGCAAACGGATTATTGATTTTTCCGCCAACAAACATACCCTTGGGTGCAGAAACACCTAGCTCGCCAAAAGCACCGTCGGCACTATCTACAATGTCGTTGGTGAGTGGCTTTTTGCTACCATCAAATTCATGTACCGCAGCTAGAAACTGATCGTTCCACGCACCTCTAAGTAACTTGATCTTACCTTGCTTGGCCGCTAATGCCATAGGTAATGCACGGGTCACTTTATCTCCCAAGGGCTTTACACCCTTAGCATCAAAACCAGCTAATTGCTTTCGTAAGGATGCTTCGTAGCGTTTACCCGCGCTACCACCTTCCAATTCCCATCGGACTTTACAATCTCGCCCGTCTTGATAGGCTATTTTTACCACAGAAGCATCACCCTGATCCGCCGAAACCTGTTCCCAGTGACAGTCAAGGACGTAATAGGTATCTTGGTGTAAGTACATTTTGGTGCGTACACTGTAAAAACTGGACTTGGTAGCCACCGCTGCTGATGTGGCCGCAAAATCCCAAAAAGCCACTGTAGTACCACCGCTAGGCACGCTACCAACAACCTCAAACCATTGCCGATTAAAGATAGTTCCTGCTTCGTATTTAATTTTCCAATTCCCTCTCAGTAGTCGTTCCATCTCTACTGGATGCAACGATAGTAAATTTTGTAAGTATTGGGGATTGGTCTCTAACAGTATCGGATTATCATAAATCGTTGCACTAATAAAGCTGAAACTCTTAGGTGGTGCTATTTCCGCTAAATCAGGAAACTCTATCATCAATTCCTCTTTAGTATTACCCCAGTGCAATTTTTTGTTGACTCGATAGAAATACCGTATTGCTCCTGATCTTTCTTCTATTGGGTATCCTGTGTGCGGATCAATATACCAGTCAACTAATTTGGCCACCCATGAATCAGCGTCCGGGTTACAGGTTGCATCTATGCGCGGCTTGACACCACATACGGAACGGTTACGAGAAAACAGAAACCAGAATTGACGCTCTGAAAACTTAGTTAATTCATCAAAACCGATATGGCATATCTGCGACCCTGGGTATTTGTCTTCTACATCTTTGTCATATTGAGCGTGACCAAAACTGATGGCTGTACCATTGGGAAAAGTCCAGTCTAGCTGATGTTCCCGTCCTACTGAGTTTTTTATTCTTTTGTACAAAAGTCTTGACTCATCCCATAAGCCACCTTCATTAGTTATTTCGGGTCGGGTTCGCCTAAATATTACTGAACCATACCCAGGCGTATTTAAATACTTAGCTGCTTTTAGCAATAACGCAAAGCTTTTCCCGCCTCCGGCTGCTCCACCGTATATGCACACATCAGCCTGAGTATCATAAAATAATTCCTGCGCTCCTATCTGTGGTTCTGGTAGTTCAACATAAACCGCTTGGTTAGTTGATGACCTGGCTTTAGTGGCCTCTCTAATTTTAATTGTGTTTTTGGGATTAAGTTTGTTCATGGTTGCGTGCATAATAAAAAAACTATTGAACTTGTCTGGGTTCAATAGTTGTGTAGGATGGGTTTTTCTACTTTTAAATTTTAGCTTAATTCTGGCATTTAATGGTAATATATTTCCATACCCTAGTAACCACCCGGCAACTTGTCCATGCCGGGTTTTATGCTATAGTAGAATCTCCAACCTTGTTAAACCTGGTGGCATTTGCAGGAACGCTGCCGGGTCTTATTTGCAATTCATCTGCTATTAATTCTGCTATTTTTCTTGCAGTTCATTCACTGTCAAATGTGTTTAACACAGGATCGTTGCCAACAATAATATTATACCATTTTCCTGTCGGAATTAGTGCTATTGATACACCTTCGTAATTGTATTTTTCATTTTTCACCTTTTTGTCATCAGAAGTATTACGCCATTTTACGGAAACCAGCGATCGCATTACCTGGGCAATAAACAACTAACAGGAATGTTGAGTGCATCGGCTATTAATTCAATTTCGCTGTAGGTAATTGTTTGCCTGCGTCCATCTTTTTCCTTAAATAAATCTTCAATAGCAATAATCACGTTTACTGACAGTCCGGTCTTTGCGGCTAATGCCTTCCTTGACATCCCCTGTTTTTCCCGTGCCAGGAAAATATGTATTCCTATCTTTCCTTCTGATGTCAAGGTGTCATAAATCGTAGGATCTGAAATCATAGTCACCGGTTGGTATTAAGTTACTAATAATATATCAAAGAAAATTGCATATTTCTACAATTATCATTTATTTTACTATTTAAAAAATATTAGAACCCTTGATCTATTCGCTAAACTAAGCTTAGTTTATATTTTTTAGATATGCCAACCGCAACTAGAAATAAAACTATTTTAACTAAATTCTTAAATTCTGATTTGCAATTAAATCAGGATGAAAGAACGGTTGGGTTTTCGTTTTCCTCGAAAGACAATATCTGCGAAAGATATTCTTTCTCAGAAGACTTACCGGAAGGTTCTAGTGTAGTTTTTGATGAGCGTCTATCCCACGACCCCAGCCATTGGGACTTAACCAGAGTTCTTAATAAAACCTGTCCGTTTTTGAGAAACCATCAACGCGGACAAAAATTAGGCATGGTTTCTCAAGTGGTACTAGATGGCGATAGAGGTGTTGCCACGGTTAAGCTTTCTAGAAACGCTTTGGCAAATCAATTCATATCTGATCTTGAGGACGGCACTTCTGGTGGTATTAGTTTTGGTTATTTTGTGGAAGAATACCGAGTCATTACCCCGGCAGAATATGTTGTTAATAAAGATGGGTATCGTTCCCTGAAAACCAAGGCACTATTAGAAGCTACAAAAATAGTTTTATTTGAAGTTTCTGCTGAAGATATTCCTGCCGATCCTACCGTGGGTTACGGGAAGTCTGAAGTATTTTTTGATCAAGTTTCAGTTAAGGGAGATCCAAATTTTTACCCCATGAACAAAGATTTAGAAGCTGAATTACTAGCCACTAAAACTGCCTTAGAAGAGGTTAAATCTAGTAACGGCATCCTGTCAGAAAAACAGGCTTTGTTGATTACTGAAAACAATAAATTGACTGAACAAATTAAAAGTTTAAGTCAGTCTATTGAGGAAAAAACCGCTATTATTTCTGCGTTTGAGCAGCGCGAAACCATAGTATCTCAGTATTACAGCCTGCGTCAAAAAGCAGATGGATTAGTATCAGAAGGTAAATTATCTTCTGTTGAGTTTGGTGATTTATTCTCAGAAAATGCCACTGAAGATATCAACAAATATCTCAAGTCTAATAAGCTAGATTACATGGAATTTCACCTTGATTTAATTGAGAAAAGAACCGCACCTTTACTTAATTTAAAACAATCAATCAGTGAACCTGTGACCAACCCTGACCCTACTGTTAATACTGCTGATATAGAATCTCGTGCCGCTCGGATTGTAGGCTCTTTATCTCAAATTAGGAGTGAAATTTAATGCGTTACGAGTCTTATCCTTACGATGATGAGTTATCAGGTTTTTATCCTGTATTGGCACGCAACAACTGTGCAGAAGCTACTCGCTATACCCTATTGAACCATAATTACGCTACAGGTACAACTGGGGCAATACGCAAGTTAGTTAAAACATTTGCACCTGGTTTCTTTGCTGGTAGTGGTACATCTGCTAACCTTCCTGGCAATCGCATTTTACCACGGATGACCACAAGACTTGCTGCCGCTGCCAATGCTACTTCTATTAGTTTTCCTGTGGGAACGGCTGGTATTTTCATCCCCGGTGGTATGTTATCTATCATTGCACCTTCAGTGCGCTTGACCGTGACATCTACCGGAAGTGGTTGGCTTGCTAATGACACCATTACTGTCACTATTAATGGCGTATCCGTAGTCTATACCGTTGTTTCCGCAGATATTGGTGCTTCACTAACAGCAACTAACGCTAACATCGCTGCTAAAGTTATTAGTGCGATCGCATCCAATTCTTATACCTCTAGATTGGTATCTGCATTGTCCGTAGCTGGCACGGCACCCGCCTCTACTATTGTTTTTTGGGCAAAAGACTTTACCAGCCTCTACAGCTTTACCGCTAGTGCCACCGCCACCAATGGTAGCGTTACCGCATCTGGTGCTGTGTTTGTCCCCAATGTTAGCATCGGTACTATTTCTGCTGTTGACCCGGTTACTGATACCGTTACCATCAGTGCGGCTGCTGTGTCTGTACCCTTGGGTATGCCTATAGGGGTCGCTGCTAGTTCACCGGAAAATTTAGGTATGCTGTCTCCTGCTGTACCTATTGATTTGCTGTACAAAGAAAGTCAAAACTACGCTTTGTACTTAGAAGCAGACGTTTACCGCGATCGCCTACCATACATAGACGGACAATTGATTGCCTTGTATCCTGAAATTCGTTTGGTGTAATTTATGGCTTCTATTATTGAATTAATTAATTCACAGCCGGGGGTAGTCCAGCGCACTATTGATTTGCAGCTTGCAACTGTTAGCAGCACTGGGGAAACCTACCTAGACGGCTACCCCGATCCGGCTCTCAATCGCTTTTTCCCTTTTGTCCAGTATTCTGATCCGGTTTTAGCACTACTCAAGATGCGGGCATACACCCCAACTCTTGCTTACGTAGTTGCTACTGATGGTACTATTCCTCAGGACGTAGATCGGATTAGTGTTACCCAGGAAACCTTTGGCAACTTTAAAATAGCTAAAAGTAGATTAATTACAGAAGAGGACTTCATGGTAATGCAGCAAGCTGAAAGGCTTGCTATGTCTGGCAATGCTGAAGCTGCTGAAAGGATTAAAGATACTTACTTAGGCATACCCGCCTCTCTGTATCAAGGATGTATTAACTTGCATACTGTGCTAACACTACAGGTCGCTTGTACTGGGCAATGCAATTATGTCGATCCTACATCTCGCGCTTCTGCTATCCTTAGCTACTCAAACCAAGTCCCCACTTCCCATTTACCAGCCGCATTAACTGGAACTGCTAGATGGTCACAGTGGACAACCGCTACTGGCATTGACGACTTAGTGAGTCATATAGAGTCCTACTATCTTACTCTACACAAGTTCCCACCTTTTATCATTATGGGTCGGGTGACTGCTAACAATCTTAGAAACCAGACTAGCACTAAAGAATCGGTAGGGCGTGCTAAGGGTATGATTACAGAAGTAGGAGCAGCTAACCCAGCCGCTGTCGCTGCTATGCCACCTCCATCTCTATCCGAAATTTCTGGACTGATTGGGCAACGGCTTTTAGCAGGTGGTGGTCAAAATGCAAATACGCAGATTATTGTATCCGATGCTGTCTACTATCAGCGCGGTGGCGGACGTAATGGTACTGTCGAGTTGCCTTATATTCCCAGTGGCTACTATTTCTTTGCTACCGATAATTTTATCGAAAGAGCCATTGTCCCCACCGCAAGCAACAACTTCAGAGGCGGACTAGTTACTACCACTGATATTCTCAGTAAAGAACCACCTCAAGAAAGCATTACCGTGGCGGGTCGTGGTTTTCCGTTGGCAATGGACCCCCGATTTATTGCTGCTAGGAACGTTGAGAATACTGCGATCGCTACTATTTAGACTGTGACCACTTGATCTGGCTTTGACCTCTAGTCCCAAAAAAAGATGTTCCTTTGGTTGTTGATGCTGATTCTGGACTCGTATTTGTGACAATCTTTAGCAGTCGTTGATACTCAAGTCCGTACTTACTTTGTCCATAACTATTAGGAATATTTTGAAGTTCCACATTGTAAGACTCGTCATCTACTTCTAATTTTTTCAGGACTCCTGTACTATAATCGCTACCTACATTTTGTTTTGTAAGTGTGATTTTGTGAGCGGTCAATAACTCAATTGCTACGTTTTTCAAGTTCCCCCAATGGTACAGTTCCACTTCTAGAATTGCTTCCGAAAGAAACAAGTTGAACTTAGTTTCCTCACCTGTAAATTCTGGATATTTGATAATAAAGTTGCTGAATAAAATCATGATTTCCTCCTATGTAAACCAGACAATTGGCTATGTAGAACCCTTTAATTCTAACCTAAGTTTGACCTTTCAAACAGGTAGTGGCCAGTTTGTTGAGGATGCCGTAGGAAATATCATTGAGTCGGTTTCTACCGTCATTGTTCACGCTTCTGTCTCTATCAAAAAAGACTTTAAGCCTCTTTATGAAGATGCTCAAATGGGTCAAAATATCATTTATTTAAAGGGTCGTAAAATTGGCAATTGGGGTAACTTAGATATCAACTATCAAACTACCGCGATCGCAGTTTTAACCGATTTAATGGGTGATGCAGTTACAGGTCAATGGCAATTTATTCCTGTGGTTCAAAACAGAATAAATGGATATTTAGAAGGAAGAAATAAGTACATTGAGGGTCGTTTAACAATAGCAGGTAAGGTGTGATTATGGTTTCAGTTAAATGGCAACGATTCAAAGTTCCTCGCAAACTCACGGCTACCCACGCCTGGACTGCCCCTCACGCGGTAATTGTTCATGAAGGTGTTACTTTGTCTAATGGCACGGAAAACCCCGCCCGCCCTTGGGTAGATGTAGCCATTGATGAGTACGACTTCCTGGGCGAGTACACTGGTAAGTTCTCCCAATCTCAAAACTTTAAGGATGCGTTTGTATCCATGTCTGAAGGATTTGGTGAAGCTTGTCAGTCCAATCTTGAGGATGATCGGTGGCAGTGGCCACGTCCCACAGTCCGCAGAAATGGTAGAACTGTCACCTCACCTCGCAACATAGTTGATACAGGTGAATTAAAAAATTCTTATCAGGTGCAGTATGAAGGTGTTTAAGCGCAAACCTACTGTTGTTGAGGTTAAAGATATAACTAGCGCATTGAGTAACTTAGTGGATAAATCTCGCGCACACGCGGCTTTTTTTGAGCTACAAGATGCACTCAGTAAGTTAAGAAAAACACCTTCTCATGAAAGTATCTGATTTAAGAAAGCGTTTAAGTGCATTGCTTACTACTGAGTTAGGCACTTACACAAACGGACTACCTTCTATCTGGGTGTACGGTAGTTCATCTCAGCCACCATCAGCAAGTAACGGACTTGAGTGCTTAATCAAAGAAGTTCCCAGTGTCGCCGCTAAGGTTGTCAGCAGTGGCTCTAAGTACAAGCCGCAGCAATGGGAAATTCTATTACGCAACTGGACTAAAAATTCAAATCTACCTATTGCTCTCAATAAGATAGAAACCGGATTTATTGTCTTACGTTACACGCACATTCCCGCAACTTCTGATGTATTGGAACAAGCCAGGATTTTCATCTTTGACCCTGTAGTGATTTAAACTTATGCCGATTACCATAGATTTTGCCAGACTAAAATCTGTCACAACCAATGCTACCAACGCAGTCATTAACCCCGGTGCTGCGGTAGAAGTAGACACTGGTCTTGAGGAGTCTCAATTTATTCCATTCACTCATGCCAGTATCACCCCTGCCACATTTAACGTTTCTGGATGTAACATCACCACTGGCAGCGCAACCATTACGACGACTACTGCTAATGGTTTTGCTAACGTCCGTATAGGTGACGTAGTTACTGTTTCCTCTGGTGGTGGCACAATTGCTGCTAACACTGTTACTGCTATCAACAGTACCACCTCTATTACCATCAGTGTTAACGCTACTGCACCCAGTACGACAGCAAACAGCACTGTACTTACTTTTGCACCACCTGCTATTGCCCCAACCACTTGGGGTATTCGGTTGCTCTATGAAAAAAGAGGTTCAGTAGTTGTTATTCGTCCCACTTTATACCTGTACGACGGCACTCTTGGTGGTACAACAGGAACTCCCGCCAACGCAACCACGGCAATCAACCTTGTGGATTCCCAGGGCAACGTTCCTAGTGTAGATTTAGACGCACTCTACAATACCATCCGTGTTGGTCGTAGCGCGTAATTAAGTTAATTTATTTTCTTTTGAGGTATTAAAAATGGCTTTAGCGACCCGTCCCATTGAGTCTATTGTTCTTCAAAATTTTAGCCTTGATCTAAAATTACTTCCCCCCGGCACTGATTCAGTTACTTTTACTACTTTGACTTGTCCTGCCGGTGCTTTAGAGGGTGCTACTACTATCAGTGTTACTGCAACAGCAGGCGTTACTTATACTATTGCTGCTGGTACTTCCTTGTCTTTTGCTGCTCAAAGCAATCCTTTGGGTCGTCAGCACGTACTTTTGCTGGCTAACGCAACTTTAGCGGGTACTACCGCAGTATCCTTGACAGTTGCTCCTTTGTTTAGAGCTATTCCTGCTAATGCTACTTCTCGCTTAGTTCAGGATATGTTTCCGCTACAGGGACTCACTAACATGACCCCACAATTTGGACCAGTTGTTGTGGATACCACCAATAACATGAATGGTAGCGGTACTAGCTCTGCTGTCGTTCGTGTGAAGCGAGAAATTACTTTTGAAGGAACTGAATTTAGAGACGATCAGTGTTTGATGCACTTCATCAAAGCACCATATAACAACCCGGTGCTAATGAACCGACCCTTATGGGCGATCGCTACACTCCCTACTGGCGAAAGATATGAAGGTGTAGCAAAAACCACGGCGTTAACTATGCCAGTTACGGTGCAAGAAGTCATGAAATACACTGGCACTTTAGAGTTTCAAGGTGAAATTTCATGGCTTCCTGGTTACTACGCAACTGGTGGTTCTTCCAGTGGATTCCCTGCCTATAACCTCTAATGAAAGTTCTCAAGGATAGCACTGGACTATTAGCTGTCCTGATCAACTGCCGCATCGACGATGATAGGTTGCTTTGCGGTGCGGCAGTTTTTAGAGGGGGGTTGTCAGGTGAAATAACTGTTTCCAGTCACAATTCCTCTTTTAAAATCAAGATTCCTGATTCTGTTAAGCAGGTGGCAACCTATCAACTTTTAGCCGATTCCCATGATAATTTAGAAATCGAATTATGCGCCCAATAATTAGCAAGAAATCCAATTTTGAGATCATTCCTGTAGGCAACGAAAACACCGGAATTATTTATTTAGAAAAACGCGGTTCATTGACCACGGGTGAATCTATGGACATTGGGTCTATAGATGCAAAAAGACAAAGAGCCGCTATTATTGCCTCTAAATTAGTTAAGAAAATCTCTGTAGATCGTGGGGTGACAATTGCAGAAGCCCAGGAACTACTTTCCCCTACTCGTTCTGCTGACGGAACTTCTGAAATAGATAACTCTGATGTCATTTACGACTACATTGAGGACTTCACTGAACTAAATGCCCTGAGTGCCACAGATAGTACCTCTGTGTCCATTGCTATAGCCACTCTATTGATCAAAAAGCGAGTGGCTTTCCCAGTACAATTGATTGCACCTGTGACTTTCAATTCCACAAGCATCTCTGTACACCCGTTTCAACTCACATTGCAGGACAAACAAGTGATCCGCTTCGGCGATTGCTTGGTAACAGTGGTTGGCAATTACGCATCATGCCCTGACCATGAATCACTCTTGGTTCAGGTTGAGCCTGTGACTGAAAACTTACCAATTTCCACAGGATTCTTGTACGACAAATCAACCAAGTCTTACGTAGTTGGTACGGATAACTGGACTGAAGAAGACACCAAGGATTGTAGCGATGAATTTGTATCCGCTATTTATGAGTTTTACGAAAAAGAACGTAGTAGATGGCAGGTAGAAGTTGAGCCTCCATCCGCACCTGTTGAGGGGGAGCAACCAGTTCCCCTGTTGACTGGGGAGACATCTACTGGCGTATCCAATCCTACCGAATTGCCGACCCTAGATTTAGAGACTGGGATACCTTCCTAGATCAGCCAGTTCACGTGGTGTTTGAGTGTATTGAAGCACTTGAACGCTACCGCAGGGAACAGGCTAATGTTGAGGGTCGGGTTCATGCGATCGGTTGGACAGGGCTTTTTAACGGGTTCAAAAAGGAAACTGACCCCAATATGGACTTTGTTGATTTATTGCCCTTTCCTGATGATATTAAGGACAATTCCCGTAAGATTAGCCAAGTAACTGAAAGTATCCTCAAGGATATTATTAAAAACAATCGGTTGCCACCTGCTATTTTATCAGCTTTGAATTTGCTACTGTCTTGATTACAGATTAATATTCTTGGTCTGTAATCTTTTTCTTTATAGGAGTTAGTATTATGAATTTAGGCGAATTAATTGTAGAGTTGTCTGCTGATTCCTCTGAATTAGAAAAGACCTTGGAACGGGCTAAGAAGAAAGCTTATGAGGCTGCAAAAGCAGTAGAAAAAAGTTTTAAAGATATTAATTTATCTCTTGACAACAATAAAACTACAAAAAAAGATAATTTAAGTAGTCATTTGAGTGTTAATCAGCAACGTCTTAAAAAAACTAATGATTATTTTAAAAGTAACCCTATTACTCCCGTGGTTAACGATAGTCAATTGACTAACTTAAATGAACACTTAAATTTAAAAGTACGACATCTTAAAAAAACTAATGATTATTTTAAAAGTAACCCTATTACTCCCGTGGTTAACGATAGTCAATTGACTATCTTAAATGAACGTTTAAGTTTAGAGGCGCAACATCTTAAACAAGTTAATAAACATTTTGATAATAATCCAATTAATGTTAACGTTAATTCAAAAAATCTTGATGAATTAAATCGTAGATTAAATGGACTTTCTAGTAAAACTATTGCTATTACTGCTGAATCAAAATTAAGTAAGCAACTGGAAAAAAGTTTAACTGATGCTGTTAAAGATGCTGTTAAAGAGTCTAATCGAGGGAAAGATCAGAAATCATCTTCAACGCCAGTGCAACAACAAGCAGCTAAAGAGGTTTTGTCGTCACGTAAAACACAAAATGTGAATGTAGTTGCTAATCCTGTTAGTGCTGCCTTGAATGGCATTTTTCAAGAAATTGGAAAGCAATTTATTGGTGGACTTGATAAGAGTGCTGAAGACATATTCGGCGCAAATATTTCTGGCATGGCCAGAAAAGCTAATAATGCGTTTTTGCGTTATTTTGGCTTGCGTACAAAAACACAAGCTAATCCTGGGGATGCACCAACACAAAATACGCAGACAGAATCTAGTTCACAAAAAGTAAAAAAACAAAAAACTCAAGTCAACCCTGATCCTGTTTCAGCATCTGCAAGTATTAGCGAAAAAACTATTTCAACTGATAAATTGCCAGAAAATCAGGTGAAAAGAATTGTACAAAATATAGTCGTTGATTTTGCGTTTGATTATGCAAGTGGTAATTTATCACAACAAAGAACTAAGGATTTGCTTGCTAGAGCAGGAAAACAAGTTTTCAAAAAAGTAGTAATACCGTATATAAATGAGATATCAGAATCTCAGAGTTCAACAGGTCAGAGTTCAACAGGTCAGAGTTCAACAGGTCAGAGTTCAACAGGTCAGAGTTCAACAGGTCAGAGTTCAACAGGTCAGAGTTCAACAGGTCAGAGTTCAACAAGCAAAAAAATCAGCAGGGCATCTCAAAGGGCATTTGAAATTCTTAAAGAGGCAGGTCAACCAGCACCTCAAAAATCAGCACCTCAACAAGCAGATCAAGTCCTAAAACCTCAATCTCATGTACCTGAGAATTTAATAGTTAAAAATGTTAAAAAGATATTTCAAAAATCTAATAAATCTCAACAACCTGTTGCTACTAGTTCGGATTTAGAAAATGCTGCTCAATTATTAATTAACGCAGCCAATATATTAGCTAATAGTGCTACTATAAATGCTTCTCAAAAGCCCAAAAAAACTAAATCTAAATTTGAATCCGACAAGGAAACTAACAAGTTATTAGTTAAAGTAGAAACAGCCTCCTCCGAAATCAAGCAAGCTGCTGTTAATCTTAACAAAACAACCAAAGGTTTTAATGATTCTATAAACAAAATAAAAGCTGCTTCTTTAGAGATTAAGCAGTCTGCAAATGATTTAAAGAACGCGGTTCAACTACTGGCTAATGCAGTTAATGTATTAACTGGTTCTACGCAATCTGCAATTAACTCTGCAAGTGATCCTAAAAAACCTAAGTCTACTAACAATGATGCAGAGCTATTGCAGCCAAAGCAAGATGTACTACCAAAAGTTAAACAACAGCTTGACTTAGCGCAGTCAAATATTGCAAAAGGTTTAAATAATACCGTTGAATCGTTATCTAACACTGCTAAAGCAGCTAAGGACTTTGTTCAATCTCAAATCAATCAAAAGATAAATGCTAGTTTACCTAGTAACGCAGAACAAAAAACACCTTTACAGTTGCCTACAGAACAAGCACAGCAGTTACAGCAGCCTGTAAATATTCCTCAAAAATCTACTAAAAACGAAGATATTACAGTGTTAGAACCATTGCCGCTAGAGTTAAAACAAAATATTAACTCAGTGCGGTTAAATACTGCAAAAAATATTGTAGCATCTAAAAGATTTATGGATGCAACCGATCAAGAAGGTAACGCTCAATTAGTACCGCAAAAACCAATAAATATTGAAAAAATAAACACAAAAAAACAGACATCTTTAGACACAACAAGAGATGTATTTGAGATTATAAACGATTATTTTACCGCAGAGTATAAAAAACTAAAAACTGATGTTGATCGTGCTAAGAAATCAGGTAATTTAGAAGATATTGATGCAACAAGAAATAAGCTTAAAAACTTTGCATCTCATACCGAAAAAGCAGTTACAGACATAGATGCAATCGTTAAACAAGCCGAGGATCAGGGGTATCAAAAATATATTAATAGTGAACTTACCGACGTTCATTCTAAAGGAAAATCACCTATAAGACGAAAAACTAAATTAGCAAATGAGATGATAGGTTCGTTAAATTATGCAGAAGGGCAGATACTTGAAAAAGATAGAAAGAATTACGTAGCTCAAGCAGAAAAAGCTGGTATAGAAATTCCTGAAGGATTAAAACGGGGTATTGTCAGTAATTTTGATGGTGTCTCTGCTGAAACTAAAAAGTTGCTCAACGATTTTATTAAAGTTGTTAAAAAGCAATTAGGCATCCAGTCTCCATCTTTGGTGATGTTTGAGATTGGGATGATGATAGCTTCTGGGTTGTTCTTTGGGATGCAGAAGGGGAACAGTAAAGTGTCTGAGGGTGCTAGGAAAATGGTGACAACCATTAAATCTGCATTTGACCCTCTTAATGATTTATCTAGCTTAGGCTTGGCGGGTACGTACATGATACCCAATTTAAGCGACATTAGCAACAAAGCCATGATTGCCATGTCTGCAACCAGTACAGGCTTAAACATGCTTGACAAGGTTGGGGAACATCACGCAGCTAATCCAGATCAGACTTTATTCCAAGCTACTTATGGGACAGCCAAAAACTTTGTCAAGGATGCAGTAACAGATAAAAGCTTTGTTAAGCCCAGGGAAGCTGTTGACCATTTAGTTAATGTCGCTAAATTTGGTACGGAACTTGTTACCCCACTAGGATTAAAAGCTTTCACTAATCCCATAGAGTCTGCTAACGACGGTGTAGCGGCTGCTTTCAGAACTATGGCGATCACCAAGTCCTTAAAACAAGCACACCAAGATACTAAGCAACAAACACAACAAGATTCTACACTGAATTACGCTAGTACATTCAAAAATGTACTTCCTCAATATTTAAAAGCAAATAAAATAGGACGCGCCGAAGCATTAAAGATGTTTGGTGGTGGCTTAAAAGTTGTTCCTGGTATGCACGGTGGCAATGATGCTAACCTTTACAACGCTGGGGCTGTGGCAATGGGAACAGCAGCATCTTTAGCAAATGCAACCATAGGTAAGTTTGCCCCTGTAGCTAATTTTGTCCAGACGGGCAAGGATGTTGTTAAAGGGTTAGAACAGGGTATACTCAAAAACGCTGGTATTGCTACTAATGCGATCGCTACTTTAGGCGATTCTGTTCAATCACAAATTAAGCAAAATATGGGCATTAGTTCACCATCGAAGGTGATGATCGCCTTGGGCTTAATGATAACGTCAGGTTTAGCAGTTGGGATTAAAAAGGGTATTGTTGATGTATCAGGTGCTAGTAAATTATTGCTTAAAGTTTTTGATTTTGTAACTAAAAAAATTAATTTATTTAACTCTCAAGACATAAGTAGCTATGATGACATAATTAAAAATTCAGCAGATGGAACGGCGCAAACTACTAAAAATGTTTATGACGAAGCTAACAAAGTTAACAAAAGAACCTTCTTTGGTTCATTACTTGGGGCAGGTATGGTTGCAATAGGAAGCACTGGTATATTAGGCGATAAAGTATCAGCACCTTTTAAACATTTAGGCGCATATTATCAAGGTAATATTGATGTTCACAAAATACAAGGACGCACAGCCAGAGAAGCAGAGATGGCTGTGATGTACCAATCTATGGCTGAATTTGCTAAAGCAAATAAAAAGAAAGAATGGAAAAATTTGTGGGGTATGGCACAAAAACAAACGGAAATGATTTCTGATGATTGGAGTGTAACAAGCGGTGTCGTTGGAACTAGTGTTGCTCAGATACCAGAATTTAAAACTTTGTACAAGACATTGGGTGGATTTAATTATGGACAGAATAAAGAAGGAGGATTACAAATTAATGATGTTTATGACTGGAATGCCGGCGAAAAAAAAGCAACAAAATTTAAAACACCATTTGGTGTTGCCAAGAAAGTCAATGATTTTTTGATAAAACATCCTAAGATGGCTGAAAAACTGGGATTTACTTATAATCCCAAATACAAAGGTTATGGCATAAATACTAAGAAAGCACCTTTATTTGTATTTCTTGGCGATCCTGACGATCCTACTTTATCTAACGGAAACGATATTATACTTGGTGATGCAATTCATTCTGTTATCGGCGGGAAAGCATATATTCAATCTCATACAACTTCTCAAGAGAAATTAAGAGAATTACAAAAAAAAGCACGGACAGCTTTTAATAGGGTGCAAGGCAATCCAGTACGTTTTGCTGAACAACCAGAAATTCAGTCTTATTTAGAAGGCTTGGATTTTGGTGATGCACCTTCCTACAATTTACTAAATCTGTTTGGAGTTAATGATGTTTTAAACAGAAGAACGGCTAAAAATAATTTAACTAAAGAAAAAATTGAATCATTTAAAAAGTCTGGCGCTTTTCCTTATGAAGAAAATATTAAGCATGGAAAGGGCTTATTAGAAGAATTTGAAAAAGATAAAGCATCTAATCCACTCTATTCTGTAGCAAAATTTGCAAATAAAAAGGGGCTTAATGATTATTTGCTGATGTCAATGCACGAACAAGCTGGCATTGAAAATAAGCTCAAGTTACAAAAAGAAATTTTCAAAGAACTTTCTGGACGTATGCCAGCTTCTTACGAAAATCCCGTTATAAATCATAAAAGCTTTTTTGACAATATTAAGCAGATGCGGAAAGATGGACTCAGCTATAAAGATATAGGTACTAATCTTGTGTCTGCGTTTGGAGAAGGTATTTTAACTTCTAGTGGTACTGCAATAAAGATAGTAATTAACTTTGCTAAAAATATATTAAATGCGATTAAAGAAGCATTTAATATTACATTACCAAATCGTCAAAAAACAAACACTGCCAAAGGTTTAGGATTAGGTTTAGGATTAAATGAAACTGTTAAGATGGACGGAGAAAACAATGCTGACGCTCCCAGTAATTATAGCCACTTTGATTTATTTGGAACTAACCATATTTTAAACAAAAGAAAAACTGCTGATAATTTAATTAAAGAAAAAATTGAATCATTAAGAGACAGTGGGGCTTTTTCTTCAAAAGAGAACATTGAACGTGGTAAGAGTTTATTGCGTGACTTTGACAATAATAAAGTGTCTCGTGGCAAACTTTACTCTCTACCATACTTTATACTGTCAAAAAGGCTTGATTTTGATTCATTAATGGCTATGCAAGAGCAAGCTGGCATTCAAAATAGGACTGGGGTGCAAAAAGGAATCTTTAAGTTTCTTTCCAGAAATTTACCAGATTCTTATGTAGAACCTACAATCAATCATAAAAGCTTTTTTGACAATATTAAGCAGATGCGGAAAGATGGACTCAGCTATAAAGATATAGGCAGAAATGTCATATCTGCATTTTCAGAAGGTGTCTTAACTTCCGCTGGTTCTGCATTGGCAACAGTCATTATTTTTGCCAAAAACATACTAAGTGCAATTAAAAAAGTATTTAGAATAGCGTCACCATCAGGTGAAGGTATTGATGTTGGTAAGAATTTTGCTAGTAGCACTGGAGTAGGTATTGACAACGGATCTGATAAAGCTGTAGAATCTGCTAAAACACTAGCTGAAAAGTTAAAAGCAACACTTAGAGAAGAATTTAAATCTCAAATTTTAAGTGAAGAGAATTTACAAATAAATCCAGCCAGAGTTTTAAGTCAGCAAATGGAGCGATTTGATGGTTATGTATCTGGCATTACACCTGAAGAAATAAGAAAAAAATATGCAGAATTACAAAAAAGAAACATTTCTGGCATAAGTCATGATTATGTATTTAAATATGCAGCTAATGATTTAGAAGAACTTCTCGATCCAACTAATAAAAGTGATGCTACTATTAAGCGCGATAAAAAGAAAGCTGATTATATTCAAAAGACATTAAACAATGTTTTTGATAAATTTGATGATTGGGATAGTAAATGGGGGGATGCTTTTGTTCAAACAGATGATGGTGTAAAGAGCAAGCAAGAGTATCTTAAATCAAAATACCCATATACTTACCAAAAGGATGGTTTTATAAGAGAAAACTCTTTTGTTGGAATTAATGATGTTTTAAACAGAAGAACAGCCAAGAATGCTTTTCTTAAAGAAAGGATTGAGATGGAGAGTGAATATTTTAATACTCCATCAAGTATAAAAGAAGGGCAAAGATTATTACGTAAATACGAGAAAATTAAAAGTCGTTATCCTTTTTACTCTTTAGAAAAATTTGCAGAAGAGGAGGGTCTTTATCCACATAGGTTAATCCCAATGCACGAGCAAGCTAAACGTGCAAATAAACCTAAGCTGCAAAAAGAGATTCTTGATTATACAGGGACTTATTATGAAGACGTTAAACCAATAAATCCTAAAGGCTTTTTTGATAATATTAAGCAGATGCGGAAGGATGGACTTGGCTATAAAGATATAGGCATTAATCTCATATCTGCACTTAAAGAAGGTGTATTACTGTCTGTTCCTCATGTTTTAAGAACAATTAATATCTTTGCTAAAAGTGTGATAGCCACAGTTAAAAATATATTTAAGATTGCATCACCATCACAAGTATTTATTGAGATTGGTAAAAACATAATTAGCAGTATAGGGACTGGGATTAAAAATTTTGCACCTATTGCATTAAAAGCTACTCAAGATATAGCAGGTGGTATTTTTAAAACTTTGCTTAATTTTTCCAAAGGTAAAGTATTTAAAAATATAGGTACTTCATTTTTTAACGGCGGGGTCTTAAAAAACCTTATTTCTTCTTTCTTTGCAGGTGGAGCATTGAAAGACGTAGGTATTGGACTTATTTCCTCTATGTTTAAAGGTGGAGCATTAAAAGATGTAGGCATTGAATTTATCTCCTCCATGTTTATGGGTGGAGGACTTCCAAATATAGCAATTGGGCTTGTTTCTTCTCTTTTTGCGGGTGGTATTTTTAAAAACGTAGCAATTGATTCTATCTTTAAAGGTGGTGGGATATTTAAAAATATAGGTGTTGGACTTATTTCTTCTATTTTTAAAGGCGGAAGTCTTCAAGATATTAGCATTCAACTTATTTCTTCTTTTTTTAAAGGCGGAAGTCTTAAGGATGTAGGTATTGGACTTGTTTCTGCTATTTTTAAAAGTACAAATCTTCAGGATATAAGCAGCAATTTCTTCTCTTCTATTTTTAAAGGTGGCGGACTTCAAAATATAAGCAGCAATTTCTTCTCTTCTATTTTTAAAGATGGGATTTTAAAGAATATAAGTAGTAGCTTTAAGAAATTGTTGTCCGGTTACGCGCCTGTACCAGATTCTCAGTCAACACCACAAAATCCTCAAGGTTCAATTACTTTGGCGGATCAATATTTAAACGCAGGTAATACATTGGTAACTAACGTATTTGAAGCGGTTAAATCAAGCATCCGGCAAAGCACTTTGTCTGGCTATGCTTCGCTGGGTCAAGTGATGCGGAATGCTGTTAATGCAGCTTTATTTTCTTTGTCTAATACCCTTAAACAGCCATTGCACCAAGCTTTATTGTCTCAAGCCAGGAGTATATTGCCATGGTTTTTGCAATTTATACCTGCAAGTTTTCAGTTACTTCCTAAGTTAAGTTTTGCAATGCCTTTTGTAGGAGGGATGGCATTAAGGTTTGGCAATTCCATTATTAAAAATTTATTGGAAAATAATATCCTTAAAGAAGGTGGCTTTTTAACTAATTTACTTAGTTCTATTACCAAAATAAATTTACCGACTTTAGCAGGAACTAAGACCGCTGGTGTCGCGGGTTTTTTAAGCAAGATTGTTGCTCCACTCCCTTTTATTGCTGGATCACATCCATTACTTGGATTGGGAATAAATGCTGTCAGTCCAGTGTATGATGCTTTTAGCGGTATTTTAGGGTTGGATAATTCCATGAAACCTAATCTTAAAAAACAAGCACTTAGCGCAAAAGAAGTTTTTGAAAATCAAACAAAAATTAACAGAAAAAAAGCTCAGTTACAAGACTTCAAAGGAGTTGATGCTAGTAAAGAACTAGTAGAAAACTTAGGAAATACTTTACTAAATAGTGTTTTAAATAACCTTGATATTCCTGTTATTCCTAAGTCTGTAATTCAAAGAATGATTGGCAGGAAAATGGGAGAGAGATCAGGAACAATAGCAGATGTTATTAATGCGTTTGGAATTGAAAAAAGTAAAGCTGAACAAGTATTAACACGGAATCTTGAATCAGGTAACACAAAAAGATTAGATGGACTTACTAAACAAATATTAAGAGAGCGTGGTGTCACTAAATCTGCTCGTGATGCTATGACACCGGAACAATTAGCCGCAGCCCGTGACAGCGTACTCAACAATCCTCTTGATATAACCAAAAAAGAACGTGATTTTTTGCGATTTGAAGGAGATTTGGAAGCTAATATAGGCAAAAAAGGATTTGATATTACACAGAGAACAAGAGAAGCCAAGCTTATCCGCATTCTTAGAGAGCGTGGAGTTAGTAATGCAGAGATAAAAAATATTAGGCAATCCAATGGACTGAACGATCTTGCTGCTGATTTAGTTGCCAACCCCCGCACAAGCACCAAAGGATTTATGGGTAAGCTCACAGAAGCTTATGCTAGTAATGACCAGGATGCAATGAAGGAACTAGTCAAGCAGGGGCTAAAAAGGGCTGGGATGTCTACCAAGCAAATCAACAACATTGACCCCAAGCTTTTAGACACAGCTACCGCAGGATTAATGACTACATTGAGCGGACTACAGGTCAAGTTCAGGGAAAAAGGCTTTGACATGGGTAAAGCTTTAGCAAAAGGCTTTGAAGATTCAATGGTGAATTTAGCTAACGCCAAGGATGACTTGGAGTACAACGCCAAAAAAGCATTAGGGCAGGCTAATTTTGGTGACTCCGTGGGATTAATATTCCGCCGTATGTTTAGGGGTACAGCAGCCACTCAAGGACAATTTACAGAAATGTACAACCAGATGGGATCTGGGGTTAAGAAGTTGATGTTTGGTGGCTCTAAGGATGGAGACGAGATGTTCCCCAACGTTCTTCAATTCTTTGGCTCAATTGCTACCACTTTAGCACCAATTACTACCATGATAGGTGCAATCACGCCATTGTTATTACCTTTAGCTCCAATCATTACAGGTATAGGCATGGCTGTAAACATGGTTGCACCTCACGTAGCTAAATTAATAGATGGCATTCAAAGGGTAGAGGTGCTACAGAGAAGATTTAAGTTTTTAGGCGGATCAACAGAGGGCGGAAAAGCAGAATTTAATTACGCAAAAGATATTGCCAACAAACTTAATGTGCCTTCAGAGGTAGCTGCTAACTCTTATTCCCAACTAGCGATCGCAGCTAAAGACAGCAAGATGGAAGGTCAAGGGGTTAAGGAACTATTTGAAGGTATCACCTCATCTCTAAGCGCGTTGGGTATTAACGGACAAGATGCTAGTTTAGTTTTCATGGCATATACACAAATATTGGCTAAAGGCAAATTATCCATGGAAGAACTCAGACAGCAGCTAGGTGAAAAATTCCCTCCTGCCATGGGTGTATTTGCCAAAGCCATGGGTGTATCAGTGCCAGAAATGAATGCCTTGGTAGCATCTGGTAGTGTTTTGTCCCAAGATATTTTACCTAAAGTAGCCAAAGTATTAAAAGAAGATTATGGTAACGCTGCTGCTGATCAAGCCGGGGGACTAGTAGTTGCACTGAACAAACTAGGTAATGTAGGCTTTGAGATTACAACAATATTTACTGATAAACTTGGTGGCACACTAGCATTCTTTGTAAACAGCTTTGCTAATGTTTTAGGCGTACTTAGCGGTGCATTAAAAGATTTAATACCACTAGCCCAATCCTTTATGATTGGATTTGCGGCCACAATCAGCATAGGATTAACAATCATTCTTTCCAAGTTTAAGCCATTCTTAGTTGTAATGACAAGCTTGCAAAGCTTCTTGTTAGCTACCTTTTCCGCTATTACCACCAATATGATGCCCATGGTTATTGGTATAATGTCTGACGTTGCTGATGGTTGGCTAGGCGCAGAAAGAAATCTTATGGACAATATGTTCCAGGGTGTCAATAATATGATTGTCACTGTTTTTGGGACTATAGATTCAGTTATGCGTTCCATGAGCGAAGACAAGGTTAGTTTTTCTTCTGTTTTTGGCAATTTAATCCAAGGCGCACAACAGGCTGGTAATATTATGGAATGGCTTAAAGGAGTGTTTGCAGGATTCTTTAAAATTATTCCATCTGGATTGGTAGAACTACTCGCTATAGTATTCATGCTAGAACAGGGGACGGGCTTAATGGTTATGGCTCTGTGGCCTGCTATTAAAGGCTTGTGGGGAGGCATTACCGGAATATTTGGTGCTACAGCAAAAGCATTTTATGGAGTAATGGGGACAATTCAAGCCGTTACTGAACTCATGATGACATCTTCTGCTGCTGCTGGAAATGCTATGAACGATGTAGAGGTTAGACACGCAAGAAGTATGGCAATAGTTCAGGGAGGGTTGGCCTTCTTGAGTAAGGCGTTGTTGCACTTTAGCATAGGCTACGCTGCTCTCATGTTTTCTAAGGGTGACTTTAGCGACCCTATGAGAGAATCAATTAATAAGTCTACCGCAGACATTAACAAACACTTAACTGATGTCAGACTAAATATCAACAAAACTACCGAAGCGTTTAACAAAGCCACTAAATCAGTAGAGGAACTGGGTAAAGGTATTGCTAACGCTCTACCATCCAAGGGCGTGCAACTAGACATTAGAAGTCTCTGGGGTGGTGGTGACTGGAAATGGGACGATGCGGTACGGGAAACTAACGCGAAATACAGAACAGATGGTAAAGGCGGGAGTCCACAGGGTCCAAGCGCAATGGACATTATAGGAACTGGTGCTTTATATGCCGGAGGTGCTGGATATGCTGTTGCTGCTGGATCTAAAGCAATAAAAGCAATTGTAGACCTTGCAGTAAAAGCAGCCCCAATTCTTGAAGCAAACAAAGCTTTAGCTGCTCAAGGAATCCAGGCAACAAGTATTACCCGTGTTCCTCTTTTTGGCAAACTTGCTACAGCAATAGCTCCTGTGGTTGCTATCATGGGACCTTGGGGTTTAGCGATCGCAGGACTCATTACTGCTGTTATTGCGGCTACTGTGGCTTTAGACTTGTTTGCTCCCAAGATTACTCAGAAGCAACTAGACGCGTTACCCGATGAAATTAAACAGATTATCAATGCCAAGAAAGAAGGTGAAAGATTAGATTTAGCGTCACAACAGGTTATTAAGCTTTACAATGATCAGAAGTTGAACAATGAGCGATTACGCGAGTTTGCCAACTCAGTAGGACTAGATGGCGACCCCAATAACTTTGTTGCACCACGGGTTGCTGCTATGCCTGAAAAACAAAGGAAAAAATTTGAACTTACTGATAAAGCAAAAAACATTAATACCGATATTGAAAACAAAAGAAAATCACTGAAAGCAATAGAAGACAATGCAGACACGGAAGTTGAAAAGTCAGCAGCAAGATCAGGAGATTCTTATAAAAAGGTACAAGCCGAACTCGCTCAACTTGAAAAAAATAAAAAGTTGATGCAATTGAATTTCATGGCTAGTTATGGCAATAAGTCAAGCATGGATGCAATTGATGAGGAGATTAAAAAGAAAGAAGCGGAAATACGCAAAGCCGTTGAACAAGTCCCAGAATCAACACCTTGGATTGTTTCTTCTTATGAAGGACTTGGTGGTTTTGCTCCAGTCAATAAGCCAGTTGTTCCAAAAGATTTAAAACCAAAAGAAGACTTAGAGAACTTAAAAAAACAAAAAGCCACCTTACAAACAAATATTGGTGCTTCAGCCCAACGCAGACTTGACTATGATGAGATCAAGAATATTGACGCTAGACTCAAGAAAGCTGCTACTGAGTTTGTAGACTTGCAAGAACAACTAAGAACAAACCCTAGCTCTGCTTTACGCGCTAAAGCAGGAACAACCAGGGAGCTGATTAAACAACTGCAAAAACAAAGGGAGAAATTTGTTGACAGCTTTGGCGACCCCACACCCGCACTCAAGAGATCGATCAAAGATATCAAAGATAAGATAGCCGAAGTTCAGACCAAGAGCGATGTTCCAGAAGCACAAAAGAAGGTTACTACCAAGCAACTTAGAGAAACGCTAAATCAACTTGAAAAGATGTTGGCGACTGCAACTCAGTTTAGTGTTACAGAAATATCTGAAAGTATGTACACTCAGGCAACCAACGCACTCAAGGACGCTGAGACTAAGTATAATGCAAACATGAATGCCAATAAGATAGCATCGAACCTATCCCAATCCAGGATTTACGGCAAAACTAACCTGACATCTCAACAGATTGCTCCTGAATTATCCAGACAACAAATCAAGGATTTAGAGACTCAACAATCTGAACTTAATAAGAATTTAACAGTCAAGGAATCTAACCTCAAAAATCTGAATGTTGCCCTTGCGTTAGGGGTCGGCGACATGGCTGGGCTGACATCAGAGATAGAGAAGCTACAGCAGGACATCATGAAGGACAAAGAACAGATTAGCCAAAATGTCCTTGAGATTGCCAAAGCCCGACGCGAAGCTAATCAAGCGTTAATTGACCAGACTAAGCAGGTGGCGGAATACTACCGGACAAATATTAGAGAATCTGAATTAGCTGTTATTGAATACAAAAAAGCCATTGTCAGTATCAAAAACCTGGGATTTGCTAACAGGTTGAGACAGGCATTAATTGGAGCGGGAACTAACATTGTTACTGAGTTTGTAGAAGGTTTAATTAATATATTTCAGCAACTTGGTGAGATTGAAAACATCAGAATTGATCAGGAAAGACAAAAACTAGAATACCGAAATAGTATTACAGACATGCAGTTAAAAATGTCTGAATTACAGCGTAGTATTCCTGGTTTAGACCCCAATAAACTTGGCCAATTCAATCAATCCTTAAAAGGTATTGGTGGCACTTTATTGGACATTGGTAAAGAGATTGAGCGCATCAACAAAATGCTAGGAATAGATGTGGTTAATTCTACCAACGGGTTAAACATGGCACTAACAAAAGTGTCTAACACATTTTCTAATCTTAACTCCATGCCTAGCATTGTTATTTCATTGCCAGGCAATCCTAACACGCCTGTACCTCCTTCGCTACACCCGCCCATTGATCGAATTATACCTATATCTAATCCTAAAAAACCCAACAACGATCCGTATGAGTGGATGGGAATACCAACAAAGCAATCAGAATTACCCGCCATTAATCCGACAGCGATCGCGTCCATGAGCAAAGGGGTCTTAGTGGCAGGGATTGCCAGTGATGTTCCTTACCTACCTCCACAGCCTCAACTAGTGGCTCAAGCCCCGCCTGGTGGCAAATCTGCAAACAAACCCAAGCCTCCCAATAATGCCATTGTGTCCCCGATTGGTGGAATGAATATCTCTGAATTTAATAAGAAAAATTACTCAGTTGATTCAAATCTCATTATGAGGTTTTATGTTGATCAAAATCAAAAAGTGCTTTCATCTGTCGCGGGGACATTAGTAAGGGTGAACGCAAATACAGTAGAATTGCAAAAAAACATTAATGGAAAATTACTAGCAATCAGGTACGGAGGACTTAATATAGACAAAAACATCAAGTTCAACAAAGACAACAGAGCATCTGTCACGGCTGGACAAGTCTTAGGTACGCGGACTAATTGGGCGGGTACAGAAAGCAAGGTTGGTATTTCCGTAACAATAGATGGTAAAGCAAAAAATCCTAGTAAGTTTTTCCGAGATGCAGTTGAGGGGAAACGGCAAAACCCTATAACTAAATTTGGTAATTGGCTATTCGACAAAATAGATCCTGATACTGAAAAGCTGGGCTTAGTTCCACAAAATGTTAGTCCATCCTGGCTAAAAAATCTTAGAACAGGCGTTGGCAATCTTGGAAGAGGCGTTGGTAACTTTGGAAAAGGAGCATGGGATATGACGACTTCAGTTTTTGGATTTGGTAAAAAAGTAATTGAAAATAGTCCGGGCTATAGACTTGCAGAACAAATTCCAATAGTCCGAGCAGTAAAAGAAACTTATGATGAACAACAAAAGAAAAATCAACGACAAAACACCAACAACAAAACACCAACAAAAACACCAACAAAAACACCAACAAAAACACCAACAAAAACACCAACAAAAACACCAACAAAAACACCAACAAAAACACCAACACCAACAAAAACCCCTCAAGACACTGCTAGAGACCTAACAAAAAAACAGATAAGAGGGGAAAAACTTGATTCCAAAACACAACAACAACTTATTCCTGAAGCACCCACTGCTAATGCACGGACAAAGACACAGTTAACAAAGGAACAAATTAGACTCTCAAAGGAACAGGAGAGGGCTGCCATAATCAAAGCACTAACGGATCTGAGAAAATTAAGAATAAAGACTGAAAACGAAAAAGATGATACAGACCTACGTAGACGACGACGTGAACTAACTACTAGGAAGATACTTCTTGATAGTGACCCTGCTGCTACTGAACAGAAAAAATTTGATTTAGCATACGCAGAGGAATCACTCAGGATAGATGAAGAAAGTAATAGTCTCAGAAAGATTGTTCGCGCATCTCGAATGCCCAATCTGTCTGGAGAAGAAATTAACACTTTGGTTAAGCGACTTCAATCACTTGGCATAAAAACGGACGGGAAAGAACTGCAAAAACTCTATAGTGCTTTGCAAAGTTCCAATACCAAAGAAGCCCAGTCAGCCCAAAACCAATTAAATGCCCTGATAAAAAACAAGCCTATGATCCTACAACGGCTTAAAGATGATTTTATTTTTAGGCAAAAAATATCACAAAACACTCGTATGTCTGACAATCTTGGTATTGATATAGGCGTACTGCAAAGTCAATTAGAGTTGCTTAAACAAAAAGAAAAATCGTTCCCATTAAATAAAGATATATTGCAGATACCATCAATGGAGCGGGCAGTAGCGATCACTAATTTACAAAATCAAAAACTAAAATCTGAGAATGAACTACTAGAACAACAGAGAACTAAGCGGGGATCAATGACTAAAGAGGACTTTGAGCGCAGAAGAAGGGCGATTGAAACAACCTATAAACTAGGAATGGAAAAAATTGATATGCAGTACAATACTGACAATTTAGCCAAACAAATTGAACGAGAAATAAATGCTTTAGATGTCAAAATCTTGATTGAGGATGTTGGTATTAAAAACTTAGATTTACAGGCAAAGATGTTTGCAGCCACAGCCGCAGATGGCATGGTAGATGTTGCTAATATTTCTAAGCGGGCTACCCTGGAACAAGAAAGTGCATTAAACAGACTTAATAGAGAAATCCTTGACACCCAAAACAATACTAAACTCACCGCAGAACAAAGGCAACAACGCATAGATGCTCTCAAGGCAAACAGTGGACTTGAGTTAGGTGCAATTAGAAAACAATCTGAGCGCGATACTCGCAAGGGTGAACTACAAAATCAAAAAACAGAATTAGATACTAGGATCAAAGTATCTGATTCCGCTAAAACTGTATTAGAGAGTAAAGGTAATATTGCTAAGGCACTAGGACTTGACCTGGCTGGGGAAAGAATTGATAAGCAGATAGCCCAAATTAATTTAAGCCATGAGTACGCACAGAAGAAGATGCAACTAGAACAAGATGTTGAAAATATGAAAATCAGCAATGAAAATGCGATCGCGCTTAGAGAAAATTTAGATGCGGAAATGGCATTAAAATCAGAAGCTATTAAGATTCAATATTCAGAGTTTAGCCAAGTTCTCAAGTCTTTCACAGGTGGCTTTAAGAGTGCCTTTAAAGAATTTATTTGGAACAAAGAAGGAGATAGTTGGGCTGATTCACTGGATAAGCTTTGGAAAGGAATAGCTAATAGTATCCTTGATAGTTTAGCTGAAATTGCATCCAAGTACATGACTAATGCGCTCTTTAGTTGGATACAACCACCAACCCAGGGGTTAAGCGCAGCAGCATTGCAACTACAACAAGCAGCCGTGTCTGTTCAACTATTATCTAAATCTGCTCACGAATTAGAAAAAGCTGCCTACGCACTTCAAGATGCAGCAAACACCGCTAGACAGAAGGAAGGCGGGGAAGGTAAGGACAAGGGGAATACGTCTGATATTTCTGATTTTGCTGGCATGGGAGGTGATATGTCTTTTGGGCTAATGGACTTAGGAGGTATTAACTCTTTTGTTCCCACTGGCATGGATTTTGTAGATCCTTCTACTTTTGTGGCCAGTGATTTTGGTACAGCCACTCTATCAGGATTTGCTAAGGGTGGCATGATTGATAAAGATACCCTGGGTAAAATCCAGAATTTTGCTAACGGGGGGATTGTGGGAGCAATGAACAAAGAACGCTCTCTCACTGGTAAGACACCCCACTTGATAGTAGCTTCTGAAGGTGAGCGTATTCTTAATCACAGGGAAACGGCTGTTTGGAATAGATTGCAATCTGGTATTACTGGTTTTGCCGATGGTGGTATAGTCGGTGGTGGTAAAGGTGAGATGGCTTCAAGGATTGGTAATACTACTACCGTTAATGTCCCTGTCAGTGTATCCGTAAGTGGCAATGATTCAGAGGTTGATTCTAACAGGTTGTCACAGACTGTACAGGCACTTGTGAGCGACGGTATTCGCAGGGAATTAAGACCCGGTGGTTCTATCAGTAGAGGTAATCCTTATAAGCGGTAATAAAAAGCGGGATTTGCCCGCTTTTGTGTTTATTCCGCTAAGGGTAGATTTGCTAATTCAGGAATCGGGGGGTTCTGAACAAACTCTGTAATTACTTCCTGGACTACGCTCTCATTAATCTTGAGTGTTTCTATTAGCTCCTCTAAAGGTGGCAATTCTTCAAAATCAGGTTTAAAGTTAGTCACTTTTCTTACCTCCTCTGGGGGCTGCCATCCCCGCTGCTCCTGATCCTAATGCCAGTGCCACGTTGTATGCACCGTTGACTTTACTGTCGTTTGTGTTTGGTGTCACAAGAACCGTAACTACAATCAATGCACTAAATAAGCCTAGTGTTAATGGTATTAAATCTTCTTTCATATCTAGAGACTGGGTAAAATTGGTGATTTTGAGTAGTATTTGACGCATTTGCAATTTGCCCGACATTGACAATTTTCTCCTGGGTTGGGCAACGTTCCAATCTTTACCCAACCTACACCACTATAACGCACACAATCATCGCAACTATGGAAAGCTGCTAAAACCCTTCTTTCCCACAAGAACCCATTTCTTGCGTGACCTTCTAGCCTACCATCTTCATAGAAGTGCCTGGTTTTGTTGTAGTACATCTGCACCCTAGCTAGTATCTGCGCTTCTGACAGATTACCCTGGATGATGTCACGGGAAAAACCACGCAGATATTGGTATTGCAAGTTCACCTTACCACTTATTTCGGCATGGTCTCGCCAATCCATTTGCTTGATGCCACCTATACCTAATGAGTATTGGTAGATGGCTAAATTCCTGATGGATTGGGCTGTCTTCTGTTCCCACGTACTGACATTAATTTTACCTGATAGCAAATCTTTAGTGATTTTGTTGCCTGCCTGTAATTCGTATTCTATGGCTTTCTCTGTAATTCTGGCTACATCCTTCTCTCTGACAAATTGCCCTTTCTTATTGCCGTTTGCATAGTGGTATCGTTGGCTATTAGCATTCCAGTAAAAGCTGTTTGATTCCTGAGCAGACTTAGTTGCCCAGGAACTATACTTTTTTTCAGCTACGTTCTCCTCTGTGTCTACACTGGTTTCTAGTGACTCTAAAGGAACAATTCCTGCTAGTTCCCTCATCCGGTTAACTACTGCTAAATCCTCGCCGCTGAAAGTACCACTGGTCACGCAATTATTGACAACACTTAAAAGAGCGATCGCGTCTTCATTGTCTTGAGTTTTGACGGGAAAAATACCGTAGTCTTTTTGTTCTCCAAAGTTAAATTCAATCATGGGACGGATCACCTTTTCAATTAAGGTGTCTCCCACTAATTCCATCTGTGACTTGATTACCAGTTCTAAGATATTTCTGTGACCAGCGTTGAGGTTACTGTCACCACTACCACTCATGCCCATACCTGTAACAGTTTTAGGCACTAGCCACGACAGCATAATCATAGACTCTAAGTAACTAAGTACATTAATCCAAAAATCACCATTGGTTTCGTTGGCAACCGCAAATATCTCATCGGCAATATCAATTACTGCAAAAGCATTAGTCCTGCTTTCAGCAAGATTTTTAGACATTACGTAACCTTGGTTATACAGCTTAGGCTCTCCTGTCACAGGATCTAAATAGGGAGAACCTGTATCCGGGTTAATCATGACTGCTGAATTATTCGCTGTGTCTGTTTTACCAACCAGCATCTTACCCTGGGTTTCGCTGATAATCGCTAAACAGGCATTGATGATTTTAGTTAATTGCCAGAAGGGGTAAGCTTTACGACAGGTTGCTACTCCATAGGGATCGCCACCCAATGCTAGGTATGGCTGATTAATTAAATGAATGCCATTCTCATAAGGAATATAGATATCAGTATTTTTTAAATAATGGACTTGCTTGATGTTGCCAGAATAGCCTTCAAACCAATAGTAGCGAGGGTCAATGGTTCTGATTTTATCCAAATAAGCTTTGCGTTTTTTAATGGCATAACTGACTTCTGAGAACGACCTACCAAAGGGAACAAAGGTTAGGATTTCAGCAATCACGTTTGACCAACTCCCATCCATTCTGTTGATGGAAGTTAATACAAATTCCTGAATATTCTCGTCAAAGTGCTGATACTTTCCCATCATTGAAACACCTAAAAGCGTCCGCAGATCGTTAGCTGCTGAAGCCACAGGGGACTCTTTAAGCATTTCTGCATATTTATCTACTGGGTTCTGATCAGATTGTCTAATTACCCCAATCCAAGTAGAAACAAGTGCCTGAACTGCGGGTGATAATAATGTTGTGTTTAGCATATTTTTTTATTAATTAATATTAGATATGCTATCATATCTAATAAGTAAAATCCGACTTTTTCTGATCAAAGATGATTAATAATTTAATCAAAGAACAAATTAAAAATATCCTTAATTCCCAGGCTGATATTCAAATTGAGTCCTGTGGATTGGTGCTAGGTGGCTTGCTAAAAACCAGTGTTGTTGCACTGAAAAACGTGCATCCAGATCCGGTAAATAATAGCAGGATAGATCATAGGGACTTGTCAAAATTTAGCTATGATAATGTCAAGGCGTTTTGGCATACTCACTTAGATTCTCATCCCAATCACTTCACCCATACTGATATTGAGATGAGTCACCAAACTCAAAAACCTATCATCTTGTATCATCCACACTCAGACGCTTGGGACTACTACGAACCTAACAACCCTAACCCGTTTCCGCTTAAATATACACAACTTAATCCTAAACAAACAGAATTTTATCAAAACATACCCTTTCAGTGGGGACGTTCTGATTGTTTCTCAATAGTCAGAAGATATTGCTTAGGCGTACTTGGTGTTGACCTTGGGGAATTTACTCGAACTAATACTGACAATTTTCCCAGTAAAAACTATAAGTGTCCACTTGATGTTAATAGAGAATTAATGCTTATGCCACCAGGCATGAAAATTAAGCAACATGACATCTTTGCGATCGCGCTTAGAGATGGAACAGAACCAAATCACGCCGCAGTATTAGTTGATGCAGAACAGAATCTAATCTTACACTCAATGTCCCCGCAATCCTGTAGCAAGATTGAACCTTATGGAAGATATCTAAGACAAAGAACCGTGGCTCACTACCGATTAAAACGCTTATGCTAACAACAATAAAGTTAAATGGGATCTTAGGTGTTGAATTTGCACCGGAAATAAAAGGGGAACTAAATACACCCCAAGAGGTTGTTAATTTTCTGTGCTGTAATTTCCCTGACTTTAGGCACTACGTATTAGGATCTGAGTGGCACTACACAATGGTAGTGAAGGGCAACAATTGGGAACGCTATATCATAGAAGATTCCCCATCTGTTGTACTGCCTGTTACCGGATGCGTAGTAGAAATTACCCCAGTAATTGAAAGTTCAGGACGCACCTTAACCAGTATCGCCATGATTGGTATTGGTATTGCGCTTGTAGCCACAGGAGCAGCAACCGGGCTAGGCATATCTTTGATATTAAGCGGTGCTACATCGCTGCTTAGTTCTTTGATTAACGGCAATCCCAAGAAAGAAGAAGCTAGATCAACCTTCTTTCAAGCATCAGGCTACAATACCAAAGAAGGAACACCTATACCACTGGTTTTTGGTGACGTACTGGTAAAAAACTTTCAAGTATTGTCACAGGAAATTAGTTCACCAACTTTTCCGTTTTCCGATCCAGCAACCAAAGAACAGGACTACGCGGGTTATGCCAAATGTCCAGTTTTGCTGATAGAAGATTATGAGGAAGATAGCACAAATTATCCAGATCCAAGTCATGTAGTTACCTTTACTGTGAAAACTACAACGTTAAAATCCACTATTCCGACTGGAGAAATATTACAACTAGTGCGGTTTTCTGGTAACAAACCATTTATTTCTTACTATGATCCTTATCAGGAAGATGGCATAAATTTCCCCTCAAAATTTGTTACAACGAGTCCATTTAATATTGGTGATACAAAGCTATATTGCAATCCAGATGGCTATAGTGAAGAGGAATTAGATTATTACTCAAATTTCATCAGTCTAGCTAAAATGCACTATAAGCAGCTAACGATTTTGGTACAATCTCAAGTTTATCCATAAATATTATGTCTAAACCAATTATCGATCCTATTACCGGAACTACTGATGATACTGTTAAGTTATTGTTAGGAATTTGTGAAGGTGAAATAGAAGGCATTGAATCAGCTAAGGATGTCTATTTTGATAAAACCCCCTATATTAACAATAACGGCAGTCCCAATTTTAAGGATGTAAACATAGACAGTAGCAACGGGGGGAAAAATCCGGTGCTGCCGTGGATGTCTTCAATGAATGGAAGTTTTAACTTTAGTGGCACGTACAATGTCAACCCAGTTAATTTAGTCGTCAAAAATGATGGAGTTGGAATAACCAGAAGCATTACAAATGCTGACATTAACAAAATCAAAATTAGACTTAGTTTTTTAGCGGAATTTGTTAACAAAAGTGGTGACAGATTAAAAACAGATATTTGTTTTAGCGTTGCCATTAAGGAAGGAGTTAACGGTGTTTTTGTTGACCGAATTTCTAAGTGCATGATTGTCCGCTATCCAGATTTTGTGACCTTTGAATTTATATTTCCTGTTGATTCTAGCAAGGATTATTTTGAAGTTAGAGTCAAAAAAACTGGTCCAGTAGAGCCGCCTAACCCTGATGACAGAGAAGATAAAGAAACCGTAGTTGTAAAATGGGCTGATTACACGGAAATATCTGAAGACCAGGTTTTATACTCAAATACTGCGCTACTGGCACTGGGATTCCCCGCTAAAACCTTTCAGTCAACTCCAGAAGTTTGGGTAAAAGTTAAAGGCATCAAGGACTGCAAAATACCCAGCAATGCAACCATCAACGCAACCGACAGGGGGACAGACTTTAATGGCGGCTGGAATGGAACGCTGTACACACCCACTAAAGCAACCGCAGATCCCGCCTGGATTGTTTACTATTTACTGACTAACCCCAGATTTAGATTAGGTATACCGGAATCTTACATTGATAAATTTGCACTCTATCAATGCAGTGTGTACAACAACCAATTTGTTTCTGACGGCGGCGGAGGAACGGAAAGAAGGTTTTTATTCAACACCATCCTGGGTTCTGGCGGGCAGGAATCGGTGTTAGAAATGGTGCGGGCTGTTTGTTCCACAATGCACGCAAAGCCTTATTGGAATGGCTCACAAATCAGCTTTTGGCAGGAGCGCCCAATGAGTGCCTTACCAAAAATACTGACTAACGCAGATGTAGAGGAAGGAAAATTTGTTTACCAAACCAGAGAGCTAAATGCTGTAACTACTGTAGCCAAGGTATCTTACCAGTCAACTATTGAGGATTGGGAGTTAGTCCCAGAAATTGTTGAAGAACCAGCTTCTATTGATAGGTATGGATATCAAACGGAAGAATATGCACTATTAGGAGAAACTAGGCGAGCCGCTGCTATTAGATCAGGACGCAGGACTATTTTAAGCTCTTTACCTAACGTCATTACCTTGACCTGCAAGATTAGGGCGCGGGCTATGTTTTTTCAACCCGGCGATGTGATTCAAGTATCTGATACCGCTAGGAACAAAGTCAGAGTTGGGGGATTGGTGTCTGCGGTCACAGCCAATAAAATTACTTTAGACGCACCTATCACACTGACTGCAAATACAGGAAAAAAGATTTTTTTAACCCTTCCTGATGAATCCGTAATTGAGAGAGCGATCGCTAACCCCGCAGGAACTTTCACGGAAATTAATCTCAGTACACCATTGACCACATTACCGATTGTTCACTCACCATGGCAGATAGTAGATGAAATTAGCAGGGTAAAGCTATATAGGATCACAGATGTAGCACCTGATTCTGAAAATAGATCCTTGTTTGAAGTAACCGCAAAAACCTACAGTGAAGATTTTTTTACCCAAGTAGAAACAGGAATCAAGATACCCAAAGATGTCAATCAAAACCCACTACCGACAGAAGTTGCACCACCTAATAATTTTTCTGTAGAGCTAATAAAAATTAGCATCAATAATATTGATACTTATTCTTTACTAGCTTCATGGCAACGACCTTATAGGGAAGATTTTGGAACTAAGCTTAGTGTTTCCAGTCTGACTGTTTTTAATGGTAGTGCGATCGCCACCACAACAGCCAATCACAACTATCAAACCAATGATTTAATTCAAATTAGTGGAGCGGATCAATCAGCTTACAACAGCAGATTTATTATTACAAAGATCAGTAATACTCAATTTAGTTTTACTGTTTCAAATTCCGCACCAAGTCCAGTCACAGGAAGTATTAATAGTGTAAGATTGATAGAAGAACCTTACATCAAAAACTACAGAATACAATACAAAAAAAGTGAAGGATCTGAATGGAATAGCATATTAGAAACGGCGGAACTTTCAGCTAGATGGGACAATTTAACCATTGGCGATTATATTGTCAGAATAGCGGCTGTAACCACAAATAACAAGGTTAGTATCTTTATTCAAGCTAATAATCTTGGTGCTAAGTTAGTCTCTTCTTTTAATAACAAAAACAACTCATTCTTTGCAGGAGAATTTTAATGGCACAGCCTTATATTGGTCCAAATGGAAACACACAGTACAGAGAGGCAGATGGCGATGGCAGTTTAGCCACGCCTTACATACCAGCATTTACAGTTGCTAATAACTTAGTTGTCAGTAATCCTAAATATTTTTCTGAGGTTACTGTCACTAAACCAGCCACAACAACAGCTTATGATATCAACAAAGTTTATGGCAACTTATTCCAAATTCCTAATATTGGAAATAGTGGGGGGATCATTGAATTAACTAGTGTGAGCATTGTCTTTGACTTAGCAACCCTACCCACTGGTATGAGCGATTTTGCGCTGTACTTATTCAATTCTAGTCCTACAACCACATTTGCTAACAATGAATTATTTAGCGTTCCTGCCAACAACAGAGCATCCTTGTTAACATTAAATGGAGTTGCTTTAACCGCAAACTTAGCCAGGGGTGGGGGAACGGTTGTAACTGAAACAATCTTAATTAATTCAATGTTTAAGTTAGCTAGTGCCAGTACGTCTTTATGGGGATACTTGGTAAGTTTATCTACCTTTAGTCATAATGCTAGTAGTAGTTTTATAATTCGATTATACGCTAAATAATTGATAAAATGATTGAATTAAATTTTGAGAATCAGAATAAAAATACTTTGTCAACATTATTTTATATTCCTACTTATGTTGACTATTCAAGTACCGCACCTATCTTAACTTTGCCACCCATAAAATGGAATTTTTCTAACAATAAAACAATATTTCAGCAGACCACTAAATTAGGAGACAATTACAGCCAAACAGTGATTAATCCTGATTCTGTGAGGGCAACTTATGAAATAGCAATCCCCAATTTAAGTACAATCTTAAAAGATGAAATTGTATCTACATTCAAACAGTACGGGGGTTTTGCTAGATTCAGGTGGCGACCCAGTGATGCTTTTGCGTATAAAGATTTTGTTTGCGATAAATCGAGTGCCACAAATCAAGGAACTAACTTGTGGGAAATAACTGCAACCTTTACAGAACAAAGAGCATTTGGGCTACAGGAAAAAATCTTACTGTTTGAAAATCAGAGAATAGACAGCATTAAAGCTCAGTTCCCTGTATTAGGTGAATTAAACTTTGAAAACCAAAGGAAACAATCTTTATGACCATTACTAATGACGCTTACGGTAATTATTTCATAGGCAACAAAGACACCACGGATTTATTAAACTGGGATGAACTTTTAAATTGCATGAGACAGGCACTAGGATCTAATGATAGGGCTGCATTATTTAAGTCGGGTCACATGGGATTTAATAATTATGCAAGGATAGATTGGCGGCCAAATATTCCCCAAGAAACTTTAACAGGTGCGATCGCTGTTTCAGGTATATACCCAAGCCAGCCGTTTAATTTAAATACAAGCAGATTTAGTGTTATCTATGATACTGTCAATTTTGCTCATACGTCTTTAATAAACAATGGTAGTATTATCAGTCATGGTACAGGCGCTCGTAAAATAGACAATTCATCTAACACTACCCTACTTTGGGCTGTGGCAAACAGGCAGAGTATTAGTTATTTTTTGTTTAAAAGCAACACTAATTATTACTTTCATAGCGTAGGAGTTTTGAATAATTCAGATCAAGTTTTCCCTGGAGATGCTTACGCTTTTGCTATACAATCAACCCCTGAATGGTTTGATCAGTATGAAGTGTCGGCGAAAACATCATTTGCTGACGCTTCTGTTTCTGTTTTTGGCACAGTAGCAAACTACTCTCACACCAATAATAATAATATTGCTACGCAATCAGAAACAGAACTATATTTACGTTGGGGGTCTAATAATCCTTCAATGCCAGTCGGTTGTATTCCCAATGTTTTTAAGTGGAAAGTAGACGGAACAGAAACTCCTTTAGCTATTGGTTCTACAGTAAAACTAAATATGATCAACCAAACCCCTGATTTTCCGTCCACAGGGTTTATTTATTGTCGCGTAGTTGGTAGATTAGGTAACACTAATGCACAGGATCTAACAGGGGATTACATATTAATGAGAGTAGCAAATTAAGATGGTTCTGTGTTAACATTAGAACAATATTCTTGTAAAATAAAGCAATGAATCAGCCTGTTTTAGGAGTAAAAGGAACGGCGGAATATGTTAAGGCTACAGGAGAAGGTACGCCTGAATCTCCTTATATTCCCATCGTTCAAGTAGAGGGTGGTGGTACAGGGGGAGGTGGTACTACTACTGTAGACTTTGGTACTCAAATCACCGATGCAACCATGCCCGCAGGTGGGGGAGGTATCCTGGGGTGGGTATCAGCTATTTGGAGAACAATTACCGACAGATTACCTTCACCGATAAATAACAGATTACCAGTAGACGTAACAAATCAAATCAGCTTTGGTACTCAAGTCACCGATGCAACCATGCCCACAGGCGGGGGAGGTATCCTGGGATGGCTGTCTGCTATCTCTAGGACACTAAGCAACGGAACTGGATTTGCTAGTACCGCAACTATTCAAAGACCATCGGGAGCAACTGCTTATACAGCTAATGACGTATATGGCTCAATAATCCAGTTATCAAATATTGGACCTAGTGGGGGTAATGTTTTTATTAATAATATAAAAATAATGTTCAATACTTCCACGCCTCCTAGTGGAATGACTAGCCTTGTAATTTATTTATACAGTGCTTCACCTCCATCCGCGATCGCTGACAATCTTGTTTTTAATGGTGCATCTGCCGACAGAGACTTTCACTTAACTGAAGATGGAATTACCTTATCAGTTGCAACGATGAGAGGTGGTGGTAGCTTTTTTGCTATGGCATCAAACATCAACAGGCAGGTTAAATTAGCCGCAAATAGCACTTCTTTATGGGCATACGTAGTAACTCCAAACGCATTTACACCCACAAGCAGCGCAGAAACAGGTACAATCACTATCAATTCTTTTGTGGCGTAGCATGAGAAATAGTAAATTGATTGTGATAACGAGAAGGCTATTGACTCCTGACAAAATACCAGGAATTAATATTGCTGCATGGTTTAGCACAATGGAGTCAGGTAGCGTAATTCTTGATGGTACAACGGCTTCTCAGTGGAGCGATATATCAGGAAATAACAGGCACGCAACACAAGCAACCAAAGCAAA
>Ga0315906_10001243_pt1 | contig 38362 bp, 38 predicted proteins | sample LakEriMetagenome_4_FD_203526 | JGI IMG/M metagenome (GOLD analysis project Ga0315906, IMG submission 203526) | Freshwater fungal communities from buoy surface, Lake Erie, Ohio, United States - Buoy 2 MA122 | ecosystem: Environmental > Aquatic > Freshwater > Lake > Lake biofilm | place: USA... | reverse complement strand
CGCGATCTCCACTTGCATCTCCGCTCCATTGAAGACGCACTTATCGCCGCGTGTGGAGATCTCGGAGTCACTGCAGGCCGACGCGAGGGTCTAACAGGTGTGTGGGTGGGAAACCGGAAGCTAGCCTCTATCGGTGTGGGCGTGCGGAAATGGATTTCCATGCACGGCTTCGCCATCAACATCACCCGCGAATCCCTACCGCCTTTCCTTGCCATCACACCTTGCGGCTTGGATGGCGTTTCGATGACTTGTCTTGCCGCCGAGACGGATCAGGAGATCACCATGAAAGCAGCCATCGAAGCAATCTCCAAGCGGCTGATCGAATCTCTTACTTCGTATCCAGCTCCTTGATCCGCAGATTGAGCAGCCGATGGTCCCCATTGACAGCCAAACGAGTTCGGCATAACAAAATCCATGCAATTCATCCGTCCTCGAAAAGCAGGAGGTTGTTCATCGCTGGCCGCAGGGTTCGTCCTCGTCGTCGCAGGGGTATGTTCGATCTTATTTCTAGGCTCCGATGTCACTCTCACCTGCAAGCGCTCGACGGATACCTGCATTGTTGAAAAAACTAACGTATTTGGTCGGAAAGAGGCGGTTGCAAGCCTTCCGTTGAGTCGGGTGAAATCCGCTGATGTCGAGAGCCATCCAACCATGAGTAAGGCCCAAAAAAGGAATCCCACCTACCAGATCGTTCTGAAAACCGACGACGGCAACATTCCTTTTTCCAATGCCTGGTCTAGGGAAATTCGTGCCCACAGGCAAAACGCCACCAAAATCAACAACTACCTCTCATCGTCTAACGAAAGCCTTGTAGTCGTCCAATTCGCCAAAACCGTCAAATTAGTCGGCTATCTGTTCCTGGCGGTCGGCTGCTTTGCTCTCCTCCGTGGATTTTTGGGAGTATTGAATATTTTCAGGCTCTTTATCCCAGGCTGAGATCAGAGTCAAATAGGCAGGGACGCGTATCCTTACGCGTCCATATCTCGCGGTGGTTATTACGGAAAGAGCTTGATGGTGGCCTGACCCCAAAAGTTAGACAGTTCTAAACTAGAGTCATTGTGTTGGTTCTTGGTTTAATGTGAATGGCGGGTGTGGTCAAGCTGACATCAGCTTGTGGGGGTCTGGGGCGAGTAGCCCCAGGTGGTTTGGCATAGGCTTCTGCATACTCGTTTGGAGTTTGGTATTTAAGCGAGCTGTGTGGACGCTCGGCATTGTATTCGTCCCTCCATGATCCAAGGATGATCTTCGCTTCTTCCAAACTGTAAAAGATTTCTCGGTTTAGCAGTTCATCACGCAGCTTGTCATGGAAGCTCTCCACGTATGGCTGCTCCCATGGGGAACCTGGTTTGATGTAATGAGTATTGATTCCTTGTTTTTTGAGATGGTCTTGAAGCGCGTATGCGATGAATTCCGGCCCATTATCACTGCGCAGATAAAGCGGACTGCCGTGTTCAACGATAAGCTCATCGAGAACCTCAATCACATCCGTAGCCCGATAGCTTCGCCGTGGGCGAATACTGAAGCATTGTCTCGTATACTCATCTACAACGCTCAATATTCTCAGGCTCTGCCCATTAATGGTTTGGTCACACACAAAGTCCCAACTCCAAACTTCGTTTGGCTTACTGGCACGCAAGCGCTTGATTGAATTTGCTTCAATGCGTCTCGTTTTACGCTGCTTTTTCCTAACTTGTAGGCCGTGTCGGCTTCTTACACGTTGCACTCGTTTGACATTGACCGCTTCCCGGATCGCCTCATGAGCGCGGCAACTCTCCGGTAACCATATCGTGGCTTCTCTTCGCTAAGTTCCACGATCTCGCGCTCTAAATTTCGTTTAGCTGGTGAAGCTTTGGATAGGGCATAGAAGCTTGAACGAGGCAGTTCGAGCAACCGGCACATAAAGCAAATACTTGCCCTGCCGGCTTCCGTGAAGGTTCTTGCCACATGTTTCTTGGCCTTCACGCTTACCACTTTTTTGAGTTTATCTCCTTGAGGATGTCGATCTGCATCGCCTGATCGGCGATGATTCGTTTCATCCGCGCGTTCTCTTCTTCGATCGCTTTATGCTTACGTGCCTCTTGCACGTCCATGTCCCCATACTTGCGCTGCCAGTTGTAGAGCGTGGCGGGACTGAGGTTGTGCTGAGCACAGATTTCTTTGGTGGTTTTTCCTGAACGGTATTCGGTAAGAATACGGATTTTTTGTTCGTCGCTGAATCGGCTTCTTTTCATGGTGTGTTTCTGTGGTTATAACCACAAAAACTCTACTTATCGAGTGTCCTGTTTTTTGGAGTCAGGCCAATCTCCATCACCTTGCCGTATTGCGGCGGGGCCTTGTCCTTCCCGCCGTGCACCGGTAGCGCGCCGTCGGCAAGGGCGATTTCTAACATCAGCTCCTCGTCGGCAAGCAGGGCATCGATGAGTTTTTTTTGCTCCGCTCCCTTTGCGGCGAAATCCAACAGACCGGCTGGCGTGGCTTCGTTCAGAATGAAGAACTTTGCCAACTTGGCATCGAGCTCGTCCTTGGTCAGAAATGTATCCAATACCGAAATTTTTCTAACCGCCTCCACCCTGGCTTTCGCGTCCTTGGCGTCGACGATGCTTTTACGCGACGCATCATCGATGGTCGGCAGCTTCGCGGTGATTTCAGAACGCAGTTGCTCCAGCATCTCCGCGTTGGACTCTTTGGCTTGGGCCGTGGATAAGCAAAATAGGGAGGCTGTCATCGACAGCATGAGAGTGAGCGGCAAGCTTAGGGCTTTCATAAGTTTGATTTACTAACAGAACGACTTGCCAAAAAGCAACTTTCTTGCTTGCCATTGAAAAACTAGCTCGCTTGAGTTCGTAGTGTTCAAATGATTACTAAATTCTACTCAGCTGCCTTACGCGGCGTGGATGCCTTCGAGGTCGAAGTCGAAGTCTGCGCTCGTGGCTCAGAAACCCCCGGGGTGATCATTGTCGGATTACCAGATGCCGCTGTGCGCGAAAGCTCGCAACGCGTCACTTCCGCCATCACATCCTCGGCCCTCAAACTCAGCCTCGGGATCAAAACCGTCAACCTCGCCCCAGCCGACCTCAAAAAAGAAGGCCCGTCGTTCGATTTACCCATCGCACTCGCGATGATAGGCGCCAGCGGCACGGAGCCTATCGAAACCCATCACTTCTGCGTGGTCGGAGAACTCGGGCTCGATGGCGCGGTGCGTCCGGTGAAAGGCGTGCTATCCATCGCTCTCAAAGCCCGTGCCTGTGGTAGGAAATTTCTCATCGTCCCAGAAGCCAACGCCGCCGAAGCCGCCGTCATCGAAGGCATCAGCATCATCGCCGTGCGCAATCTCCGCCAAGCATGGGAATTCATAAGCGGCGAAAAAAAGATCGCACCATTTGTGTTAGATCGACGCGCTTTTTTCGAAAGTCATCGTAGCTACCACGTCGATTTCAACGAGGTCAAAGGCCAACACCACGTCAAACGCGCTTTAGAAGTCGCTGCAGCAGGCGGCCATAATTTGCTTATGGTCGGTCCTCCGGGAACCGGGAAATCCATGCTCGCGAAACGCATCCCCACCATCATGCCAGAAATGACTGAGGACGATGCGATCGAAACCACCAAGATCCATTCCATCGCCGGCACGCTCGATCATAAAAAAGGTTTTCTAACAACCCGACCTTTTCGCGCTCCGCATCACACGATTTCCGATGCAGGCTTATTAGGTGGTGGCTCAAACCCCGGCCCCGGAGAAGTTTCCCTAGCCCACCACGGCGTGTTGTTTCTCGATGAGCTCCCCGAATTCCGCCGATCCACCTTGGAGGTGATGCGCCAGCCTTTGGAGGATTCGCACGTGACGATTTCTCGGGCCGCCGGATCGTTGACTTTTCCCGCGCGCTTCATGCTGGTGGCGGCGATGAATCCGTGTCCGTGTGGTTTTTACGGAGACGTGAAAAGGCAGTGCCGCTGTTCCGTCAAACAAATCGAAAAATACCGCCAGCGTATTTCGGGGCCTCTGTTAGATCGCATCGACATCCACGTTGAAGTCCCACTCGTCGATTTCAAAGACCTAACCTCCGATTCACTAACAGGTGAATCATCCGAAACCATCCGTCAACGCGTCGCTGCCGCCAGAGCGATTCAGGTGGGTCGTTTGAAAACCGATAAGCTCACCACCAACTCCGCGATGGGCGCTCGCCAAGTCCGCGACCACTGCAAGCTCGATGCCGAAGGCAAAGGCTACCTCGAACACGCCATGGCAGAAATGAACTTCTCAGCCCGCGCCCATGATCGCATTTTGAAAGTTGCTAGAACCTTGGCTGACTTAGCAGGTAAACCTGACATCAGCGGCAACGAAATTTTAGAAGCCATCCAATTCCGCTCGCTCGACCGCAATTTATTTTTCTAATCTACCACCATGTCCCAAATCTCCCTCTTTGAAGAAAAGCAAGTCCGCCGCGCTTGGAACGCCCAACAGGAAAAATGGATGTTTGCCATCGTCGATGTTATCGCCATTTTAACGGGTAGCGTAGATCCCGGTGCCTATTGGCGTAAGCTCAAAGAACGGCTCAAAAAGGAAGGAAATGAAACCGTGACGGATTGTCACGGTTTGAAAATGACCGCTGCGGATGGCAAGCAGCGCATGACCGACGTCGCCGATACGGAACAGCTTCTGCGCCTGATCCAGTCCATCCCATCTCCCAAAGCCGAGCCCTTCAAGCTGTGGCTTGCCCAAGTCGGTTACGAGCGGCTCGAAGAAATCGAAAACCCCGAGCTCGCCGCCAAACGCATGCGTGTGATCTACGAGCAAAAAGGGTATTCCGAGGAATGGATCGAAAAACGCCTGCGCGGTATCGCCGTCCGAGACGAACTCACCGACGAATGGAAAAAGCGTGGCGTCAAACAAGGCAAAGAATTCGCCATCCTCACGGCCGAAATCAGCAAAGCTACCTTCGGCATGACCCCATCCGAATACAAAGAGTTCAAGGCGCTCACTAACCCCAAGGAAAACCTCCGCGACCACATGACCGATCTGGAGCTTATCTTCACGATGTTGGGAGAAGCCTCCACCACCGAGATCGCCAAGAAACGCAACGCACTTGGATTCCCGGCAAACAAAAAAGCCGCGAAAGACGGCGGTTCCGTCGCAGGCAAAGCCCGCAAAGACCTAGAAAAGCAAAGCGGTAAGAGGATTTCTACAAGAGAGAATTTTAAGGAGCTACCTGAATCCCGAGATCGCATCCCAAAAAAATAAGAAACTCACCACCAACTCCGCCATGGGCGCTCGCCAAGTCCGCGACCACTGCAAGCTCGATGCGGAAGGCAAAGCCTACCTCGAATACGCCATGGCCGAAATGAACTTCTCCGCCCGCGCTCATGATCGCATTTTGAAAGTCGCTAGAACCTTGGCCGACTTAGCAGGCAAAGAAAACATCACTGGTAACGAAGTGTTAGAAGTCATCCAGTTTCGCTCACTAGATAGGCAGTTGTTTGTTTAATTAGAATATGTGCGACTGCTTCACCGGATCACCGGCTTGTCCTTGGCTCTTGGTTGGCGTCGTTCCGTAAATAAGACCTGCTTCGCCTCAAGACTTAATCCGTCGTAGATGACTCCGGTAAGATCCCGCAGACGTGATGCGACTCTGGACTTGGGATTCCAGCTATACACGAGCGTTCGGCCCTGCCGCTTGCAAACAATCGCTCCCGATCGTTCAAAGCGATCAAGTTGCTTCTGGACTCCATCCAATGACACCCCAAAATCTCTGGCAACCGCTCGACCATATGCCTCCCCATGATGAAACAGGGACAAAAGAACCGCTTCAGCTGCTTTTCCCCCAAACAAATCTTGTAGCGCAGTTGAAATCATGACCGATAAATAAGGTTGTATGACCGATAAAGCAAGTCAATAATCGCAGCCATGCAAGCACCCAACTGGAAAGAATGCACCGAGGAAGAGGCCTGGCAATTTGTGGCATGGCATCTTGAGGGCGAAGGCATTCACTCCGTGCTCGTTGGAGGAGCGGTCGTCGCGATCTACACCGCAGGGCTTTATCGCTCTGGCGATTTGGACATGGTGCCTGACGAGTTGGGACGGAATCGGCTGACTGAGGTTTTGTCAAAAATCGGGTTTACTCCCACAAAATCTCGGTATTACAGACATCCGGACTGTTCGCATCTGTTTTTAGAGTTTCCACGAGGGCCGGTTGAAATCGGCGAGCAGTATCCGGTGGTTCCCGATGAAATCATGGTTGAGGGAAGGAAGCTTCGGCTCCTGTCTCCGACCGACAGCGTCAAGGATCGCCTTGCTGGCTATATCCACTGGAAGTCACGGGCCAACTTCGATCAGGCCTTGCTTATTTGCCGCCAACAAATGCAAAGGGTAAAGCTCGAAGTCGTCAGAGACTGGTGCATGAAGGAGGGTGGTCTTCACGCTTTTGATGAACTGATCAGCAACTTGTCTGACAATGGTCCGACTGGCGGTATACTATAACACGGTTTCATGCTGGTATCCGTTAAAATCTAACACACACCCATGTGGTTTTTACAGAGATGTCAAAATGCAATGTCGCTGCTCGGTGAAACAAATCGAAAAATACCGCCAGCGCATTTCGGGTCCGTTGTTGATGTCATCACCGGTAAAGAAGTGTTAGAAGCTATCCAGTTTCGCTCGTTAGATCGGCAGTTGTTCGAGTGAGAGTTAGGTAGTTTCCAGTTTCCTCGTAGCCTCTATTTTCAATCTGTTCCGGATAAGGGGCTCTTACATGTAGGTTTTGGGTTTATTAGTGGAGCAACTTTAGATGAAGCAGATGTTATAGCCGTTAATAAAGGAGGAGCCCCTGGTGTTACTCAAGTTCCAGCTGTTCACGAATTTGGACATGCACTTGGATTACAGCATCCAGGTAATAATATCGATGGCGTTCTGGATGAATATGGTTATGTCGGTAAAGATGAAAATGGAAATGATGTAGACGGAAGCGTCGACTTAATGGGATCTGGAAGTGGGTTGCGTCCATTTTACTTCAATAAATGGAAAGAAAAAATTAACAAAGAATATCCATGCGATTACCAACTAAAATAATAATTATAGTATTTATGATGACTCTTATTTCCTGCTCGCAGAGAGATAAATTAACTAATCAATTGATATCTGTCACCACGTCTGAACATGAAGCTTTAATAGCTAAAAATATTAACAAGAATTGCAAACCTGAAACGTTTATTTTCAGAGATATAACAGGGAAAGAGCTAAATCTAAACGGGTTTTCTGATCATGATTTGAAATCTGTAAGTGTGATAGAACTAGTATGGCCTGATAACTTTAGAATTAAACACAAAGTTATAAATAAGGCTAATATTAGAATATTGATTGGTGAATAAATGGCTTAGCGAAAAATAAACTGCCAGGCATACAATCAGTTTTGAGCCAAGATTTTGGCAATAAACTGCCAGGCATACAACCAGTTGTAAGTTAATATTTTGGGCATTCATGTCTTGAGTGCGATCACGCCGAATCGAGATAAGTAAAGGGATAAGGAGCGGTGAAAAGACGGATCTCCTCTGGAGTTAGTAGGGATGAAAACGGGGGAAAAGTTGGGGCAGGTTTTTGAATCTGCGCCGCCACAAGGACTAGGTCATTGCTTTTATCTTTCCGTGAGTGGCCTGACTCCAAAAAACAGGACAATCGATAAGTAGAGTTTTGTGGATATGCAAAAGGCCTCGTATCAGGAACAGACGCAATTGGAAATTCTGCCATATTGGTGCCTAAAATCTGAACCCCTTCAGCAGGTTCCATTTCATTCGCGATTGGATTTCTGGCGATAAGCCTGACGTGATTTTATCTATCGTTCAGGTTGGGGGCGTACTTGAGTTTCCCAGGAAGGTTTGTTCCAGATAGCTCTGTAGGATTTTCAGTTTCGACTTTCGAATTCGAGCGGTGGGGATGGCGTCATAGAGCTTCACCTGAGCGAGCTTCATTCCCTTTTGGAAGTTGGTTTTTTTTGAGGCGGCATGGATGCTTTTAAGGAAGCGCATAATGTCGCGTTGCTCGCTTTTTGACTCGGGATCGCAATTAAGGACTAGTTTCTGGAGGTAGTTGTGAACGATAGGAATGAGGAGCTGCAGGTGTTTGATGTCGTTGCGCTTTTCTGTGGGTGAGTCCTGTTCAAGAGTCGCGCAGTTTTCGGCCTTCGCGATGAGAAGCGTGGTTGGGTTGATGACGAGGTATGGACTGTTGTCCAAATCGATGGCGTCTTCGAATACTCGGTCTTTTTCAGTGTGAATTCCATTGATGCTTCGCATGACATCGATACGGGTATCGGGCATGTCGTTAGGCATGATGGCGAACTGGATGGGTTGGCGGCAGTCCGCGAATGTTTTCAGTGAAAACCCTTGTGATTTGTTCGCCAGATTGACGATTTGCCGTTGGAGTGCCTTGGTGATCACGAGGTCCATGTCGGCAGACATTACGTTGCCCCTTCCAAGTAATTTTTCCAATTGACCTTCAGTGAGGAATACGGCCGCGAGCAAATTGACTGCCTGCCCTCCGCAGATGACTACCTCTCCTACGGCTTGCGGTAGTTTTTCGAGAACCGGAAAAAACTCGTGGGGTTCGTATTTTGGGCCGTCACTCATCTTGTGTTGGTTACTGCGTTGATCCATTTTTCCCTGCCATGCAGCCGCCATTTACGGATGGGGGCAGTTGTGACGACAAACGCATTGCGCTTGCGGATTTCCATGGGGGTGGCTTCTTTTCGTTTCACGGCCAGTTCATCCTGCAGCCGCGATATGGTTTTCTCCTTTTGGATTTTCTGGAAGGTCATGGGTTCCTCGCCTCGTGCTAGTGCTAAGAAAAGATCGAGCGTGTGTAGCTCGGTCGCGATCCGGAGAAAATTCTGGAGGCTGGTCCGGCCAGTTTGTTCGAAATATCGGATGGTTCCCAGAGGAATTCCGGCACGTTCGGCCAATTCCTTTTGGGTCAGATTCAAGCTGTTTTTGCGCAGGGCTTTGAACCAGCTCGCGAGCTCCTTTTCGGGCTCGGAAGGCTTGGTTTTGTGCGTCTGCGGTTGTTGGCGTTTTTTCATCGGATTTAAAACTAAGAACATTTTATTACTTTTTTTGAGGATGTCAAGTTGGAGACTGCCATCCTCTTGTGTTTTTTCTTTTATGGGTTTCTTGATCTCTTCCTCAGGTAGGCTTGGCGTTGGTACTCCTTGGAGCAGGGGATACAGGCGTAGTTCGGCCATGATTTGCCTTTGCTGATGATCATGCGGAATTCAGCGAAGATTTTGACTTCTTTGCAAATTCTGCAGCGTTTGGTACCATCTGGCAAGCGGTCGATAGTCGCTAAATCCCTTGGAAAATATGGCTTTTCTAGTTTCATGCTGGTGTCACCGAAAATGGAATCCGCACCCTTGCGGCTACTGGGGAAATTCTGGGGAAATTGGTGCGCGCATGTGCCGTTGTTCTGTTAGACAAATTGAAAACTATCGCAAACGCATCAGCGGTCCGTTGTTAGATCGCATCGACATTCACGTTGGCCTGACTCCAAAAAACAGGACACTCGATGAGCAGAGTTTTTGTGATTATGTAAGAGTCTTCTTATTCGGATCAGACGGAATTGGAAATTCTGCTATATTGGCTCCTAAAATCTGAAACCTTCCAGCGGATTCCATTTCACACACAGAGCTGTTGCCGTGTATTAGCCAGAAAAACCGGCATTCCCACCGGAGCGATCTCAGCGATCGATTTGGAGTGGAGTAAATCCTTTGATAGGAGTTTTTTCTGGTTGGTGAAGCTTGAGTATGACTTGTCCGGCACGGGCTTGGAGCGACTTCCAGATGGGGTATTGGTAGCTCATGTTTGCCTTCACTCCACCGCGGAGATGGGTCACTTCGATATATTCGATGACATTCCTGATGGCATCCAGAGCCACTTTGGTTTCTTCCTCTGTGAGGTTTTCCATTTTTTCGGCGTTTCGCACCAGGCTTTCGGCAGCATCGGTGTAGCCGCGCTCGAGGCAATTCATTAGGGCGCGCAAGGCACGCGCATCGCGGATGTTGCCGAGGTATTTGATCAGGTTGCCATCCATTTCCAACTTGAGCATTGGCTCCGCAAAATCCATTCGCTCGGCATCGGTGAGGTCGCCAAAGCCTTTTGGACCGAGCACCATGCGGCGCACCGATTGGGCACCAACGATTTCAGCCTGCTTTTTCCCATTGCCTGCAATTTTCAGTAAGATCTGGTCGGCTTCACGACTCATCGAGTAGGATAGAGCCAACACGATATCTTTGAGTTCTGTGGCACTGTTTGTTTCTGCTGCTTTGCTGAGAGTGGAGAGGCTCTTGGCATCGCCTAGGCGGCCGAGAACGTGGTATGCTGCTGCTTTTGCCGCGGGGTCTGCGGTTGGTAGGAGTTTAATCAACCCATCTCTAACTGCTACTGCGGATTTGGATTCTGTGGAAACCAATAACAAGGCTTCTTCGCAAGCCGCTAATTCCTCGCGTTCACGTAAGGTGGCGAAATAACTTAGTGCCTCCGAGAGCGTGCTTTCTCCACCTAAGAGTATGAGCGCTTCGAACGCTGCGACTCGAACGATAGGGGAATCATCTTTGAGGTGCGATCGAGCTTGCGCGAGGCCGGATTTTTTTCCGCTAACGGCGATTACGGAAAGGATGCCGGCTTTCGTTTCAGGATCTGTGGTGTTCTTGATAATATCGATTAGAGCATCAGCGCCACCGGACTTCACAAGATTGCTTGCAAGCTGCCGGCTGGGATCGCGCAAACGCCAGTATTCCTGACCGAGATAAGGTGCTAGATCGGGTAAGGCCTTGGCTCCGAGCATGCTGACGAGGGATTCCATGGCTGCGATCTTTCGAAAGGTGTTTTTTCGTTTCGGGTCCGCGAGCTCCGCGCGGCAGGCCTCGATACGTAAGTCGTCATCGCCGAGTTTGCCGAGTTCGTTGCGGAAGCGCGTAGCGACCTCGTCACCGATCCTAGACACCTCCCCTTCACTTTTCGAAGATTCAATTTTATCTAACAATTCAATAAATTCGAACGTCATGGGTTTCCACCCTGTGCGTCCATCATTGATGGTTATGGAATCGTTTGGATTATCAGTGAGGAGGATTTTGAATTGTTCTGCGAAATTTTTAAATGCTGCTGGATTTTTATTAATGGATATGGGATCGATCAATGAATCTTTGTATCTGACGTGGGGTCTGATGTGCCGAGAAAGCTCTGATTTTTTTGTCAGGCGATGAGCGGTCGACTCGGCAGCCTCGTGATAGCCGAACTTACCTAACAACGCTTGCGCGACAGCAGACCTCGCACCGAACATCTGATCGGCGATCTGTTCCTCCTCGGCGATGTAAGTGAGTGGGCCGGCGAGACGCACGACCGTATCCTCTGTCCACACCTTGGCGCGCGAGCCTAGAAAGCTGGCGCCGCCCGGATCTGTTAGAATGATGGCCTCCAAGGCTTGCTCAACGAGTTTTGGATCGAAACCCGCATCAAAGGGCGAGATAGCCAGAGGATGGTCTTTTTCGAACAGCGGCGATGGCGTGACGTTGCGGACGCTGTTCGGAGCGATTGCCTCGGGTTCCTTGACCGTGGCTCGCAGCATGGCCAGTTGGGCATCTTTGTCGGTCGAGGTCTTCGAAATCACTCGGATCGCCATGATGCGTACAAAATCTTCGGAATCCTCGATCCGCTTGATGACAGCGGACAGCGCGCCGAGAACCACTTCATCTCCGCATGCCTGCAAAGCCCGCAAAGCACCTTCGCGGAAGCGTGGCTCTGGGCGGTCGAGCAGCGCCACGAGTTTTGGAACGATATCCTTTTCCCCCGCCAAGTAGCGCTTGCCGATTTCCTTGGCGATGTTTTCACGGGCCTTTGGATAAAAGATATCTAGCAGGTCGATGACCTCATCCGTGGGCCGCTCGTGCCAGGGTTTGCCGACTTTTTCGAAGAGCACTGGATCGTTGAACTGACCCCGCCCGCTGAGCATCAACTGCTTCATCTCGCGTTCGTTCGGGTAAAGGTTTTTATCAGCATCCTTGCCAGTGATCAGCGTCTGGCCGAAGATCACTGATTGATGCAGCACCTCGGTGGCTGTGGGGTCGCGCAGTAATCCGTAGCCGCTTGGAGAGTTGTAGACGAAACTGCCGTCGTGCATTCGGCACAGCGTGCGATACCAGCGCAGGTTGCGTTCGTTGGCGATGCGCACCTCTGGGCCGCAGAGGGTGGCGGCCCAGGCCGACCACTCGCCGGTGTAGTCGTGACCGTGACCGCCGCGGCGAGTGAACGCGCTGTGGCTCGACATCATGGCGAAATATTTTGCTTTATAATTATCGCCTAACAGTTTCATGGCAAACGCAACGCCTGTGTTTTTGCCATTGCTATCATCGGACCCGGCAGCGCCGTGGTCTCCATAGGGAATACAGCCTTGATCGGTGTATGAACCGAAGAAGCCGCGTGCGCGCTCGACTGCGGCATCGATTTCAGGATCTTTGATACCAAGCTTTTGAGCCAGAGCGATAAGGAAAAAACAGCGGTTGCCTGCGGCGTTCAGCGCTCCGTAACCAGGGTTCATCTGGTGTAGCTTGCCGCCATTGAACGACGGAAAGGCGAAGGTATGGCCCCAACTGCCGAGCCAACTCTGGCCCATGGCGACCTCGACCGCATGTTTTTTCAATGCAGGTAGCACGTAGTCGTCCCCAGTGGCATCGTAATAGAGCGCGCTGTCTAGTCCGACGAATCCCTTGTGCCAACTCAGATAGCCTGCACCCCCCTTGTAACCTGGCTTAAACATTTCACCGATGGGCTCCGTTGGTGGTTTCCATGCGCTATGAGGACCGCGCACCCATTCATGAATGAGCTTGCGGTGCTCTGGTTTGCCGGAAGCCACCAGCGCAAGCGCCTCTATGCCGCCGCCCTTACCGGTGTTCTTCGGGTTCTTGGGATCGACAACAAATTTTTGTTCTAACACTTTCCAAGCTTCTTCAAGAATCTGCTTGGTTTTTGCGCAATCGTAAGGAGCGGTATCCGAGTAGGCGGGCAAAGTCCGTATCTTCAGATCGATTTCAAGCATGACCGGATCGATAGGAAACTTATCGAAAGCGACCTTCTTAACTTCCTTGGTTCGTTCTTCCTCAGGTTTCCAATCGTAGAGGGAATTGTCGTTTTCCACCTCGGAGAATAATTTATCGACATCAATTGAGGTGATATCGGTTGTTGCGTTTCTCGCGCTGTAATTCCGATCGCGCCAAACGAGAAAGCTAATCTTTCCGCCGTTTTCTTCTTTTTCGGCTTCCATGATCGCTTTGCCGATGAACATGGCCAAATGACTGCCCGCGACGAATTTTTTTCCATTCATACCGATGATCACATCGCCGCGCATGAATTTGCCTTCTGCAGGTGAACCTTTGTAAATCTTACTGACCAAGATCTGGTCGCCTTGAAATTGTTTACCTGTAACTTGTCCTCCTATTCCAGTAGGTCCGTAAATCCACAAAGAAGGGGCTCCCTTACCCTGTGGCATCACGCCTCCTTTTGTGAGGTCGGGTAAGTTTTTCGGGCGTTCCAGCCCCTGGTCCTCGGTAAGGTCGCCCTCATGTGAGAGCGCTTCCATTTGCTCAGCTGTCAGCGTGCGTTCTCCAGCCCTAACTGTAGATGTCGCTAAAATGGGTAGCAATAGATACAATGATAAGGAGCGGCTCATGGATGGATGTATATGGTGAAAGCTGGCAATGGATTGAAGGAGATAATTAAATAACCCGACCCAGAAGAAATTCGAGATTTGGTCAGATTCCTGTCTGTAATACTCGCATCAAGAAGGGCAATACTCGAGGTTTGAATTGTTATATCAATCATTTCCCAATATTAGATGGCCTAGAGCTGAGGAAATGAACGTCTCTGTTATCCAAAAGCTGTCATAAAAAGTAACAGCATAGTTTAAATTTTTTTGCTATTTGCCTTTATCAAGGAGCGCGCACGCCAAATTGGCTGTAGTCGGAATGGTAATCAAATTCGGCCTACAGGTGATCCGCGGTGTGCTGGCCTTGTGGCTTTGCCATGAAAATTGATTCTATGATCTGGTTTATGCGGCTTATTCCAAAAAAGCTATTTCTGGCTTGATGCATTCGGAGCGGATTTTCAGAGAGATAATAACCATATCACCTCGCCCCGGCTTGCCGCTCTTTTAGAAAGATTTCCCATTCTTTTTCGGCCACTGTGTAGTCACCCATGGCCTTACTGACCAAGGAGTGGTGAAATGACGATCCTGCCCTGATTAAGTGTTGGCTGGATTCTGGGTGTCCTATCCAGATGGGGTCTGTTTCAGGCGGGCATTTTTCTAACAAGCGATCAATCCATGCCGTCAGGTGTGGGCCGACACACCAGATGACTTTGTCGTTTAGGGCGACTTTACGGAATGTCTTTGGAGTTTGGTATTCGATGACGGGTTGGTCATCAGTGTTGATGGGGTAGCTACTGAAAAGTTTTTTCGATTTTGTTAGATTTCCCGCGTAGAGAAACGGCATGGTTTCCGGGGCGACCGTAAACATCACGGGGCTGGCTTCTTGCCAAGTGAGGCCATCGGCGGCGGCCATTGCCTCTTGTTTGCCCGATGCCAGCACGGTGAATGGCGATGATTTTAGTCGTCCGATAAGAGCGACCTTTTCTTGACCGGGTTGGAAATTGTTGCGCCACATGGTGACCTCGCCAAAAGCTTCCATCATGGTTCTGGCGATGACGCCGAACTCAAATTCGGTGAGTTGATACATCGGTAGCCATTGCACAAAAACCCCGTCTTCATTCAGCCGTGAGGCGGCCACACGATAATGATCGAGACTGTAAAGACTTCCCGCGCCGCGTTGATAGGGTAGAAAGAGGTCGGCATTGATCATGTCGAACTTTTCGCTGGATGCCTGCAGGAAATGTCTGCCGTCCTCGATCAGGACCGCGGAACGCGGATCGCTGAACAAGCCGCCGGTCATTTCCTTAGGAATCCATTTCTCCGATGCCTCGACCACAGCGGGTATGAGCTCGCAAGTCAGTACACGTTTCACATTTGGGAAGCTGTCATCAAGCGCCGCACCCGCGGAAATTCCTGTGCCAAGACCGATGAAACAAATGCTCTCGGTTTCAGGAAAAAGAAGTAAGGGAATCCGTGCTTGATGGGTTTGTTCCAAATAAACTGCGGTCGATCCCAGCCCATAGCTGCTGTTGACTTTAATCACGCGATGGCCATCGGGCCTCTCGATCACGGTCACGGTTCCGTCGCTTTCCTCCCAAGCTTGTAAAACCTTGTCGTTTTCCGTGCCCGCTACACCACCAGCCACGGGATACCCCAGCGGATTAAGTGCTGTGAAAGCCAATAGTAAACATCCCACGCTTATCACCCGCACGATGATTCCCAATCTGCCCCAGCCCATCGGTAGTAGCAGACCGACTACCAAATAAATTGCTGTTAGAATCTGCAAGGTTTTCCACATTCCGAAAACTGGCAGCATCACAAAACCGCAGAGCAGCGCACCTACAATCGCGCCGGCGGTGTTGATGGCTAGCAACTGTCCCAACTTCCAACCCGGCGCCGCTTCTCCGCGCTCGGCGAGTTTCATGAGGAAAGGAAAAACCGTTCCCATCGCAATCACCACAAAACCCACGCCACGGAATCCTGTATGGAAAAGCCCGCTCACATACTCGTTCCATGGCTCCCACGAACTCACAGGAGTCAGTCCCTCAGTGACATGCATCAGCAGCGATGGACCGATCACTAACAGAGCGCCGCCAATCAATGTCATCACGCCAAGCGCCGCCCAATAATTTCTAACAAAACGTGAAACCAATGAGCTAATCATGGAGCCGATAGCAAGACCAACAAGCACGACGATCAGAATGATCGCATACGAATAAACTGAATTTTCATGCACTTGTGCGAAGATCCTCGTCCATACAACTTCCAGTGCGAGGATTACAAACCCTGAGAAAAAGCTTAATCCTATGATCGCGCAGCGCTCGCTGAAAGGAATCACGATCCCTGGATTATTGTTAGATTTTGACCTGGCGGCTGGCGTTGGTGCATCAGGTAATTTCAAGCGCCAAGCCACGGCTCCGACCCCTAACGAGAGAGCGAGCGAAATCAGATAGGTTTTCGTGAAGCCCAGGGAAGGAATCAGCACAAAGGCAGCAAACGCAACGCCCAGCGCGGCGCCTAAAGTATTGAGTCCATAAAGCAGGGCTCCCGTGCGACCGAGGTGTTCGGGTTGTCGAACCGCCGCTTGGCCGATGGCGGGAACTGTGCCGCCCATGAAAAAGGCAGCTGGAAAAATCAACAGCAGCGCTAGCGCGAATTTCACCACAATCAGCCAAGGTGTTTCGGAAATCGATTCGTAGAGGGATGGATAGATCGCGTGAAAAATTTTCAGGACGACAAAATAGGTGAGCGCGGAAAAGGCGATCCCGAATTCCAACCATGCGTATAAGCGCATGGCGCGCTCGACTTTAGTAACGCGTTTTCCCCACCACCAACTGCCAGCGCCCAGCCCGGCGAAAAATGCGGCAAGTGTCGCTGCCGCTGCATGAGAGGTGCTACCAAACAACAAGCCTAGCTGTTTCATCCACAGCACTTGGTAAATCAAACCTGAGAAACCAGATATAAACACCAACAAAGCAACCACCCCGCCACCTTGCTCTGTGGCGGGTTTGACCTGAGTGCGCTCGTATTTCGATTTGCCCTTCATTCGTGCTAAGCTAGTGATCGATTACTCTGCTGGCAATACCTTGAAAGGGTCGAATTCAGTTGGGCGGGCTTAACTCAATCCTCCCAACGAATCTGAAACTCGATTTCATGTGAGCCGCCTTCGCGTTCGTGTTCGATGCTGTAGACGGCATGCACTGGCGTGTAGATGCGTTCTCCTGCGATCTGGATTTCAAACTGATCCTCGGATTCAATGCAGTCAGCCAAGCGGCGCAGCTTAGCGACGAATTCGTCATTGGTGTAGATTTTCTCGATGTCGCGTTTTGGTTTCATGATAGCGAAAAGTGGTTGAAATTCTATTCCGCTTTTTGCCCATTGTCCTCAGATTTTTTCGAGGGCGTAGATCTCGTACCAGGAGCGCGGGGCGCAACGGCTTCAGGAGATTCTTCTTCGGTTTGTGGTTCGTCGGCAAACAGCTTGGCGCGCTCGGGGTCTGGCTTCCAAGTCGCGGCCCAGGTTTCAGCTTCTTCGAGATTTTTGAAAACGGTGCCGGCAACGGCTTCCAATGCGAATAGAGCTCGATCCGAGATATCGGGATTTTGGTGCTTTGCTGCGTGCAGCAACATATCCACGGAAGCTTTTTCCTCTCTTTGCTCCATCAGCGACAACAAATAATGGCTGCTCTCGATTTCGCCTTCATCTATGATGCTGCGCATGGCATCTAACAAATCTTTGCGCAACGGAAGCTTGGTGGTTTCTTCTAGCGCTCTGAGTAAGGGTCTGATTCGAGTTTCCTTTGGCAAGAGCATGGCTTCGCGGAGATTGCGAAGGATTTGCTGTTGTGCGGCATCGGCCTTCACAGGTTGATGGGTTTCCTGTGTGCGGCGTTTGTTAGGTCGCTCATCGAAAATTCCACTGGGAGCTGTGTCCGATGCGGCATTTCCACGGTCAGAAGATCCAGCGATAGACGCTTTTTCATCTGGCCGTGCCATGTGGACGCCCCACATGACTCCGGCGATAAAAATGATGATCGCACTAACAGAAAGTGCGATCGGTTTGATTCTAGAGTGCATCTTAGTATTCGTAGTAGCCACGTGATTCTAGATAATTTATCACGTTATCAGTCGCAGCATTTAACGAAATATTTCCGCTGAAGTAGCTGTTTAGACGAGCGGATCCCGTGATCGTAGTAATATCGAGATTTCCATCGTTCGGATAGTAATCAACAGTTGGGAAAAGGGTGAAGGAATCAAGCATTCCGTATTTAGGTTTGCCTCGGAAAGGAATCACCGCGCTAACATCATCGGATTGAATTCCGCCGGCGACTTCACTTCCGTAGACTGAAAAGTAAGAATAATCCACGAGTAAGCTGTTATCGACGTAATAGTAGCGACCGTATTTTGTTGTCCATGCATCGACTCGAATCGCATTTAAGACGATGCCGCCACTGGTTTCAAAGATGAAGTAAGAAGTATAGCTTGAAGAAGAAGCGTAGGTGCGGACCCCGGGCGTGTACAGCGTGGCTGACCAGCGGGTAGAACCTTGGTAGGTTTGAACATCGGCGTGGGTGAATGAGAGCGTGCTTAACGCGACCGCTGCGGAAGTGATGATCGATTTGATTTTCATGACCCCTTTACGACGTAAATGTCGCAAGGCTATTCATAAAGATTTAGACAATTAAGAACTGATTATACAAATTTCTACGCGACTTTATCGTTCATGTAGGGTTATCAAAAGATCATGAAAACTCACTTTTTAAGTTTCACCGTGCTTTTTGGCCTGATTGCAGGGGTTTTTGCCGAAGAGGCAACGAAGCCTTCGGTTTCGCTTACGGTAAAACGTCAAACCTTGGATGCCAGTCGTGACAGAGGCTTCCAATCGGAAGCCAGTGATAAGGAAGTCACTCTGCGGGTGGAGATCAAAAACGTTACCAATGAAGCTCTTGAAGGGGCAGAGCTCACGGGTCAGGTGATCATCAATCGTGCCAGAAATGAAGCGGAGAGAATGGTTGTCGAAGAGCTCAAATCCATAAAGTTACCTGCGATGAAGCCGAATGAAAGGCTCACGGTGGATTTGGGCAAAATCATTTTAAACAAGGCTAGATGGAAAAACCGCACCTTTGAAGAGACTTTGGAGCAGTGGAAGGTGGTTTGTAAAAAAGGTGAGGCCAACATTGGCGAAAACCTCAGCGATAAGAATTACGCTGGGCTTGTGAAAGAGATGGAGAAAGAGCATGACGCTGATAGAGAACATCATAAGCAAAAAATCATCAGGGGGCGTGATAAGGAGAATATACTGCGTGATTTGCGTAAATAGCTGATCTTTCGATCGAAAAGATCGATTGTATGCCATTCATATTTTGGTTAACTTGGGAGGATGAAAGCTCTCAAAGTTCTGGTCTTGCTGGTGTCTATTTCCGCGGCTTCGGTATTGGTCTGGTATGCAGCTCGCAATAAGAAGCCGGCAGAAGGAGATGGGAGAGATGCAATTAGCGCTGCAGAGATGCAGGGCTCGAGTAAGTCGAAGATCATAGGTCAGGTGTTTTTAAATGTTGAGTCGGAAGATACGCTCGATGCCAATATTCTCGCACCGTCTTCCAAGTCAGCAGGAATCATTGGGCCTGACGATATTTCTGAAATTGTAGAGAGTGACGAGGGTGAGTTCAAGGTCACCGAAGAAGAAGTATCCAGAATGCGAGACATGATGATGAGCACTTCCAAGTCAGGGAGAATCATGAGCGATAAAAAAATCCGTGAAATGTTAGAAGACCAGAAGAAGGAAGAGTTTAAGCATGAGAAGTCGCGTAAACTCATGCCATCATCGAAATCCATCGATGCTATTTTGAAACCGGAGGATGTTAAGGAAATCATTGAGGGAGATGAACCAAAAAACCTACCAGAACTAAATCTCATTCCTTCAAGCAAAAATCCAAATCGTTTGTTGGAGCCAAAAGACGTTGAGAAAATTATTGAGCGCGGAGTATCTGATTTTGTAAAACCGGTGGAGCCTGAGAAATGATCAAAGACGCTCTCTATTTTTTCGCGGCTCCGTTGCTGAGTTTGTTGATTTTATTCATCATCTTTTCGCCGCTTGAAAAATGTTTTCCGGCAAACGTGCAGCAACGAATCTTCCGTCCGGCATGGTTGACGGATCTATGTTTTTTCCTCGGTCAGTACTTGCTTTGGGGCGGGTTGGTGTTCGGCGCATTGGCGTGGGGTGGAACATGGTTGAGCCAGTTCATGCCGTCCGATTTTCGAGCTATGGTTGGCGCGCAGCCATGGTGGTTGCAAGCGTTCGAAGTGATTTTGATCAGTGATTTCTTCATCTATTGGGGACATCGTATTCAGCACCAGGTGCCGTTTCTCTGGCGCTTCCATGCGGTGCATCACAGTGCGGAACATCTCGATTGGTTGGCGGCGCATCGCGAGCATCCGCTGGATACGATTTACACAGTCGGGTTAATTAATCTACCGGCATTTCTGTTAGGTTTCGATCTTGCGACTCTCGCAGGCTTCACCGCATTTCGTGGAATCTGGGCGATTTACATTCACTCCAACGTGCGCCTTCCGCTCGGTCCGTTGCGAATGTTGATCGGTGCGCCGGAACTTCATCACTGGCATCACGCCAAAGAACGCTTTGCAGGAAATTACGCAAACCTTTCCCCTCTCATGGATATCATGTTTGGAACCTATCGCCATCCCGGACATGAACCCGCTGAACTCGGTCTTGCTGAGCCTTTCCCTAAAAGCTATCTAGGACAGCTCATCTACCCGCTATTGCCGCGTAGGAAAAAATCCCGATAACCAAAGGTTAAGATAGGTTCTAGCAAAATTGACCACAGAGACACAGAGAACACAGAGATCACTGAGAAACATCATAATGTGTTTCACATTACTTTCCTAAACCTCTGTGTTCTCCGTGCCTCTGTGGTAAAGAGCACTAATTTTCGAATCGAATTTCGGATCTCGGATTCATCGAACTTTCACTCAAACTTCATCAAGGCTTCACATTTGGATGCTGAGATGTCGGCATGAAAGAATATGACGTTGCGATTATTGGAGGGGGATTTGCAGGTTTGGCATGTGCAAGAAAAGCGGCCAGCCAAGGAATGAGAACTGTGGTGCTGGAGAGGAAAGCCGATTTAGGGAATAACATCCGCACCACAGGAATTTTAGTCAAAGAAGCCGCAGACCTTTTAAACCTGCCGCAACACTTAGGTAAAAGCATAGGAGGAGTGCGCTTGTATTCACCAAATGGAAACTCCATCGACCTATGTTCGCCGGGTTATTCATTTGTTGCGACGGATACACCGGAGATGATGCGTTGGCTGGGTCGGCAAGCGGAATGGGCTTGGGCGGATATTCGTTTGTCGCAGAATGTTTCTGAATTCTATCAGAAAAATGGAAAAATCCAGATGCCTGAAGCAGGTGTGCAAGCGCGCTTTGTTGTCGGTTGCGATGGTGCTCGATCTTCTGTCGCAAAACGATTCGGTCTTAGTTCCAACCAACAATTTCTGATGGGAGTGGAGGCAGAATATGAGGGAATCGAAGGATTGGATCCGGATCGTCTCCATGTGTTTTTGGATTCCGAACTCGCTCCAGGTTACATTGGTTGGATCGTTCCTGGGGTAGGGGTTCAACAGGTTGGGATCGCGGTGCGTCAGCCACACAAGCCCAACTTCGCTAAGTTTGAGGCAAAGATGGGCAAGTGGTTTGATTTCAGTAAAGCAAAGGTGATTGGCCGACGTGGCGGGTTGATTCCATGTGGTGGAGTTGTTAGAAAATGGCATGCGAATCAAGTGATGTTGCTTGGTGATTCGGCGGGCATGGTTTCACCTCTGACCGCTGGAGGCATTTACCCTTCGATAGAAATTGGACTGCAAGCGGGTCATGCGATCAGTGAGCATTTGAAAGGGAGACTTGATCATCCTGCCGCAAATATTCTCGATATGATACCGAACTATCATTTCAAAGGCATGATGCGTTGGTCCATGGATCATTTCGTGCCGCCGAATTTCACGTATGACATCGCTCTCCGTAATCCAGTGTTCCGTCGCGTTGCGCAGATTCTATTTTTCCATCACCGTGGCTTACTTAGCGCCAAAGCATGGAAGGAGATCGTATTTATGAATGAGAAGCATCCATTAATCGCGCGATAGATTTCACATCCAAGAAATCGACTTAAGCGATTTGTAATTTTCGTAAGCCATGAGCCCCATGAAAATGGGGAGAAGCATGTCGATATTGTATACAAGAGAGAGGATCACGATGATCACCGCGACTGCGATGGAAATTTGCAGAGTGAGGCGAAGGCGTTGCGGGCCGAGTAGGGTTTCCAAAATTCTACCACCATCCATCGGCAGCACGGGGATGAGATTTAAAACCGCCCAGATGATGCTGACCTGACATAGTTTCACGAAAAAATATTTTCCGTAAGGACTCAATCCTTCCACTTGAATGACCAGAATCAGTGCCGCCACGCCGAGTAAAATCTGAATGGCTGGACCAGCGGCGATGATGAGGAAACTCTGAAATCGGCTGAGACGTCCGCCTCCGCTGTATGCCGCATATCCACCAAACGCTTGCAGCACGATCTCGACCCGTTTGCCGAAATGTTTTGCGGTCAGGGCATGGCCGAGTTCGTGGACAAGGATGGAGATGAATCCAGCCAGCATGAACAGGAGCAGTTCGAATATCTCTGATCTTGTGTCGGCTCGCAACACGCCACCAATGAATGCCAGAGTGAGCCAAAACCATGGCAGGACCCGGACCGGGATGTTGAAGAGTGAAAATTGTATCATCTGTGCATGAGGTAACTCAGGAATGGAAGGAACGCAATTCGGATGAATGCAGACAAATATGGGGGGCTAGCACAAAGGTGCCTAGACGCTAAGAAAGAATGGAATTGGCGGCATCAGAATTACCTTATTTTTTATTAAACTTTGCGGCTTTGCGGCTTTGCGCGAGACCTAATTTCCAAATTTCAGGTCGGCACCCACCTCAAAAACTCGTATTTTCTCCCCAAAATGGCATTTTTAGTGAGTAAATGAACCCAAATTTACCCAAGTTACGAAAAATTCTTCAATTTTCGGTTGTGTAGTCGCTCAAAATGATGCAACTTCTCCTTCCATTTCCAATTTTATGAGTAAACAACAAATCGACGGAGCGCAAGCCCTCATCAAAACGCTCGATGATCTCGGCATCGAATACATCTTCGGATATTCCGGCGGTGCGGCGATTCCCATCTTCGATGCCCTTGAAACGGTCAAGACCAAGATGAAGTTCATTCTTGTCCGTCACGAGCAAGGTGCGGTGCACATGGCAGACGGCTATGCTCGTGCGACCGGAAAGCCTGCGGCGGTGTTAGTGACTTCCGGACCAGGTGCGGGGAATACCGTGACCGGTTTGATGACAGCGATGATGGATTCAGTCCCGATGATCGTGATCTGCGGTCAGACCGTGACATGGATGCTCGGTAAAGATGCCTTCCAAGAAGCCGATATTTTCGGCATCACGATTCCTGTGGTGAAACACAACTGGTTGGTGAAAGACACCAACTCGCTTCCTCGCATTGCTCGTGAGGCATATCATATTTCTACTACGGGACGTCCGGGCCCCGTTCTCATTGATGTTCCGAAAGACATTTCGCAAGGACCTTTCAGCGGAGAGATGAATCCAACTTTCAATCTTCCTGGTTACGATCCTTCGAGCGATTTCAATATCTGCAAGAAATCCGTAAAAGCTGCTGCAGATCTCATCGCAAGTGCCAAGCGTCCCGTGATCCTCGCGGGTCAGGGTTGCATGATCGCTCGTGCGGACAAGGAGCTCATGTATCTTGCGGAAACCCTCGATTGCCCGGTCACCAGCACGCTTCTTGGCAAGGGAGTTTTCCCGGAAAATCATCCGCTTTCGCTTGGCATGCTTGGCATGCACGGCACGGCCTACGCAAACAAAGCGATGATCGAGTGCGACCTGCTTATCAACGTTGGCTCACGTTTCGATGACCGCATCATCGGGCAACCTTCCAAATTCTGCAAAGACGCAAAAATTATTCACATTGATATCGATCCCGCTGAGGAAGGCAAAATGATCAAGCCAGATGTGATGATCGTTGGAGATGCTAAAGCGGCTCTAACAGAGATTAACGAAAAAATTTCCAAAGTAAAACATCCCGAGTGGAATGAGAAACTCAATGGTTACAAAAAGAAATTCCCATTGAGCTACAAAAAGCAAGGCGGTTTGCGCATGCAGCAGGTTATCGACGAACTCTATGAGCTCACCGAAGGTAACGCGATCGTTTCTACCGACGTTGGCCAACATCAGATGTGGGCAGCACAGTTTTACAAAAACCACGAGTCCTATCATTGGCTCTCCTCCGGTGGAGCAGGAACGATGGGCTTCGGTTTCCCAGCAGCGATTGGCGCACAGCTCGCGCATCCAAAGAAAACCGTTATATCCATCTCGGGCGACGGTGGTTTCCAAATGACCTTGTTCGAACTCGCCACCGCCGCGATTCATAAACTTCCGATCAAGATTGTGGTTCTCAACAACCACTACCTCGGCATGGTGCGTCAGTGGCAGGAGTTATTCTATGAAGACCGCACCTCCGGTGTGGACTTGGTAGGAAATCCAGATTTCTGCAAACTCGCTGCTGCATACGGGATTCCTTCCGTCTACATCAAGCGCCCAGCAGATGTTACCAAGCAGTTGGAAAAAGCCCTCGCCTATAACGACGGCCCCATCCTCATCCATGCGGAATGCGTGAAAACCGACAACGTTTTCCCGATGATCCCAGCGGGAGCCGCCCTCGAGGACATGATCGTCGAAGCGCCGAAAACCCGCATGGCAAAACCAGTCGGTTCTACGTAAACATCTGAGTTTGCTGGTTTTCGGTGTTCAGTTTTCAGTGATCTCTGGACTGCCACTGAGACCGCAAACGCACGAAACAGGCTCATTCCTTCAAACTTCCAACTTTCAACTAGCAAACTTTGAGATGAAAACCATCACCACCACAGACACTCCCGTCGCAATAAATTCCAGCGGTTCCGGTCACACTCTTTCCATCCTTGTGAACAATCAGCCAGGTGTGCTAATGCGCATTTGCCAAGTCTTCTCGCGCCGTGGTTTCAACATCGACTCTCTCGTCGTTTCCCAAGGCCGCAATCCTTCGTTTTCACGGATGACGATTGGTATCTCCGGCGATCCTGCAGGACTCGATCAGATCATCAAACAGGTCGGTAAACTCATCGATGTCATTCATTGCTTCGAACACACGAGCATGGACTCCGTGACCAAGGAAATGATCCTGATCAAAATTCTTTGCTCCAGCGATGAGCGCTCCGCAGCCCTGCAGATCACCGAGCATTTCGGCGGCAAAACCGTCGATCTCACTCCGACCTCGATGGTTGTCATGATCAATGGCGACAGCCCGAAAGTTGACGCCGCCATCGCCATGTTCTCCCAGTATGAAATCATCGAAACAGTCCGCACTGGCAAAGTCGTCATGGCGCGCGGTGAGCAGCCCACCTAATTTTTTCTCACGTGATTCTGCCCATCGTCCAATACGGTGATCCCGTTCTGCGCATACAGTGCCGTCCTGTCGCACAGGTCGATGCCTCGATCCAAGAACTCGCAAAAAACATGTTAGAAACCATGGTCGATGCCAATGGCGTCGGCCTCGCCGCACCGCAAGTTGGGGTAGATCTGCAGCTCGCGGTGATCGATGTCTCGCACGATCCGGAATGCATTTCCTTCCTTAAAGTGAATGGAAAACATACAGAGCTCGCGGAAATCATGCCACTGGTTTTCATCAATCCGAAACTCGAGTTCGGTCAGGAAAAGGACATCGATTTTGAAGGTTGCCTGAGCATCGAAGGCATACGCTACGAAGTCCGCCGACCCGCCGCAGTCAAAGCCACCCTCGAACAACTCGACGGCACAACTCTAATCATCGAAACCGATGGTTTGTTATCAAGAGCACTCCAACACGAGATCGATCACCTCAACGGCATCCTCTTCGTGGATCGGCTCTCCGCTGTCGGAAAAGTCAGCGTGAAGAACAGGCTGAAGAGGTTGTTGGGAAACTGAGGAGAAGGGACATTCCTGTCCCTTAAAAATATCGATTTGGACCGCGTGACTCCAGTCGCGCATTATTGACAAGCGCGAGTGGACTCGCGCGGTCCATATGAAAACAGCTACTTCGCCGCCTCTTTCACTTCGTTGAAGCGTTTCCGCATCTCAGCGAGTTTCTCCGCATGTTTGGGATCTTTCGCCAGATCAGTTTGTTCGAATGGATCTTCCGCGATGTGGAACAACTGCTCGTAATCATGATCCGGCCAGTAGAAATATTTCCAATCTTTTCTCACCAAGGCCTCGGAAGCGGGGATGAAATCTTTGCTTTCAATCGTCGGATCCTCGCTTCGTATGGATGGGTGCTCGTAAAAAAATTCGGTGCGCCAATCGGTGATGCTTTTGCCGAGATAGAGTTCGGATATGTCCCGACCTTGCATGACATTTGGCGGGTCTATACCCGCGAAGCGGAGGATGGTTGGCGCGAGATCAGTGTTGAGAGTGAAATCGTCGTTGGTCGAGCCGCGTTTGGTCGCTGTCATGCGTGGATCTCGAATGATAAGGGGCACCCGAATGCTCTCTTGATGCGGGTACCATTTGTCCGCAAGACCGTGTTCAGCGTGAAAATAGCCGTTATCCGTCGTGAAAATAATCAGAGTGTTTTCGTAAATCCCCTGGCGCTTGAGTTCGGCAATCAGATTCCCGCACGTTTCATCCACTTCGCTGGCGAGGCGGAAATAATTTTTCATCATGGTTTGAAATTTTTCCGGCGTGTCAAAGCGCCATTTCCAGCGGTTCCGGCTTTCATTGTTTTTGCCCTGCAGGAAAAAAGGCAGTTTCCGAAAGGACGCTTCAGTTGCACTTGCAGGAACTGGAATAGTCACATTCTGATAGAGCGATAGGCTTTTTTCCTGTGGTAGATATTGCAGAGGGTTACGGTCTTCCGCATGAGTTGCAAAAAATGCCAAGGTTAAGACGAAGGGTTTGTCAGCTGGGCGGGTTTTTAAAAACTCCATCGCGTCTTTTTCGTTTTTTTGGGTGACATGAATCTTCGTGCCGTCCTTGTTTTTGATCCAATGTTTGCCGAAGTAAGCACGACCAAAGTCGAAATCATCCTTGGAAAATTTGCCATTATGCCATTTTCCTACATGTCCTGTGTGGTAACCCTTGGCTCGCATGATTCCCGGATAGGTGTCACCCCAGGGTTTTCTCAATTCTTTGAAATCGGTTGCTCCATGGCGTGACATCCATTGGCCGCTCAAAAGCGTAGCGCGACTGATGCTGCAGATCGAAGTCGTTACGCAGTTGTGAGTGAAACGAACGCCGTCTTTCGCCAAGGCATCGAGGTTGGGCGTTTTCACAATGGGATTTCCCGCAGCACCGAGAGTATCGAAGCGCCAGTCATCAGCAAAGAGGATGAGCACGTTACGCTTTTCGGGGGCAGCGTGGAGGTTGCAGATCAACAGCAACGCGGCGAGACAGGGAAAAAGTTTCATCATGATTGAAACGGAGTTTTAAGGATTAACATTACAGTGTCGATCAAAAGAGTTTCTATCCATGACTGTACTATGGCAATTCAGCAGAAAAATGAAGAGAACCGCAATGGGAGCGAAGCGGACATTGCGGTTCAATTTTCTTTGATTTACTGAGTTTAGAAACCAAGATCCCTGCATGGACCCATCGATGCCGACACTTCGCGAAGCGATCGCTTATTGGTTCAAGCTTGGTTTGATCAGTTTCGGTGGGCCAGCAGGGCAGATTGCCATCATGCATCGGGATTTGGTGGAGAAGAAAAAATGGATTTCCGAAAGCCATTTTCTGCATGCGTTGAATTTCTGCATGCTTTTGCCCGGGCCGGAGGCGCAGCAACTCGCGACCTATCTCGGTTGGCGGCTGCATGGTTGGAAAGGGGGGCTGGCGGCGGGGGTGCTGTTTGTCCTGCCCTCCGCCTTGATCCTTTTCGCGTTGAGCTGGCTCTACATGGCAGGCGGTGATTTGCCGTTTTTGAAAGCCATCTTCTACGGACTCCTGCCTGCGGTCATCGCGGTCATTCTCTCGGCAGTCATGCGCATCGGCGGAAAAACTCTACGCAGCGGATCGCTGTGGGGAATTGCTGCTCTTTCGTTTATAGGGATCTATTTTTTCAATATATCATTCATCATCATCGTCTTCGGAGCTGCGATCTTTGGTCTGATAGGACATCGATTTTTCCCGAAACAATTTCCTGCGAGCAAAGGTCACGATTCTGCGCATGATGAAAGCGAAGAAGGTTTCTTAAAACTTCCGCCCTCACAGAAAGCCACATGGGCAAGGAGTTTGATCATCGCTCTCGTATGTGTGCCTTTGTGGTCGTTGCCAATTCTTGCGCTTGGCGTTTGGCTGGGTTGGCAAAGCACACCCGTAGCCCAAGGCATGTTTTTCAGCAAAGCGGCTTTGGTGACTTTCGGCGGAGCGTATGCGGTTTTGCCTTATGTCGCCCAACAAGCGGTCGAAAATTATCAGTGGCTCAGTCATCCGCAAATGATGAGCGGGCTTGCACTTGCTGAAACGACACCCGGGCCACTCATTATCGTGTTGCAATTCGTTGGCTTCGTCGGTGGTTGGCAAAATCCCGGCGATCTCAGTCCGCTAGTCGCTGCTAGCCTCGGCGCTATCATCACCACGTGGGTGACGTTTGTGCCGTGTTTCTTGTTCGTCTTTCTCGGTGCACCCTACGTCGAAGGCCTACGAGATCTACCACGCATCGGCGCAGTCCTAACTGCCATCACCGCAGCGGTTGTCGGTGTGATCCTCAATCTCGGCGTGAAATTCAGTGAAGCGGCGCTTGGAGTTCATGAGAATCATTTTGATTATTTCGTCGCCGCCACCGCCATCGTTGCTTTCCTTGCCATGTGGCGCTTCAAAATCTCGTTTCCCGCAATCCTCGGTGCCTGCGCGGTGCTGGGTCTTGCGTCGATGTGGATTGAGTAAAATCTAACCACGGATTACACGGAATTCACGGATTGGGAGCTTGCGCTCGTGTGAGTGAATGTTTTTTCTCTATATGGACGCTGTTGGATATTTTTAATTATAAGTTTGCAAAAATCTAGAATGATAATTCTTCTAACAGATCATGATTGAAGAGTCACTCACGGAGAAAATTATTGGCGCGGCTCATAGGGTGCTGTTTGCACTTAAACCTGGACTTGATGAGAAACTATATGAACGAGCACTCATCATCGAGTTAAGTAAGCAAGGACTCTCGTGTGATCAGCAAAGGCAGTATCCTGTTTATTATGAAGAACAACACATTGGAACACTCATTCCGGATCTTGTTGTGGAAGGTAAAATCATTGTCGATCCTAAAGTTGTAACTGGATTCAATGATACCCACATCGCGCAAATGCTAGGATATCTAAATATTACGGGCCTTAAAACTGCGCTCCTGCTGAACTTTAAATTTTCAAGCCTAGGTATTAAGCGTGTTTCAAATTGAGATTATTCTTGGCTCCAATGATCAGCGCGACAGCACCCAATCCGTGAATTCCGTGTAATCCGTGGTTAATCTTCTCGATTCATAAGTTAAATTTTCTATGTCTTCTTCCTTGGTAGTTGAATTTTGAAACTTGAAACTTAGAGTTTGCGCATGCGCACGCTTATCAAACACGTTCTCGCCCGAACTGAACCTACAGATTCTATAGTGGTAGCGGGCTGGGTTCGTACCCGACGCGATTCGAAAGGCTTTTCATTCATTGAGCTTAATGATGGCTCTTGTTTAGGAAATCTTCAGATCATTGCAGATGCGGGAATTCCGGGTTACGAGGACATTTTTAAAATGGCGACCGGTGCGTCGGTGAACGTTTCTGGAAAACTAATCGCTTCGCCTGCACAAGGCCAGGATTGGGAAATGCAGGCGACGGAGATTCGATTGGTCGGCGAGGTGCCGGAAGATTATCCGCTACAGAAAAAAGGCCATTCACAGGAATTCTTACGCTCCATTGCCCATCTTCGTCCGCGCACGAATTTGTTTGGGGCTGCGTTTCGTATTCGCTCCCGCATGGCGTATGCGATCCATCGCTTTTTCCAAGAGCGCGATTTCGTTTACGTCCATACGCCAATTATCACTGCGAGCGATTGCGAGGGCGCTGGCGAGATGTTCCGAGTGACCACTTTGCCGGATGATAAAATTTCCAAAGACGCCGAGGATTTCTTCGCGAAACGCGCTTACCTCACCGTATCGGGTCAGCTTGAGGGCGAAACGTTTGCCTGTGCGCTTTCTAACATTTACACCTTCGGACCAACCTTTCGTGCGGAAAATTCCAACACCTCACGCCACGCTGCCGAGTTCTGGATGGTGGAGCCAGAGATGGCTTTCTGCGATCTCGCCGGCGACATGGATTGTGCTGAGGCGATGATCAAATACCTCGTTAGCGAAGCGCTCGCAGATCCTGATCTTTCCATTTTTGAGAAATTCATCGATAAAGGCCTGCGTGCACGGCTTGAACATGTGGTCGAAAAGCCTTTCCAGCGGATCACCTATACCGATGCAGTTAAGTTGTTAGAAAATTCAGGAAAAGAATTTCAATATCCCGTGAAATATGGACTCAACCTTCAATCCGAACATGAGCGTTGGTTGACGGAGGAATATTTTAAACAACCAACCACGGTTTTCAACTACCCGAAAGAAATCAAACCTTTCTACATGCGCCTCAACGAAGACGGCAAAACTGTTACCGCGATGGATCTGCTTGTGCCTGGCATCGGAGAAATCATTGGAGGTTCGCAACGCGAAGAGCGTTACGATGTTCTTTTGGAGAATTTCAAACATCACAACATCGATCCCGAATCCTATGCTTGGTACGCCGACCTCCGGAAATACGGAACCGTCCCTCACGCGGGTTTCGGACTTGGTTTCGAGCGCTTGTTGATGTTCGTCACCGGCATTCCCAACATTCGTGACGTGATTCCTTTCCCTCGCACACCTGGGCATTGCGAGTTCTGATCAGAAAATATCTCATTGAAGATATCCCTCTCTTAACTTAACTTCCGTCATCATCCCCTTGGTTCATAACCAAGCGCAGAGCCGCCTTCTCGCGGCTCTTGCCATTTTAAGGAGGAACTCGATGAAATCATAAGCAACGCAACCTTGCGAAAATCTTGTTTGATCGGTTTCTCTCTCCGTGGCAATTTCCGCTCGGCAAGCGCAGGAGATGTAGAGGTCGCTCTTACGTGCGGCAACCCGAATAGGTGGGATCCTCGGTTCTTGGAACCACAATTTTACAAACCCTCAATGACAAATTCCTCGGGGGCTTTGTATTTTAATCGCATAGTCTGCGACACCTTATTCTGCCCTCAAGACGCTGGCCAAATACCGTCTCGATCCAAACGAATCGCAATGACCGGAGCATTGACGCCGAAGCGGGGTGCTACTCTCTCTGCGAATTTGTCGCGGAATTGTCCGCTATCCATAAAGTTAGGCATGAGGCGTTCTGCTTCATCAGCAAATTCATCGAACAATTCACCCAGCCTCGTTTCAGGAACCAGCAAGCGTCCGGCAAACTCATTGGCTTCCTGCTCGGCTGTGTATTTACGACCCCCATAGTTCGTCGTCCACTTGGCAAAATCCGGGAGGCTGGCGAAATGAGCTGCCTGCGGGAGATCCTGATGGAGGAAATAATGAGCCAGCTCATGCGCTACCGTGAAGCGGAGACGGTTTAGTTTCCATTCAGGCCCCTTCTCCATCAGGGCATATTGCTCAGCATCAAGATAGATACCGCTGAAATCCGCTTTGATGGCAGCTTCCACCCGGTATTTTGCCACAAGATCATCAAATGGGATTGGGTCTAGACGGAGATCCACTTCGAGGAACGTGAAGACATCGATGGGCGCCCTGTCCACCTGTAACAGTTCGAATTCTGCCCTCAACTCGTCGATTTTGCTCCAAACGTGTTCCATGATCGGCCTTATTCCGCGTCAGGGGTGTGGAGCTTGCGGATGTCTGCAGCCAGGTTTTGAAGTTCCTGTTCGCTGAGCTCGTGCCCTCTTGCAGCTCGAAAGAACGCTGGGAGGGCTTTTTGCAGGATGGCGTTTTCCGCCACATCGGCCGGAATTTCGCGCCGCTGGAGAGCCGCCTCGTCAATGAAGGCGAGTTTCGCGGCTCCGGCGAGGCCGAAAAAATCGGCCAAGCGCTCCAGAAGACCGACATCGCCCGGAGGCGGGTTCACCCCGCGCTCGACCTTGCTCCAATTGCTTGGATCTAGTCCGGCTTGGGAGCAGAAGTCCCTGAGTGTGAGGCGCTTTTGAAGGCGAAGAGATTTGACAGTTTCGTTGAACATGGGTGCCTTTCGTTTGTGTGGTAGAAAGCTACCACAGCTGTCAAGCCCCTGCCAAGGGGTATTCAGAAGAAACTTAGTGTGGTTCTCAACCCCAGAAGCAGCAGTTTTCATCCTCGTCCACAACCGTTAGGAACTCATCGAAAAACACCGCTTCTGGGTAAGGTGGATAAGAGTGCCATTTTTGATCTGCTCGCCTCCAATAAATTTTCCACCGGTTTGTCTTCGAGTTGTAAGTCGCCTTCGCTACCGAATCTTCTATTTTTTGGCTCTGCTCCCGCCACAAAGGCCTAATATGAAAAATTAAAACGCTATGCCTTTCGATTCGCCAAGCCAGATCCACCTTCTTGCGGATTTCTTCAGGTGGACGGTGTTTTGCTAGAAAATCTGCCATCGCGGCCTCAATAGATGTAGTCTGCTCTGTTGTGAAAGCCATAAGAGATAGGTTTGATTACGCACCCTCAACCAAAGCGATTTCCTCTTCGGTTAGACCGTAGAGTTCATAGACGAGGCGGTCAATCTGGCGGTCGGTGGCTGAAATTTGTGCATCCAATTGCGTGGCGGCCTGCGGGTTTGCTTCGGCACGGCGCTTGGGGACGAGCGTGAGCATTTTGTCTACAAGGGAAACCATGCGGTCGTGCTTCTCGACGTCAGCGGGGTTGGTGAAGTCGATGGGACGGATGGGGAGGCGTTTCAGATCGCCAACCGACAGGCGAGGAAACGCTTGAGCGACAATTTTGTTTGAACAGTAAGGATAGAGGAATGAAATCAAAGAAGAGTTTAAGAGACCAGCCATGTATTTCATGCTGATAGCTCCACCCTTCTTCGGATTTACGTTTAAGATCGTTTTATAGTGGCAGTAAATATCCTCCACATAACACGCAAGAATGGCCTTTGGTTGTTTTCCTGGGATCTCACGAATTAAAACGCGTGGTCCGGTAAGTATTTCCATTGGACGATAGTCATGAAGCCATGGACCATACTTGATCCATTGACCCTTCTTCCGTTCGAACTGATAGCGATCAACATCACTTCCAGCTAGTTCTGGCAAGTATTCTTCTCCGAGCTTTTCCAAAGAATGAAAAACTCGGTTCTTAATTTCTTCCTTGGAATGTTTGCTAGAATTGTAGGCTTGGCAGCCTAAGGACGCGATGGCTAATTCACTGAGTGGGGGAAATGATGAAATGATCTTTGATGCGAAACGCCCATTGGGTTGGTGTTGGCGCACTTCGATAACATAATTTTCGCTTTGTCGCCAAGCTTGCTGGGGCAGCAATGATGAAATTGTATCTGAGATTCCAGATGCAGAGTAAACGTCTTTTGCAAGGCGCACGGAGGTCATTGAATCAACTTGCGGATTATCATTTGTCGCGAAAAGCAACATTGTGAAGACGTTTGCTTCAGTGAAAACCAAATGATTAAAGACTACGAGTTCGTCTACTTGCGTGCGACTAAGGAGAAATTCACGAAGTTTTGATGTGAACTGCGTTGTTAACCACGGACTCGGAATGATGAATCCAAGTTTTCCTCCCTTACGCAACCGTGTAGCTCCCTGCTGTATAAATAAGTGGAAAAGATCCGTCTTGTACTGCGCCACTTCATATTTATTTAGATAGGCGATCTCTTGAGCTGTGAGAAATTCCTTGGAAAGGACAACATACGGCGGATTACCAATTACACAGTCAAATCCACCCTGCTGATAAACTTCTGAAAAACTGCTTTTCCAGTCGAAGACATTGACTCGGTATCTCGCCTCGTCATCTAACAAATCCATTTCTGGTTGATCGTAGAAATCCGGTCCTATCAACGAGTTACCACATTTGATGTTGTTGGCGAGGTCAGGCAAGATGCGTTCGCGTTCCTTGAGGAAATCGCGCTGAGCAATCTCTCCAGTTTCACCTTCAAGAACTTTGAGGAGCAGGGAGAGCTTGGTGACCTCCACAGCAGCAGCGTCGATGTCTACGCCGTGGATGTTGTTCAGAAGGATGCGTTTTTTCTCAGCGGTGGTGAGTCGCCATTCGCCGCCTTTTGCCTGATAGAGAGTGGCGTTTTTTCCCTTGCTCGATTTATCCGGACTCTCGGCATAGCGGTCGCGATACCAGTCCAACAGAAATTGATAGGCAACGATCAGAAATGAGCCGGAACCGCACGCTGGATCGACGACTTTAAGCTTCGCAGCATCTGGCAAAGAGATGTGCTGGCCTGCCTCCGGCGTCAGAAGTTTGCCCAGCGTGTTTTGGACGATGTAATCCACGATGTAGGACGGCGTGTAATAAACGCCACCCGCTTTGCGAACTTCCGGCTTCTCTTCGATCTTCGCTTGGTGTCCATCGGTCAGGCGGATGGTTTTGCCGAGGAAGCGTTCGTAGACGGAGCCGAGGATATCGGCGGGTAGGACAGAAAACTCGTAAGGGCTCTCTGGGTAATACAGGTGGGCGATGATATCCTTGAGCGTCTTGTCATCGAGCGCGAGATTCGGCGTGAGTGTATCAGGTTCTTCGGCTTGGCTTTTTTCTTTGGAGAAATGGAAGAGACCTGAGTTGTATCGAGCATCGGCAGCGCGGAAGAGCTCCAGCAGGCGCGGGTAAGTTTGCGTGCCGTTGGCCACAACACGTAGTCGGCCATAATCCTCGGTGCCACGATCTTCACAAATACGGAGAAAGACAAGGCGGTCGATCGTTTTCTGAACGGCGAAGTTGAGATCTCTGACAGTGAGAGTTGGATTTCGCAGAGCAAAATTACGGGCTAACAAATCGCGCCAACGTTCAATCTCTTCGAGGAAGGCCGTGTCCACCTCAGCGGTGCCTTTTTTCTTTTTCGCGGAATCGGCGTATTTGTCGAAGGAGCCTTTAAGAATGGCATCACGGGAAAAGATCGCGGCGATCTCATCCCATTTCTCAGCGTATTGATCGTAAGTGCAGTAAAAGGTGCGGGCTTTTGATGAAGCATCGCCGGGGGCGGGTTTGATGCGGGTGTCGTAGATGGCAAATTCCTCAAAGTCCGAGAGAATCGAAAGCGGAAGCTTGGCCGACCATGCGTAGCGTCTGAGTTGATAGGCAGGTGCGATATCCGCTTTGATATTCACGGAAGGCTTTTTGGCTTCGAGAAAGAATTTTCGCTGACCGTGCAAGGTGAACGCGTAGTCTGGCGCCTTGACGTGTGGACCGATCTTAATCGCATCTTCATGAATCACATCGCGATATTGGGGCGCGAGTCCCTGAGAGTTCGCCATGTCCCAACCGAGCGCCTCAAACAAAGGATCAAGGAACTGTTTGCGGAGCTGGAACTCATTGTAATTGCCCGAACGAAAGTGCTCACGGTGGTCCGAAAAGGTTTCACAAAGCTTGATGACGGAATCTGGGGCGGGCATGGTTTCGATGAGAATGTATGTGCCTAGCGCAATTAAGGCTGCGTGACCAATGCATTTTGTTGGTGGGGAGGTTTATGGAGATTAACAGCTACTACGAGCGCTCTTCGTTAGGAAAGTCTGAGAAGAAAATACTTAAACGCCAAAGAAATCCGAGGAGCGGCCGGTCAAGTGGAATAGAGGTCGGACGTTCAAATGTTTCCGCTTGAGGTGGCGACCCGGAGCTTTCATGTATGTGATCTCGATTAAATTTTTTGGTATCTATTAAATAGGCCTTTAAATATTCGGCCAGCTACCGTGTAAAAAAAACTTGCACTCGCTAAAAATATGGCCGAGTTTATTTCCCGTAACGCCTGGGGGACAGTTGGATCTATTGTTTAGTGATCTTGCAGCGCCCCTAGGTTTTTTTTTGTCATGGAGCTTAAAACTGCAATTTTAGTTGATGGATCTTTTTTCATTCAAAGGGCTAATTTTTTTAAGAGAAGTTATTTTAAAACTCAACCAAATCTTACAGCTGCGCAATACATTGAAATTTTACAATCAATTATAAAAAGGCACTTATACGATAATAATCGTAAACATTATCTTTACAGGACGTTTTACTATGATGCCGCACCTTTAGATTTAGACATCCATAAACCACTCGTAGAGCCCGGCGAGACTAACAAAAGAATTGAGTATTTTAGCAAGAGGCCAGAAAATTTGTGCCGAGTTGAATTTCTTGAGCTTTTGCGCACTCAACGAAAAGTCGCATTAAGGCTCGGCGAGATTAAACATCACAAAAAGTGGAAAATCAAAGATAAGGTAATCACGGCACTCTTGGATAAAACAAAAGTTGTTGAAGACTTAACAAACGATGACTTTTACTTTGAGACTCATCAAAAAGGAGTAGATGTTAAGCTCGGCCTTGATATCGCATCACTATCTTACGAAAAATTAGTCGATCAAATAGTTTTAATTGCGGGTGATAGTGACTTTGTTCCTGCTGCAAAATTAGCGAGAATGAAGGGTATAGATTTCGTTTTAGACTGCCTCAAGAACAATATCGATCCTGCGCTTAACGAGCATATTGACGGACTAAATAGTTTTGATTTGGTATCAATTATCTCCACAATTTACCATGTCGAACCTAATCCACGACCCACATGGTGGACTGAAGAAAAACCTACAATAAATCGGAATAAGGTGCGCATCCAGACGAGTAATGGAAATGGGGATAGTGCTTCAAAGCGTACTAGTCGAAGAAGATAAATGTTGGTAAATCAATATTTTAAAACCATCATATTTTGATTTATTGCGTTGAATGCCACAAATTACCTTATTTAAGTTCATACGACTGCTGTAACTATCCGGAGCTTGATTCTTTCTAATACGGTTGCAAACTCTGCCAATGGTTACATCACGGGGCATAATTCATAGTCACGTTTTTTGGGCAATCCGGCTTTATGACGCTGGAGAATCACACCCGTTTGGTAAGTCGACGGTTCATGATTTGCTTCGTAAAAGAAGGTTTCAAGTTGTCACATTTGTCATCGTATTTCTGGGTTTTGCTTTAACTCTAACGGATCTACCTGCCCAAACCTCCGACACAGGAAGCAAGATTCTCAAACAGGCAACTGAGCAGTTACTAGCCCAGCAACAACCCATTCCAGAAGCTGATCGGAAGAAGGTAGAGATTGCGGCGAAATTCATCATGGATCGGCTGGTGACTTTCAAAGCCGATGGCTTGACATCAACGACTCATCAATTGCATGGCAAAAACATCCATGTGGAGTGGACGGAGTTGAAGTTGGGAGAGGTGAAGCGGGGAACGGTGACTGATGGGGATAAGCAAAACGGGATTACCAACCGGTATCGTGTGCTGATCACTTCAAAAACATCGCGGCAGTGGGATGTTGCGAACAAGCGCTGGGGCGAGTGGCAGACGATGGGCTACGTCCTATTTCCATCAAGCATCGATATTGTGGAAAGCAATGGAGTGTATCGGCACGAGATGAAGCTTCATGGATCGTTTGGGAAAGGATTGCCAAGTTCGGATGTGATTGATGTGTCGGGTGGGGAGAGTATGCCGGCGGGGATGAGGAAGAAGTGAGCTATGTGAGGTGGAAGTTTGTCGCCCTACTTCGCCAAGGACGCCGGGTCATTGCGAGTTCTGATCACTCGCCATACTCCCGCATCAGCCGTCTGACGTCTTGTCCTTTTCCGAAAAGGACGAGAATGTCATCCGCCTCGAAACTGCGGTTGGGCTGCGGGATGCCTAACACTTTTTGAATCGCGGTTTGGCTTGATGCTGTGGTTGAAGTTCCACGGCTTTTTCCAATGGTGATGAGGTTGAGTTCGTATTGATCGCGCAATGAAACGATTTGGAGAGTGAGCCCTACCATGCGTGGTGGCGTGACGATCTGAGCGATCTCATATCCGCTGCCCAGATCCAGGGTGTTGAGCAGATCGGGAGATTTGAGTGAACGTGCGAGCCATGCTGCGGCCATTGCCTCGGGGATAAGGAGATCATCGATTTTTAAAAGTTTCAGTAAACGTCCATGCAGCGGATTAATAATGCGACTGATGATTTTTTTCGCGCCGAGTTGTTGGACATTGGAGGCAATCGAAAGCGAGGCTTCGAAGTTCTCACCGATCGCAAGGATCACTGCATCGCAGGCATCGATGGGAATCTCATGGAACGCATTTATATCCGTGCAGTCCGCCTGAATGAGAAATTCGATTTCGTCTTTCAGTTGGTTGATGTGTGCGGGATTGTTGTCTACGGCAACAATCTCATGTCCTTCACGGCTGAGTTGACGAGAGAGGTGGGTGCCGAAAGTTCCAAGGCCTATAATACAGAATCTCATAATGTTTCAGAGGTTAATTGAGGAGAATATCTTCGTGGGGTTTTCCTGAAAAAGGGCGGGTGTCACGCGGAATCATTGTCACCATGACG
>Ga0315906_10001240_pt1 | contig 38437 bp, 37 predicted proteins | sample LakEriMetagenome_4_FD_203526 | JGI IMG/M metagenome (GOLD analysis project Ga0315906, IMG submission 203526) | Freshwater fungal communities from buoy surface, Lake Erie, Ohio, United States - Buoy 2 MA122 | ecosystem: Environmental > Aquatic > Freshwater > Lake > Lake biofilm | place: USA... | reverse complement strand
GGCTTCTGCGGAAATCGTACCGAGGTTGCGTGCTTCGTTGGCCGGCGCGACGACTTCAACGCGCAGGTTGGGCGTACCCGGGTTGACCAGTTCAACGCTGTTACCCGCGGCTAGCACCACTTCGCCGTTGGGGCTGGTGATCAGGCCTTTGTTCGCCACGGCATTGCCAATCAGGTAGACGCTGCCGCCGGTGATGCTGCCCTGATTGACGACGCCACCCGCCAGCGCGCCATCGGTGAAGCGCATGCGGTTGTTGAAGAAGTCGTCATTGCTGATGTTTAGCGTCGAGGCCACCAGACCGGCGACGTTGATCTGTGCGCCGCTGCCGAACATGATGCCGTTCGGGTTGATCAGGAACACGCGGCCGTTCGATTGCAGGGCGCCGAGAATGGCCGACGGATCCGACCCGACGACGCGGTTCAAGACGGCTGACAGGGCCGAAGGCTGGATGAAGCGCGTGAGTTCGTTGACGCCGATCGAGAACGAGCCCCAGTTGATGATCGCGTTGTGGCTGTTGGTGATATTGAGGATGCCGCCGGCCTGGGACATGGTCGCCGTGCCGTGAACAACGGTGGGCGCCGTAGGGTTGGCCATCGCAACGCTGGTGGTGAAACATGCGGCTACTGCAACTGCGGCTGCCTTGCGGCGGATGTGGTGCGGATGCAGTTGGTTGGCGTGACGGGCGCGTTGCGATGCAGGCTTGACCATATGTGAACCCCGGAAATCGTCGTTATTAGTCGCCTGCGAACCGGCACGGCAACGTGTGGGCGTTGCAACAACAGCGCTGCGCGGCGACCCTTTTTACCTCAATGCATTGTAGGGGAAAACGATTACCGCGTTAGGGGGGTTAGCGCGGTATTCTGCAGTTAGCTGTGACAATTCTCACGCTTGAAAAAGAGGAGCCGACGTCACCAGCCTACGCTGAGTTCGGCCAGCGGAAATTGAAGGCCTTGCGCGCTCCACAAAGCACCAATTTGATGCAACGCCGCATCAGCGCGGGGCATCCAGTCGGGATGACGGTCGCCCTTCTGCTTCACCTGAAAGTCTTCAACGACATTGCTGATACCGAAGCGCCGGTTGAACTGGTCCGCTAGCACCATCAAACGCTCGCGGCCGTACGGAACACATTGCAGATTTTTTACGGTGGCGAGGCCGGTATCGGCTAATTGACGGTGGTAGTAGCGCCAGTAGCCGAGGTAGGCGTCGATGTACGGCATGCGGTCGACCCCGGCCTCGGGAATTCCGGAGACCATCAGGTCGCGCCGCGCCCATTCCTCGATATTGCTGCGGTTCCGGAACAGGCCGTCGGCAGGCAGGCCACCGGATTTTTCATATGTGGAAATACAGGCCGCAAGCGGATGACGCAGGGTAAGGATGTATTCAGCATCAGCGCCGAACACCGTTTTGAAAAACGCACCGTTGTATGCAGCTTTGGTGGCCTTCTTCGGAACGATGATCTTGCCGTCTATAGGCTGGCAGTCGCCAAAATATGCCTCGACCATCGCCAGATATTCGGCAGTCTGCAGCAGCATATGGGTTTGCGAATTGAATTGATCGCCGAAAAAAATGGGGCACTGTCCGGAAACCCGTCATGCGCGATGACATTGGGGATCGTTTCCGCTTGATGACCCAGCGCGCGGAACAACTGCTTGGTCAGATAGGTGCCGCCGTGGCGGGGACAACCGACAATCACGATAAAACGAAATCGCTCGTGAAAGGCTTTAAGCCGGGCCTCATTACCCGTCAACAGCGCGGTAAACAGTTCGTAGGAACGATAGATCACCCGCTGTCCGATCGGATGCGCGATGACCGATTCAGCAACGCCGCGGGCATGTTCGATGCGCTTGTCCAGATTTCCCGGAATCAGCTCTTCCGAAACCTGGTCATGCCATGAAGCCTCGGGGCCTGCACCGTGAATGCGCCGGTGCAGGAAATCAATGAACACCGGCGAAACCGGCAGGTCACGGTCGGTCAGCTTGATTTCGATGCCCATGAATCAGCTCGCAGGGGGTTGGTTTATTTGATCCTGCGTTGACGGCGAGCTTCGGCCAGGCAGATGCCCGCCGACACCGAGACATTGAGGCTCTCTACTGCGCCAAGCATCGGGATGCGCGCGAGTTCGTCGCAGGTCTCGCGAGTCAGCCGGCGCATGCCCTCGCCTTCGGCACCCAGCACCCATGCCATGGGGCCATTGAGCTTGATGCCATAGAGGTCATGCTCTGCGCGCTCATCGGCACCGATCAGCCAGATGTTGCGTTCCTTCAGTTCACGCATGGTGCGCGCGAGATTGGTGACCATGATGTAGGGCACGGTGTCGGCAGCACCACTGGCCACTTTGGCCACCGTGGCGTTGAGTCCGACCGCGTGGTCCTTGGGCGCAATCACCGCATGCGCCCCCATGCCGTCGGCCACGCGCAGGCAGGCACCGAGGTTGTGCGGATCAGTTACACCGTCGAGGATCAGCAGCAGCGGCGGTTCCGTCAGTTCATCCAGCACATCATCGATATGCGTCGGCAGTTTCACCGCGTCGACACGCGCCGCAACACCCTGATGGCGTGCCTGCCCGGTAATGCCATCAAGCCGTTTGGCATCGACCATGATCACGCGGACGCCGCGCGATTCAGCCAGTGCCAGCAGATCCTTGCCGCGATTGTCGCGGCGGGCACTGTCGAAATAAATTTCTTTAACCAGCCCTTCGCGCTGTCTGAGACGGCTGGTCACCGCATGAAATCCGTGGATCAGTTGCAGGTCACTCATCGCTGAATATATCGCAAGTAATTGTTTTTATTGAATTATTTATTAATTGGCCAGAACAAAATCGATCCGTGACGCCTCCAGATCGACGCGGGCAATTTTTACGCGCAAGCGATCACCGAGGCGGTAACGCTGCTTGGTGCGTTCACCGAGCAACTCGTGCCGTCCGGCATCGTATTTGTAATAGTCCTTGCCCATGTCGGAGATGTGCACCAGCCCTTCGACATAAACATCATCGAGAGCAACGAATGCGCCAAATGCAGCGACACCGGCGATGGTGCCCATGAAGGTTTCACCAACACGGTCACGCATGTAATAACACTTGAGCCAGGAGGTCACGTCGCGAGTGGCTTCATCAGCGCGGCGCTCCGTCATTGAACACTGGGCGCCGAGCTGCTGCCAGTCGCCCGGCTCGTAGCTGCCGCCGTTAAGTACGGCCTTGATCGCACGATGCACCAGCAAATCCGGATAACGGCGGATCGGCGATGTGAAGTGCGTATATGACTCGTAAGCAAGGCCGAAGTGGCCGGCGTTTTTCGGGGTATAAACAGCCTGCTTCAGCGAGCGCAGCATCACGGTCTGCAGCAGTTGTTCGTCAGGACGCCCCTTCACTTTCGACAACAGTTTGGCGTAGTCGGAGGCATGCGGGGTTTCACCGCCGGGCAGCTGCAGACCAAAACCCTTGAGGAAGTCACGCAAGGCCTCAAGTTTCTCTGCCGTGGGGCCTTCGTGTACGCGATACAGCATCGGATGTCCGCGTTCGCGCAGAAAGTCCGATGTGCAGACATTCGCTGCCAGCATGCATTCCTCGATCAGGCGATGCGCATCGTTGCGGATCACCGGAACGATATTTTCAATCTTGCCCTTGTCATCGAAAATCATCTGCGTTTCGATGGTTTCGAAATCAATCGCGCCGCGTTTGGCGCGCGCCTTTACCAACTGGTGATAGAGCTTGTAGGCCGCCTGCAGGTGGGGCACCAGCGCCTTGCGCCGGCGCGCGGCAGGGCCGCGCGGGTCCTCAAGAATCGCCGCCACCTCGGTATAGGTGAATCGCGCATGCGAGCGCATGACGGCTGCATAGAATTTGTAACCCTTGATGTGGCCATGACTGTCGATCTGCATGTCGCAGACCATCGCCAGGCGCTCGACATCGGGATTGATCGAGCACAGGCCGTTCGACAAGGCCTCGGGCAGCATGGGAATGACCCGGCGCGGGAAATACACCGAGTTGCCGCGATTGCGCGCTTCCTCGTCGAGCGCATCACCCGCATTTACGTAATGACTGACGTCGGCAATCGCCACCACCAGCCGGAAACCGCTGCCGGCCGGTTCGCAAAAAACCGCATCATCAAAGTCGCGCGCGGTTTCACCGTCGATGGTGACCAGCGGCATATCGCGCAGATCGACACGACCCTTGTGATCAGCGGCGCGAACGGCCTTGGGCAGCTTGGCGGCGATCGCTTCGGCTTCTTTCGGGAAAATCCACGGCAGCGTGTGTTTGCGCAGCGCAATTTCGATTTCCATGCCGGGGTCGGCGTAGTCACCCAGCACTTCAACCACGCGCCCCAGCGGTTTGGTCTGGCGGCCCGGCTGGGAAATGATCTCTACGGTCACCACCTGACCGGCCTTGGCCTTGCCGGATTCACCGGCCGGCACGACAAAGTCCTGGCTGATGCGTTTGTCTTCGGCGGCGACAAAAGTCACGCCGTGTTCGACGTGCAGGCGTCCGACGAAACGCTTCTGGCCATGCTCCAGCACTTCAACAATCTTGCCTTCAGGCCTGCCGCGCCGGTCCATGCCGGATATGCGCGCCATTACGCGGTCGCCATGCAGCACTTTCTGCATTTCACCGGAACCGAGGAACAGGTCGGGACCGCCCTCGTCGCGCACCAGAAAACCAAAACCATCCTTGTGACCGAGTACACGGCCTTTGACGAGATCGAGTTTGTCTGCCACGCACAGATCGCCGCGGCGGTTGCGCATGATCTGGCCGTCGCGTTCCATCGCAGCGATGCGACGGTTGAAGGCTTCGCGCTCCCGCTTGCGGATGTCGAGCTGGCGGGCGAGATCGGCTTCTTCCACCGGCACGCCAGCCTCAACCATCACTTCCAGGATCAGTTCGCGGCTGGGTACGGGGTGTTCGTAAAGGCCGGCTTCACGCTCGAGATGCGGGTCGCTTTCACGACGCGAACCCTTCGCGCTGCGGGTTGTGGTTTTTTTCTGTTTTTTCATTTGAACAATCAGCTTTCATGGGCTAGAATCGCGCCCTCATTGCCCAGATGGCGGAATTGGTAGACGCACCAGTTTCAGGTACTGGCGGGTAACACCGTGGAGGTTCGAGTCCTCTTCTGGGCACCAGTATTAAAGTAGGACTAAAGTCCGACTGCAAGTAAAAAGGGCGCTGTGCTTTTGCACCGCGCCCTTTTTTATTTTCAGTCGAACGGGTTTCTGCGCACGATGGTGTGTTCACGATCGGCGCCGGTCGACACGATGTCGATCGGCACTTCACACACCGCTTCCATGCGCTTCAGGTAATTGCGTGCGGCCTGCGGCAGGTCTTCAAACCGGGTGATGCCGACCGTGCTGTCGCGCCAGCCCGGCATTTCTTCGTAAACCGGCTGGCATTCCGCCAGCAGTTCTGCGCCGAACGGCAGGATGTCGCGGGCAACACCGCTCATCTTGTAGCCAACGCCCAGTTGCACGCTTTCCATGCCGTCAAGCACGTCGAGCTTGGTCACGCACAGCCCTGACACGCCATTGATCTGGATCGAACGTTTCAGCGCCGCCGCATCAAACCATCCGCAGCGCCGCGGACGGCCGGTGGTCGCACCGACTTCGTTGCCGCGCGTGGCGATCTGGCGGCCGATATCATCATCGAGTTCAGTCGGGAAAGGACCGGAGCCGACACGCGTGGTATAGGCCTTGGTAATGCCCAGCACGTAGTGCAGGCTCTGCGGACCAATGCCTGCCCCCGGCGCCGCCGCACCGGCGACGCAGTTGCTGGAAGTGACGAAGGGATAAGTGCCGTGATCGACGTCAAGCAAAGTGCCCTGCGCACCTTCGAACAGTAATTGATCACCGGCACGATTCGCCTCATAGAGTAGCCGCGGCACGTCAGCCACCATCGGCTTGATGCGCTCGGCAAAGGCCAGCGTGTCATCCAGTGTTTTCTGGAACGGCACGGTATCAACGCGGAAATAATTCTTCAGCACGAAGTTGTGGAAATCGAGAACCTCGCCCAGCTTGGCGGCGAAGCGTTCGCGGTGGAACAGGTCCTGCAGGCGGATTGCACGGCGAGCGACCTTGTCTTCGTACGCCGGTCCGATGCCGCGACCTGTGGTGCCGATCTTGCCCGCCCCTTTGGCCGCTTCACGCGCACGGTCAATCGCAACGTGGTACGGCAGGATCACCGGGCAGGCCTCACTGATTTTCAGGCGCGAGGCCACATCCACACCGGCAGCAGTCAGCGTGCCGATTTCCTCAAGCAGCGCTTCCGGCGAAAGCACGACGCCATTGCCGATGTAACAGGCCACCTTGTCGCGCAGGATGCCCGAAGGAATCAGGTGCAGCACCGTTTTCTTGCCGTTGATCACCAGCGTGTGCCCGGCGTTGTGTCCGCCCTGGAAACGCACAACGCCCTGCGCGCGATCAGTCAGCCAGTCGACGATCTTGCCTTTGCCCTCGTCACCCCACTGGGTGCCGATCACCACCACGTTCTTGGTCATTTCATGCAGCCTTCATCGAATTCGCCATATCGAGCATAGCGAAAAATATTCATTAAAATCAATAATTTAATTCTTGCATTTCTGCACGATCCAGCGACCGGCGCGCTGCACCAGTTCGCGGTCACAGCCCAGTTCACCGCGGAAACGGACATGCCCCGGTAAATCTTCAATCACTACGATACCCCGACTGCGCAAGGCCGTAATACGCTGGGCCAAGGCACGATCGGCAGGACGGTAAGGCGCGAGCACCCGCGACGGGGCGCGCGCCTCGTTCGACGCAGCCGCCAGTTCACGCATATCCATGCTGAAACCGGTTGCCGGCCGCGCGCGACCGAAGGCCTTGCCGACTTCATCATAACGACCGCCCTGCGCCACCGCGTTGGGTCGTGAATTGGAGTACGCCGCAAACACCACTCCGCTGTGATAGTGATAACCGCGCAACTCACCCAGATCGAAACTGCGGATCTTCGCGAGATCGGCGAGCGGTCGCGACAGCGCAGTGAGATCACGCAAAGCGCTGCGGATTTCCGGCAAAGCCGGCAGCACACGTTTCGCACGCGCCAGCACTTCCACGCCACCGTACAGGCCCGGCAATTCGGAAAGCGCCGCGCGAGTGACTCGATCCAGCCCCTTGGCCAATGCGTTGATCGCCGTGACATCCTTGGATTGCATCGCCTGGAACAGATCCGCTTCCAGCTCCCGCGACACGCGGCCTCGGCGCAACAACGCACGGAACACCGCGACATGGCCGATGTCGAGCGACACGTCGCGAATGTCCGCGAGACGCAGCGCACGCAGCAGCAGGCGCTGCACTTCGATATCGCTCTCGATGCCGGCATGCCCGTATAACTCGGCGCCGATCTGCAGCGGTTCACGCGTGCGATTCATACCCGGCAGCGTACGCAACACACTGCCGGTGTAACAGAGCCGGGTAATGCCGCCGCGGTTGAGCAGGTGTGCGTCAATGCGCGCCACTTGGGGCGTGATGTCGGCACGAATGCCGAGCATGCGCCCGGTCAGCTGGTCGACCAGTTTGAAAGTCTGCAGATCAAGGTCGTGTCCGGTACCGGTCAGCAGGGAATCCACGTATTCCAGCAGCGGCGGCATGACCAGTTCGTAACCATGAACCGCGAAGTCGTCGAGTACAAGCCGGCGCAGGCGCTCGATGCGACGCGCCTCGGCAGGCAGGATGTCTTCGATGTATTCGGGCAGCAGCCAGGTTCTCATGGCATTAATCGTTCAGGATGTCGCGGGTTCAGGCGCAAAAGCGCACATTATAGAAGCTTGGGAGAGCCTCAACCACGCAAGAAATAAAGCAGGATCAGGCCAGCCAGCATCGAGGTCAGGCCCACAAACCGCAACTGGCCGTCATTCATCTCGATCAATCGCCGGAAAGTCTCGCGCCATGAACCGGGAAGCAGAAAAGGCATCAGCCCTTCGATCACCAGCATCAGTGCAAAAGCGGTCAACAGGCTGTCAGTCATTTGAAGGAAGCCGCATGGTGTGCCGCTCCACGTTCAGCGCAGGCGCGGCCGCTGGCCGCGCCGTGATCACTTGCCGCCAGCTTTACCGCCCGATTTCATGTATTTGAAGAAATCGGAGTTAGGCTCCAGCACCAGCACGTCACTTTTGTTTCTGAAACTGGCGCGATAAGCCTCCAGGCTGCGGTAGAACGCATAGAACTCGGGGTTTATTTCATAGGCCTTGGCATAAATCGCCGAGGCTTTGGCATCGCCATCGCCCTTGATGCGCTGTGCGTCGCGATAAGCTTCCGCAAGAATCACTTCCTTCTGCTTGTCAGCATCGGCACGGATCTTTTCCGACTCCGCCGAACCGGTCGACCGCAGTTCGTTGGCAACACGCTTGCGCTCGGCCTCCATCCGCCGATACACCGACTCGCTGACTTCCTGCGGCAGATCAACACGCTTCAGCCGCACGTCCAGCACTTCAACGCCGATCTTCGAGGCATCTTCGTTGGCCTTGTTGCGCATCAGCTCCATGATCTTGTCGCGCTCGCCAGAAACCACATCATGAACCGTGCGGTTACCAAACTCGGCACGCAACCCGTCATTGATCGTTTGCAACAACCGGGTCTGCGCACGCATCTCGTCGCCGGCAACCGAAGTGTAATAACTGCGCACATCGGTAATCCGCCATTTGACGAACAGGTCAACCAGGACGTTTTTCTTCTCGGATGTCAGGAAACGTTCCGGCTCTGCGGTATCAATGGTCAGAATGCGCACATCGAAATAACGTACGTTGTCGAGCAGCGGCACCTTGAAGTAGAGGCCCGGGTCCTTTTTGATCGAGACGACTTCACCCAGCCGGAAAACGATGGCGTTCTGACGCTGGTCGACCACGAACATCGACATTCCAAGAACCAGCAGCAGTGCAAATACACCAGCGGCAATAGCTCCAAAATTCGGTTTCATTGACGGGCCTCCCGTTCACGACTGCGGAAGGCTTCGCGGCCTCGCACCGCGCCTTCGGCAGCTGGTGCAGCTGGGTCGTTGGTTTTTGCAGATGCTGGCGCTTCAGGGGTTGCACCGGATGCCACGTTCCCCGCCGTCATCTGCATCAGTTTATCGAGCGGCAGATACAGCAAATTGCCGCCCCCCTTCTGGTCAATCAGCACCTTGGTGGTATTGGTCATGATCTGCTGCATGGCATCGAGATACATGCGGTCACGTGTCACCTGCGGCGCCTTGCTGTATTCAGAGACGACCTGACGGAAGCGTGCGGCATCACCCTGCGACTGCTCGACCACACGACTGCGGTAACCCTCGGCCTCCTGCATCAGACGCGCTGCCATACCGCGCGCCTTCGGCACGACGTCATTGGCGTACGCTTCACCTTCGTTCTTCTGCCGTTCGCGATCCTGCCCGGCCTTTACCGCATCATCAAAGGACGCTTGCACCTGTTCGGGTGGTTGTGCGTTCTGCATGGTCACGTTGCTGATGTTGATACCAGTCTGGTAGCGGTCAAGAATCTCCTGCGTCAGCAGGCGCGCCTTGCTGGCCACGTCTGCACGGCCTTCATAGAGCACAAAGTCCATGCTGCTGCGGCCAACGATTTCACGAATGGCCGTTTCAGCAGCCTGCAGCACAGCGTCTTCAGGCGCACGGTTGTTGAACAGAAAATCGTTGGGGCTTTTCAGCACATACTGCACGGCGAACTGGACATCAATGATGTTTTCGTCATCGGTCAGCATCAGTGCTTCCTTCAGCACTTTGCTCTTGACGTTGTTGCGATAGCCGATTTCGACAGTCCGCACCTGCGCAACATTGACCACCTCAGCAGATTCGACCGGATACGGCAAATGCCAGCGCGGTCCCGGCATGGTCGCTTCCACAAACTTGCCGAAACGCAGCACGACGCCACGCTGGCCTTCATTGACGATATAGAAACCGCTGGCAATCCACACCAGCACGGCCAGTCCCAGCAACAGGCCGGCGCCGCCCCCGAGCGCGCCGGCACTGGGGCCACCGCCGGGCGAATCACCGCCGCCGCTTGAACCGCCGCCTTTTTTGCCAAGCAGATTGCCCAGCTTGCTGTTCAGATTGCGCCAGATCTCGTCGAGATCGGGGGGCCCCTGATTATTGTTGCCGTTGGGACGCCGCCCCCACTGTGGATCATTAAGGGACAACAATGGCGCCAGAACGCGTGCGAGTCCGTCTTTGAGACGGTCACGAAGAGACCTTGAGGATGCAATCATCGGTTTAGTTTTTTCAGGCGGCAGCAGGTTGACTTGAACTGGCGGCTTCCAGCGCGTGTTCTCCGATGGCAGTGCGCAAAAGATCGACACCATGACCGTTTGCTGCGCTCAGCCAGACCCGGGAAATTCTAGCACATTCATCCCTCTCGACCCGGGGTTCGAAAGCGGTTTGGTCAATCTTGTTCATGACCATGATCTGCGAAGTTTTGTCGGCGCCGATCTCTGTCAGAACAGTATTCACCGCAGCGATCTGCGCATCACGGTCCGGACTGCTGGCGTCAACGACATGCAGCAGCAGGTCCGCATGCACGGTCTCCTCCAGGGTTGCCTGAAACGCCTCGACTAGGGTATGCGGCAGATGACGGATAAACCCCACAGTATCCGAAATCACCACCGATGCGCCTTCAACGCCGCCCAAGCGCCGTGTCGTGGTGTCCAGCGTGGCGAAAAGCTGGTCGGCAGCATAAGCCTCGGAGCGGGTCAGGCGGTTGAACAAGGTTGACTTGCCCGCATTGGTATACCCCACCAAAGAGATTGAAAACACGTGCGCACGTTCGCGCGAACGGCGCTGGGTGGCATGCTGGGCACGCACTTTCACCAGTTTTTCCTTAAGCACCTTGACGCGCTTTCCGAGCAGGCGGCGATCGGTTTCCAGCTGTGTTTCACCTGGACCGCGCATGCCGATACCGCCGCGCTGCCGCTCCAAATGGGTCCAGCCGCGAACCAGGCGGGTCGACAGGTGCTCAAGCTGCGCCAGCTCCACCTGCAGCTTGCCGATGTGGCTGCGGGCACGCTGGGCAAAAATATCAAGGATCAGGCTGGTCCGGTCAACCACGCGACAGTTGAGCTTGCGCTCCAGATTACGTTCCTGAATCGGACTGAGGGCGTGGTTGAAGAGAACCAGCGAGGCTCCGGAGTCGGCTACGGTTTGGGCAATTTCGTCGACCTTGCCTTTGCCGGCAAAAAGGGCTGCGTCAGGCCGCTCACGGCGCCCCTTGACTACAGAGGCAACCGTTACGCCGCTGCTGCGCGCAAGCAGTTGCAGTTCTTCGACGCTCTCGGCGTAATCCGATAGGCCGAAATCCAGCGCCACCACGACTGCCTTGGCGCCACTCCCCGGTCGATCAAACATCAGTAAATATTAATAAAATCAATTACTTATCAATTTTTTCATCGATCTGCAGGCTGACAGCTCGAGCCGGCACTACGGTGGAGATCGCGTGTTTGTAGACCATCTGGGTAACGGTGTTTTTCAGCAAGACCACATATTGATCAAAGGAGTCCACTTGCCCCTGCAGCTTGATGCCGTTAACGAGATATATCGACACGGGGATATGTTCCTTGCGCAATGCGTTCAGGAACGGGTCTTGTAGCAACTGCCCTTTATTACTCATGATACCCTCTAAATTTTAGTTATTCGAAACTTCACTCTAGCCTAATTTTCCCCGACTGGCCATATAGTTAGCGTCGTTTGGCAGCCCGGTCTGCGAAGGGATTGCGACCAGTCTTGAACTCAACCCTGAGCGGTGTCCCTGTGAGTTTGAACGTGTCGCGGAAGAAACGTTCCAGATATCGGCGATAGGACTCCGGCACCCCCTCCAGCGCCGAACCGTGAACGATGATCCGGGGAGGATTGGAACCGCCCTGATGGGCATACCGCATTTTCGGCCGCACCATCCCGGAACGGGGCGGTTGCTGCTGTTGCACGGCCATCATCAAGGCCCGCGTCAAACGCGGTGTTGCCAGTTCGGACATTGCCGCCGCATAAGCCTCGTCCGCGGAACGCAGCAGCGCTCCGATGCCCTGCCCTTCCAACGCCGAAATAAAATGGAAGCGGGCGAAGTTAAGGAAGTTGAGCTTGCGCGCACCGTCGCGCTTGATCTGTTCGCGTTCCAGTTCGCTGAGGCCCTCCCATTTGTTGACGGCAACGACCAGCGCACGCCCTGCTTCGAGAATGAACCCCGCAATGTGGGCATCCTGCTCGGAAATCTCCTGACGCGCATCCAGCACGAGGATCGCAATGTTGGCATCGGCAATCGATTGCAGTGTCTTGATCACCGAAAACTTCTCGACCGCCTCGTCCACCTTGCCGCGCTTGCGCATGCCTGCGGTATCGACCAGCGTGTAGCGCTTGCCCTCGCGCTCAAAATCAATGGAAATCGAATCCCGCGTCGTTCCCGGCAGGTCAAACACGACAACCCGCTCTTCCCCGAGCAACGCATTGACCAGCGTGGATTTGCCGACATTGGGTCGGCCGACAATGGCGATCTTGGGATGTTTGGAGTCGTCTTCTTTCTCGCGATCGGGCGCCGGAAAATCCGCCAGCACCAGATCCATCAGGTCGCTGACGTATTCACCATGGGCTGCCGAAATCGCCAGCGGCTCGCCAAGGCCCAGCGCATGAAATTCGGCAGTCGACATCGCGGAATTCATGCCCTCGGCCTTGTTGACGATGACCCAGACCTTGCGTCCGCTGCGCCGCAGTTCCTCGCCAATCTCACGATCCTGCGCAGTCAAACCGGCACGGGCATCCACAATAAAAAGCACGACGTCGGCTTCATCCACCGCCTGCCGGGTCTGCCGTGCCATCTGATGGTAAATGCCGTCCTTCGCCACCGGCTCAAATCCGCCGGTATCCACCACGAGATAGGATTTGGGGCCCACGCGGCCTTCGCCATAGTGACGGTCACGGGTAATGCCCGGCGCATCAACGACAATCGCCTCCCGGGTGCGGGTAAGGCGGTTGAACAACGTCGATTTACCTACGTTGGGCCTGCCAACGATGACAACTGTGGGTTTCATGTCAAAAATACCGCTGATGCCGCAAATTTATTGCGACCAATTGAGATTCGGCCGGGTGCGTCAGTGACGCAGCCGCTGTTACTGAACGTTGATCGCGTATACGCCGCCGTTGCGGGTCTGAACCAGAAAAGTGGACAGATCAAGTGCCGCTGGAGTTACTTGAATCGCGCTACCGTCTGTGGCGATACGCGCTACAAATGCGCCATCATCCCGCGACATGACATGCACATAACCCTGGTAATCGCCGACAATCACGTAACGTCCCAGCGCCAGCGGCGCTGTCGCCCAGCGCCCCTGCAGCCTGTCCTGCCTCCACACGCTGGCGCCACCGCGGCGATCCAGCGCCAGCACCGCACCGCGGTCATCAGTGACATAAACATTGCGTGCGTCGATTCCCATGCCGGCCACGCTTGAAGCATCCCGGGCCCAGATGGTCTCACCGCGAATCAGGTCAAAGCACGCAACGCGGCCCTGGTACGCCACCGCACAAACCTGCGAGCCTTCCACGACCGGCAGGCTGGTTACGTCAGTGACGCGCTCCAGTTCGGTCGTCCCCTTGGGCAGTGCAACCACGGCCTCCCATCCCACATTGCCGTTGGCCAGCGAAATCGCAACCAGGCGCCCGCCGGGAAATCCGGCGAATACTGCACCGCGGCTTACAACTGCACCCGCAAAACTGCGCACGGCCAGCGGCGGCATCGCACGCTGGTATACCCAGCGTCGCTTGCCGTCGGCAGCATTCAGGCCGTAAATGCGTCCGTCGCCAGTTCTGACCACGATCACGCCATCAGCACCGGTCGGCGGTGAAAGAACCTCCCCGGTCAGCTGCACCCTCCAAAGCGGTTTGCCCGAAGGTTCAAACGCCAGCACTTCACCGCTTGCAGTTCCGGCAAGTATCAGTCCGGCCCCGAAGCCGATCCCGCCAGAAAGCGGCTTGCCGGCCTCGAATCGTACTTGCTGCGCGCCGGAGCCCGTATTGAAACCACTGATCTGGCCGGCAGCGCCACCCGCATAAATCGTGTTGCCACCCAGTGCCGGATAAAAGGCAATGCGTTGCGCACCGCCCACGTTGCCCTGCCACACCACGCGTAGCGTTGCGCGGGTCTCGAATGACGCCAGCTCTGCCGCTTTCTGCTTGGGCCCCGAACCGAACCACCCGTCATAGGTGTTCGACACGGTCTGGCAACCTTGAAGCAGCAATACAACAACAGCCAGCGGCAACAGGCGGCGCATTACTTGCTTTCACCCAAAGCGTCGAGTTTCAACTGGATAATCTGTCGGAGCGGGCTGGCAGCATCACTCTTGTCCAGGGCGATCTGGTAAGCCGCGCGTGCCTCAGTTCGTTGTCCTCCCGCGAGAAGCGCATCCCCTTTGACGTCTGCATAAAGCCCGGCAAAGCTGTCGCCATGTTTGCTTTCAAGCACTTTGAGGGCTTCAGCCGGATTTTTCTCGTCCAGCAGCACGCGCGCCAGCCTGAGACGCGCAACATCACGGGCCTCTTCTTCCTTGGCATTGTCGACAACCCACTGCAGTCGTGCCTTCGCAGCAGGCAGATCACCGGTATCAAATTCGCTTTTTGCCGCAGACATTGAAGCCAGCGTTGCATAATGGGTCGAGGAGTACTTGTCGACGATCTGTATGGCGATATCACGAACCTTCTTGTGGTCGCTGGCCCGTTCGGCACGCTGCATCTGGTCGAACAACACAACCGCAGCGCTGGCCTGGGAGGTCTTGTAGTAGTTCCAGCCGCGGATACCGCCAAATACCAGCAGGCCGCCGACAATGGTCACCACGACCAGTTTCCCGTATTGCGACCACCATGATTTGATGGTCGCCAGTTGCTCTTGCTCTTCTAAGTCGTAAGCCATTGATTTACCTGATTTTTATGGTCTCGCACGCTTCAGACAGCGAAACGCGCACCTGTTCCCGCTCCACCCGAAGCGACTTTACCGTCAGCAGGCCGGCCTTGGCTTCATCGTCACCGATGATTACTGCAAACCGCGCGCCACTGCCATCCGCTTTTTTCATCTGCGACTTGAAACTGCCGCCCCCGCAATGCAGGATGGCCGCCAGCCCCGCATCACGCATCCGCTCTGCCACCAGTTCTCCATAGGCCATTGCCGAACTGCCCTGACGCACTATGTAGGCGTCAGCCACCACATCCGGCACCTCAACACCGCCGTCAACCAGCAATGCCAGCAGGCGCTCGACCCCCATCGCAAAACCGCATGCCGGCGCCGGTTTGCCGCCAATCTGCTCGACCAGCCCGTCATAACGACCGCCAGCGCATACTGTACCCTGCGCACCCAATCGGTCAGTGACCCATTCGAAAACGGTGCCATTGTAATAGTCCAGCCCGCGTACCAGACGGGGATTGATGCGAAATGCCAATCCGGCGGCCCGGAGCGAATCCTGAAGCGCAGCAAAAGCCCGGGCAGATTCTTCATCAAGGTCGTCCGCCAGACGGGGGGCGGCTTCGATGATCGGCTGCATCGCAGGATTCTTGCTGTCCAGGACGCGCAATGGATTGCTGTGCATGCGCCGCTTCGCGTCCTCGTCCAGTTCGCTGACCTGGCTTTCCAGATAGGCCACCAGCTTCGCGCGGTAACGCGCCCGGGCTTCAGCCGAGCCGAGGGAATTCAATTCGAGCGTAATGCCGTCGAGCCCGAGGTCGCGCCACAACCGCGCACACATCAGGATGTGTTCGGTATCAATATCGGGTCCGGCAAAGCCCAGCGCCTCGACACCGACCTGGTGAAACTGACGGTAACGCCCTTTTTGCGGCCGCTCATGACGGAACATCGGGCCGCGGTACCACAGTCGCTGCGGCCCCGGGTACAGCAGATTGTGCTCGATCACTGAACGCACGCATGACGCCGTGCCTTCGGGACGCAGCGTTAATTGCTCCCCATTGAGTTCATCGGTGAAGGTGTACATCTCCTTCTCGACAATGTCCGTGACTTCACCAATTGAACGCACAAACAACTCGGTGCGCTCAAGAATCGGCATGCGAATTTCGCGATATCCGTAGGCATGCAGCCAGCGCTGTACGGTGCCCTCAAAAAAGGCCCAGTGGCGCGCATCATCCGGCAACACGTCATTCATGCCGCGTACGCCCTGCACCTTGGTTGCCATTATCTTGACGTCCTGTCCGTTCAGCGCTCGACCGGCGCCGATACTCCGGCGGAACCGTAGTGATCGCGAACGTACTGGTCAACAATGCGCTGAAATTCCTCGGCAATGTGATCACCTTTCAGCGTCACGGTCTTCACGCCATCAACGAACACCGGTGCCACCGGCGTCTCGCCGGAACCCGGAAGGCTGATGCCGATATTGGCCTGTTTGCTCTCGCCCGGACCATTGACCACGCAGCCCATCACTGCGACATGCATGTCTTCAACCCCGGGATAACGACCACGCCATTCCGGCATCTGTGACCTAAGGTAACCCTGTATGCGATCGGCCAATTCCTGGAAAACAGTACTGGTGGTTCTTCCGCACCCCGGGCAAGCAATGACCAGCGGCGCAAAAGAGCGCAATCCCATGGTCTGCAGCATTTCCTGCGCGACAATGACTTCGCGTGTACGGTCGCCGCCAGGCTCCGGCGTCAGTGAAACGCGGATGGTGTCGCCAATACCTTCCTGCAACAGCACCGCCATCGCAGCAGTCGATGCAACGATACCTTTCGAACCCATACCGGCTTCGGTCAGCCCCAAGTGCAACGGGTAATCGCAACGTTTCGCCAGATCACGATAAACCGAAATCAAATCCTGCACTCCGCTGACTTTGCAGGAAAGAACGATGCGGTCATGCGGAAGACCGAGGGTTTCGGCCTGTTGCGCACTTTCCAGTGCAGAAGTCACCAGCGCATCCCTCATGACTACCGCTGCGGCGCGTGGTTCATCCAGCCGGCCGTTTTCATCCATCATCCTTGCCAGCAGTTCCTGGTCGAGGCTGCCCCAGTTCACACCGATGCGTACCGGCTTGTTCAGCCGGCATGCCAACTCGATCATGGTTGCGAACTGTTCATCGCGTTTGGCGCCCTTGCCGACATTTCCCGGGTTGATGCGTAGTTTTGCAAGTGCTTCGGCGCAAGCCGGGTGCTGGGTCAGCAGGCGATGGCCATTGAAATGAAAGTCACCGACCAGGGGCACATTAACCCCCCGCTTTTCGAGACGCTCGCGGATTACCGGCACTGCAGCAGCGGCATCGGCATTGTTGACGGTCACGCGAACGACTTCGGAACCTGCACGCGCAAGGGCCGCGACCTGCTCAACCGTCGCAGCAATATCAGCGGTATCGGTATTGGTCATCGACTGGACAACGATCGGCGAGCCGCCACCGACAACAACATTGCCGACAGCTACTGCAGCGCTGTGCCGGCGCAACGCGGAACCATGTGACGGAAGGCAGGAAGTCATGCTGCGTCAGTCCAGAGTAAGGCGGGCCACCTCGACGCGGGTATGCGGCGCAAGGTCTACCAGTTTGCCGTTGTAAGTCACTCGTACCCCGCTCGCATTGCCGATGACGACATTCAGCGGCGCCTGCCCCTGAACATGCTGCACCGCACCTGCGGGGTTAAGCTGTGAAAACACGATCCGGTCATCACGGTCGCGAACCTCGACCCATGATTGCCTGTCGAAAACCATTTGCACTTCAGCGATTCCAGCCCGTTTCGCCGGCACCGAAACCGTCGCCACTGGTTCTGCTGCAGGCCCGGTTGCCGCAGAAGCCGAAGGCTCTGCCGCCGGCAACTGAACCGGTGCAGCCGGCGGAATGTCCTGCGGATTCGTAGTCATCGCGGGCTGAGCAGCGTCCGGTTGGGGAGCCGGAACCGTATCCACGCTGGCGGGAGTGTTTGAATACATGAATTCGAACAAGACAACGATGGCGGCCAGAACAACGATCGCCGCCGCATAAATCGGCCAGCGCGGACCACGCCCGTCCGGAAACGGGATGTTGTGTGAGTGCGGGAGCGCGGCACCCGCTGCAAGCGGATCCGATGGCAGCGAAAGCCGGGCAACCAGCGCCTCGCCATCGAGCTCCATGAGGCGGGCATAGTTGCGCACGAAACCGCGCACAAACACAGGGCCAGGCAACCTCGCATAGTCATCTGCTTCGAGGGCCTCGATCTGGGTGGTCGACAGTTTCAGTTGCTGCGCAATCTCTGCAACGGTCTGCTTGCGGCTGTCGCGCGCTTCTGCAAGGACGCGGCCGGGACGCTGCCCGGGCGCCGGCACTGCAGATTCAGCGGATACGTCGACTTCGCTCATTCAAACCGGCCCGCCTGCAGGGCAGCCGCCTCTTTGGACTCCGGAAAATTCTTGCGCAGCTGTTGCGCATAACTTGCCTCACCAATGGCATTTCCCATCCGGCGCTCGACGCGAAGTCCCAGCCACAACACCTCGGCATTGGCCTGTGCGACCTGCGCCAGCCGGCGCAGGTAGCCATGGGCCCCGGCATAATTTGCCGAGGCGTAAGACAGATCAGCCAACTGAAACAGTGCCTGCGGCTGATTCGGGCGCGCCGCAATTGCACGCAGGAAGAAATCCTGAGCCGCAGCGTTGTCACCGCGACGGCGTGCGCAGACACCGGCATTCACAAACGAACGCTCGGGGTTGAGATAAAGCGGATTCTGGACTGCCACCATCAGCAGTTTGATGCCTTCAGCCTCACGGCCGCGCTGACACAGATACATGCCGTAATTGTTGTTGATGTCGGAATCGGCAGGAGCCAGCCGCAAGGCGCGTCTGAAATTTTCTTCGGCGCGGCGATCATCTTTCAGTGCGGCGTAAATCAAACCTGCAACGTTGTAAATCGGCGGGTAACTTGAATCCGCCTGTTCGGCAACCCTCACCTCTTCCAGCGCCACGCCAAAGTTACCGAGTTCAAAGTAACCCGCAGCCAATTCAGTATGAATGCGCGCACGATTTCGTGCCGGGCTCTCGTTGCCGGTCGTATTGACTGTCGGCTGCGGCTCGGCCGATTCATTGGCGACACTGACACAGCCCGGCAGGAAAACCACGATTCCAAGGAATGCAGCGAGACCAAGCTTGCGCAGATGGTTCAATTGATCAACCGGATTCATGCCCTGTTCTCCTGAAGTCGACGCTGTACACGCTTCGTACGGTCGCGAACCTGGCCCGCCAACTGGCCACAGGCTGCGTCAATCGTGTCACCTCGGGTCTTGCGCACGGTAGTAGTGAGTCCAGCCTGCTGCAGCACGTCGCGGAATGCTGCAATCGCGGGGGCCGCCGAACGATCATAGCCTGAGTCAGGAAATGGATTGAACGGGATCAGATTGATTTTGCATGGCACGGGTTTGACGGTCTGCACCAGCTCACGTGCCTGCGCCACGCTGTCATTGACACCAGCGAGCAGCACGTATTCGAAGGTCACAAAATCACGAGGGGCCTTCTCAATGTAGCGGATGCACGCCTCCATCAACTGCCTGATCGGATATTTCTTGTTGATCGGCACCAGTTGGTCACGCAGCATGTCATTGGGCGCATGCAGGGAAACCGCCAACGCCACAGGGCAGGCCTCGCGCAGCCGATCCATTGCCGGCACCAAACCGGAGGTCGACAACGTCAATCGACGGCGGGAAATGCCGTACGCATGGTCATCCAGCATCACTTGCATGGCGGAAACCACATTGTCGAAATTCGCCAGCGGCTCGCCCATCCCCATCATCACCACATTGGTGATCGGACGCTCGATCCCCAGCGACTGTGAGAGGCTCCGGCTGGCATGCCAGAGCTGGCCGACGATTTCCGCCGTCGTCAGGTTGCGGTTGAAACCCTGACGGCCGGTCGAACAAAATGAACATTCAAGAGCGCAACCCGCCTGGGAGGAAATGCACAAGGTCCCGCGGTAACGTCGTCCCGTGGCAACACCTTCGGCAGAGGCCTCCTCATCAACATCGCCTTCGGGGATATACACCGCCTCAATGGCATTGCCGGTGCCGACATTGAACAGCCATTTACGGGTGCCGTCAGGCGCGGTCGTATCGCGAAGCACTTCGGGCGCGGCAATGATCGCACTTCCGGCCAGTTGCTCGCGAAAACTGCGGGACACGTCAGACATCAGGCCAAAATCGCTGACACCGGACTGATGCATCCAGCGCATCATCTGCCGGGCGCGAAACGGTTTCTCGCCCCGCTCCGAGCACCATGACTCGAACTGGTCGCGGTTAAGCCCCAGCAGGTTGAAAGTCATGGTTGGCCCGGTTGTCCAGCACGCTGCTCAGCGCGAATGTACTTCGAGCGCGGGGAAAAAGTAGGCGATTTCGATCGCCGCGTTTTGCGCGGAATCGGAACCGTGCACGGCGTTGGCATCGATGCTGTCGGCAAAATCAGCACGAATCGTGCCCTTCTCGGCCTTCTTCGGATCGGTCGCGCCCATCAGGTCACGGTTTTTCTGCATCGCATTTTCGCCTTCCAGCACCTGGATCATCACCGGACCGGAAATCATGAAAGCCACCAGTTCACCGAAGAACGGACGCTCTTTATGCACCGCGTAGAATCCTTCGGCTTGGGCTTTGGACAACTGGGTCATGCGTGCTGCGACAACGCGCAAGCCGGCGCCCTCAAAGCGCGAATAAATCTGTCCGATCACGTTTTTGGCAACGGCATCGGGTTTGATGATGGAAAGCGTGCGTTCGACAGCCATAAAATTCCCCTACTTCCAGAGTTTGAAATAACCCGGAAGGATAACACGATAAAGCCTTGAATAAAAGAGACTTACCGGTAAAATCCCGGTAAAAACAAGGCCTTCCGCTGGGGATGGGCAAGAATGACGAGATGCCGACAAACTCCCTAGACCGCCGCACGACGCAAGCGCATGCGCTGCATCAGGTAAATCGGCACGCCGATGGCAAGACCGACCAGGTCGGTAATGGTGCCGGGGTGGATCAGGCACAATGCGGCGCCAAACATCACAATGCGCAAGGGCATCGCCAGCCGCCCGCCGAACCAGCCCTCGGTTGATCCCGCCAAAAACCATACCCCGACCGAAGCCGTAATACACGCCTGGGCGATTTCAACCGGATTGCCTTTAAGCAACAGCAAGGGGCTGTAATAGAACATGAACGGCACCAGAAATGTCGCCAGCCCCATTTTCAGTGCAATCCAGGATGTTTTCCAGGGATCGGCATTGCACATCCCGGCCGCCGCAAAAGAAGCCAGCGCGACGGGCGGCGTGATCGCAGATATGACCGCGAAGTAGAAAATGAACAAGTGTGCCACCAGCGGTTGCACCCCGATCTTGGTCAGGCCCGGTGCAATCACCGCCGCAGCTATGGCATAGGCCGCGGTCGTCGGCATGCCCATGCCGAGTATCAGCGCAACGCCCGCGGCGAATATCATTGCAATCAGCTGACTGGTGCCGGCTATGCCCAAAATCAATTCCGAAAACCGCCCGCCGATGCCCGTTAATGCCACAACGCCGACAATGATGCCGGCACAGGCACATACCGCGACCAGCTGAATGGTGTCACGAGCGGCAAGGTTGAGTCCCTCAAGGGTCTTGCGCCACCCAAACATCATGGTGAGCCCAAACAGCAATCCGAGGCCAACCAGCATGCCGGCCCAATCCCCGACCACCCCCCGAAGCAGATCCGGAACATAGGAAATCACCAGACCGGCAACCGCACCGATGGCAACCAGCGACAGCACACGCGTCAGCAATGCAGCCGCAAACGCCATACCCGGCCCCATCGGCTGGCGCTGTCCGACCTGCAGGTCAAGATCACCAAAGCGGATGGCCAGCCAGCCGACAACCAACGCCGTCAGGATGCCCAACCCGCCGGCACGGAAAGGGGAATACCCCGCCAGCAGCGCCCAGACCAGAACGACAATTGGCGAGAACAGGTATAAACGCTTGAGCATTTCGAACAAGGGCGGCAGTTCATCCTTGCGCAGCCCGCGCAACCCGAGGCGTATGGCATGCAAATCCACATGTATCCAGCAAGCGATATAAAACAACACGGCCGGAATCACCGCGGCCAGCGCGATTTCGCTGTAAGGAATCCCCGTGATCTCGGCCATCAGGAACGCACCGGCCCCCAGCACCGGCGGGGTGATCTGTCCGCCCGTTGATGAAGTGGCCTCGATCGCCGCCGCCGTCGGTTTGTCGTAACCGACCTTGCGCATCATCGGGATGGTCACCATTCCGGATGCAACAACATTGGCTACTGCCGAACCTGATATGGAACCGAACAAAATACCGGACGCAACAGCAGCCTTGGCGGGACCGCCGCGGGCCCAGCCAAACATGGCATTGCACAGATCGTTGATGTAATCGCCGACCTTTGACACCTGAAGGAACGCGGCAAAACAAACAAAAAGAATGATGTAGGACGACGAAACCTGGGTAGTGACACCGAATATCCCGTATTCACTGTAGATATAGGTAAAGAAACGGGGAATCTCAAAACCCTTGTGCTCCAGAACGCCAGGCATCCACGGCCCGACAAAGCAGTAAATGATGAACACGCCGGCGATAATCGGCAGCGCCAAACCCGAAGTACGACGACCGAACTCCAGCAACAGCAGCGTGCCTATGAAACCGGTGAGTACATCACCCGTGGTGAACTGGGCGCCCGCCCGAAACAACAGACCGTCCAGCTCGACGGTAATGTAGATTGCGCAGGCAAACGAAGCGGCAACCAGTATCCAGTCGTACCATGGCACCCCGTCCTTGCGCGCGCGGCTGCCGGCGGAATAGAGCATGAAGCCGATGGCCCCGCCCCAGCCCACGTGTATCGCCCGGAACAACAGCGGTTCCAGGGAATAAATGTTCAGCACAACCAGGTGGAATGCGGTAAAGGTGATGCATAACCCCGCGAGCAGCACCGCCTCCCAATGCCGCAGCGTCCGCTTGTTGCCGCCAAACTCCTCCTCGGCCATCGGCGGTTTGATGATCTCCTCATTTGCCGGCATGCTCATTCCTTACCCCTTGTGCAATAAAAAACCGCACTGTGCTTGCGCGCAGTGCGGTTGCAGATCAATAAAAACCTCAAAACCTTTTGTTTTGTTTTAACCTTTGTATTCCGGCGGCAACAGATGCTTCGGCACGTCTATGCCTTTTTCCTTGAAGTAACGAATCGCACCCGGATGAAACGGCAGGAACCCGTTGCGGTTCCAGTTTTGCAGCAGCGTTTCCTTGGCTGCAGCATGCCCTTTCACCATCTGCGGATTGTTTTCCATAACCGCCTTGACCACCGCATAGACCAGATCGTCCGCAACATCCTTGTTGGCGATGGCAAAGTTGTAAAGACCAACGGTTTTGTGATCTTCGGTCTGCTGCTTGTAGCTGCCCTTGGGAATCACTGAATCAGAAAGCTCCGGCAAAGCGGCCTTGATTTTCTTCAGCTCGTCATCGGTGAATGTGAAGAACCGCACCTTGTTGGTGGTTTCAAGCTCAGAATAGGCTGCAATCGGAACCCCGGCACAGAACGGAAACGCATCGATCAGTCCATCCTGAAGATTGGCCGACATGTCGGATGCCTGACCGTTACGGATCGTCGTATCAACGCCGATGGCCTTGAACATCAACGGGAAATAAGTTCCACAGGTGCCAGCACGAGGGCCCACGCCGGACCTCTTGCCAGCGAGATCCCTGACTGACTTGATGCCGGATTTTTCCAGAGTGACAAAATGGAAGGGCGTGTCATACATCGGGAACATCGCGCGGATGTTGCTGTACTTCTTGCCCTTGGTCCAATCGCCCTTGCCCTCCCAGGCCTGGAGGGCAACGCCCATTGTCGTCATCCCGAAATCGATCTGCTTGGAGTCAGCGAGAATGATGTTCTGGTTGGGGCCCTGCGTTTGCTGGGTACTGATATTGGTGCCGATTTTTTCATTGACGAGACTGGCCCAGACTTGTCCGTAAACAAAATACGTTCCGCCGACCGACGCAGTGCCCAGCGTCAGGTTGGTCGGCCATTTCGGGTTTGGGTTTGGCTTCGCCTGCGCGTGAGCGCCGGTGGAAATCATCAAACCTGTTGCGACAGCCGCCACCAGCTTCAATACCTTGAGCATTTGCATCGAATGTTCCTCCTCACGTGGAATCGTTGATAGAGCCGGGAGCAAACCTTTGCTTGAAGCGCACTGCGACAAGCCCGGTATTTATTGTCAACCCGACAACGCACAAGATCAGAGTAACAAAGCCCCTAACCTTTGGCAAACCACGGATTTTCGATGAAACTTCCGTTCAGTCCGGCGCCCAGACCGGCATCCAGCCGCGATGGCCGGGTGCAGCATGGAAACACGCATCAACGCCAACACCGGGGACGGCCGCCAGCGATTCTCCAAGATAGATCAACGGCAGCCGTTCACGCTGCCACGGTGCCAGCAAAGCCTCCTGTAACAAATTACGCACTGTCCGCCGGGGCGCCGCGGCACGCAGACGCAGCGTCTCGCCCCCCTGCCTGACCCTGACCGTCAACGCATGTTCACGCAACCAGCGATCTGCAATGCCGCTGCCCTTACAACACCGGAGACTCAAGGTACCGCCGAGCGCGGACAGCACCAGCGGAGCGCGATGGCTCCACTCGACTTTGAAGCCAGCCGCCACCGCGGGCAATGGCCGCACAATATGCAAGGCATCTCGAAAGCGCCGCAGTTCGACATCACCAATGTCCACACAAACCCGTGCATCCGAGCGCGCGCTCAGGGCCTGGCGCAGCGCTTCTTCGAGGCGTGCAGCATCCGGCATCGCAACGCCGTTGTTGCGGAGGAAATAACGCATGACATTGCGCGCCCGGTGCTCAGGAATATTATTCAATATATTCAATGATATAAATCTTGAAAACTCGACATTACCAAGATCATGCAAAGCCAGCGCGTCGAGCAGATCAGATGCCTCAGCCTGCAGTCGCGCTGCGCGCGCCAGCACCACATCTGCGGCGGGTAACCGTGCAGCAATCAGCGGCATTACGTCATGTCGCATGAAATTGCGCAGGTAGCCACGATCAAGGTTGCTGTCGTCCTCAACCCAGGTCAGGCCATGGTGCCGCGCATAAGTTTCGATCTCGCTGCGCGGCACATCCAGCAGCGGCCGCCAGAACGCCGGGGTTCCTGACCGGAATACCGGCATCGCAGCGAGTCCGCGAGGACCGGCACCACGCAGCAGCTGCAGCAACAATGTTTCCGCCTGGTCGTCGCGATGGTGCGCCAGCGCAACAACATTCGCAGCCGTAGACGCAAATACGGCATGCCGCGCGTGACGGGCCGCGGCTTCGGTGCTGTTGCCGCGCGGCACATCCACCTTGGCCACCTTCAATGAAACACCGAGGTCGCGGCAAAAACGCCGGCAATGCTTCGCCCACGCGGCCGCATGCGCACTGATCTGGTGATTGACGTGGATCGCGGACAACCGCTTCGGCGGCAGACGCAATCCGCGACGCAGCAGATGCAGAAGCACCACTGAATCCACGCCGCCGCTCAGACCAACGGTGATTTTTGCCGATTTGGGCAGGCCGCTGGCCTCAAGGGCTGCAGCTACCTGGCTGACCAGCGTTTTGGTCATGCTGCGCATTGCGGGACTGCAGCCATGGCCAAGCCGCGCTTCAGCGGCTTTCCGCTTCCTTGAACTGGCCGTAGCTCATCAGGCGTTCAAAGCGGGACTCTGCGAGCTTGTCGATGGGCAGGTCGCGCAACTGACGCCAGCTTTCCTGCAGAGCCTTTTTCATCGATTGCATCATCACATCGTAATCACGATGTGCGCCGCCCAACGGTTCGGGAACGATCTTGTCGATCAAACCCAGCGCTTTCAGCCGGGTGGCTGTAATGCCCAGTGTTTCTGCCGCATCCGGGGCGCGGTCCGCGCTTTTCCAGAGTATCGAAGCACAGCCCTCCGGAGAAATCACGGAATAGGTTGAATACTGCAGCATCAGGGTGACATCACCGACGGCAATTGCCAGTGCGCCGCCGGACCCCCCCTCGCCAATGATCGAGCAGATCACCGGCACTTTCAGCGCCGCCATCGCAAAAAGATTGCGGCCGATCGCCTCGGATTGTCCGCGCTCTTCGGCACCCACGCCGGGGTAGGCGCCCGGGGTGTCGATGAAGGTAAAAACGGGGACGCCGAATTTTTCCGCCAATTTCATCAGCCGCAGCGCCTTGCGATAGCCCTCGGGGCGCGGCATGCCGAAATTGCGAAGAATCTTTTCCTTGGTATCGCGACCTTTCTGGTGCCCCATGACCACCACCGTCTGGCCGCCGAAACGGGCCAGTCCGCCGATGATGGCAGGATCGTCCGCATAGGTACGATCACCGTGAAGTTCTTCGAAATCAGTGAACAGGTTGTTGATGTAATCCAGCGTATAGGGCCGCTGTGGATGCCGCGCAACCTGCGAGATCTGCCACGACGTCAGCTTGGCGTAGATGTCCTTGGTCAGCCCCTGGCTTTTTTTCTGCAGCCGGGAAATCTCCTCGGAAATATCCAGCGCCGAATCATCCTGCACAAAGCGCAGCTCCTCGATCTTGGTTTCCAGATCGGCAATCGGCTGCTCGAAATCGAGAAAGGTCGTTTTCATGGGGCGGAATGATACAGGATGCGCCCGTCTCAGGGCTGCAGATGCTGCCTGAAGAAGGCTTCCGCCCGTTGCAGCGTATCCTGCATCGCGATGCGATTCGGCTCGTGGCTTTGTTTGGTTTTGCCCGGATCGTCATACGAATGATGCGCGCCGTCGTACCAGTAAAACTCGATGATCGCACCGCGGCTGCGCAGCACCTCGGCAAGACTGCGGCATACGGTCGGCGACACCTCATCATCGTTTTCGGCAACCGCCAGCAATAATGGCGCGTACGGCTTGTAGTCAGGCTCCGCCGCCTGAACGCGGCAACCCGGATAGATGGAGAGTGCGGCGCGAAAACCGGTAACCGGCGTCGGATTCTGCAACCCCGGAGGCCGCGGCCCCATCGCCGCCAGCACCGTCATCCCGCCGTTGGACCAGCCCTGCACACCGATGCGATCTGCTGCGACATCTGGCCGCGTGCGCAGATATGAAAGCGCGCCATAGGCATCCATCGGACGCACCGACTGCTCGCTAACCTCGGGCGGACGACTGCTATACGAATGTTTGCCGAATCCATCGCCGTAACCGCGCGGACCGAAACTGTCGACATGAATGGCCACGTAGCCACGCTCTGCCCAGAACTGCCCCCACATTTTGTGACGCATCGTCAATGCATCGGCATTGTGCTGGCCGCGTTTCAGCGAAGAATAGGGACCAGCGCGGCCGTGCAACATGACCACGGCCGGATAACGCCCCGGTGCAGGCGGTGCAAACACATAACCGGTCAAACGCGTACGGCCATCAGCGCTCATGAATTGCACCGTTTCCGGCGCGGCGGCGCCGGCAAGGGGCATCGCAGCGAAAACCAGGGCAGCGGCAAGCGCTGCGTAGATTGAAAAAGTGCCCTTTATCTTCATCACCGTCCCAATGCAAAAAAATCACGGATGCGGCCGAGGATTTCGCCGTGCTTGCGCGTCAGTTCCGAGGCGCGCGCGGCCTCATCCAGCGTATTGCGGATACTCTGCAACTCCAGCTCACGCACGGCCAGAATACGCGAAATGTCCTCTGCCATGCCGGGTCGCGAACGGATGACATTCTCAAAGGATGCACGGTCCAGGCGATAACACTTCACATCGCCGACAGCGGTCACAGTCGCTCCACGCCGCTCTCCGAACATCATGCCGCGCTCACCGAAAACCGTCCCTTCGTGGAGGCGCGACACCGGATGCTGTCCCGAAGCGTCCTCGAACACCACCTGCGCCTCGCCTTCCGCCAGCAAATAAAGCCAGTGCGCTTCAGCGCCCTGCCGGGTCATCACATCGCCGGGCGCAAACGGGGTAAAGACCAGTCGCTCCGCGACCTGCTGCAACTCGGAATCCTGCAAGTGCGCAAAAATGTCCACATGCTGCAACACCTTGAGGCGCTTCGCCATTTCACGCACCTGCTCCGACTGGAACTGCTTTTCATTTTCCTTGAGCATGTGCACCGAATATTGCGGTGCCGCGATGGCCAGACCGGCGCGCTGCAGTCCTGCGACAAGATGCACCCGGACTTCGGAATCGGTCCAGTCGTCACGCGCAAGGTCCTTCAGCCAATAACGCACTGCGTAACGCGCACGGCCGGCCTCCAGCGACATCAGCACACACTGAGGCGCCGGATCGGCTGCCATGCATTCGATGGTCGAACGGCGCAGCGCCTCCTGCACTTCCGCAATCACCCGCGATGGCGATACCGAATAATCGACATCAAACCACACCCAGCGTCGGGCAGTGACCGTGCGCCCCCCGCGCTGCCCCAGCACGACAAACTTGCTTTTCATCAACTGACCGTTGGGGATCACCACAGTTTCCCAATTGTTGGTTTCTATCGACACCGAGCGCCAGCGGATATCGGATACGCGTCCGGTGACGTCTTCGACGCGCACCCACGCCCCCACTTCGAGCGAACCATCCAGCTGGATTGCCAGGCCGCCGAGGATATTGCCGAGCGTGTCCTGCATTGAAAACGCGATGACCGCGGTGATCACGGCGGACGTGGTCACGATCTGCGACAGATCCAGTCCCGCATAACGCAGCCGCACCATGCCCCATGCCACATAGGCCACGATGACCAGCACGTCCTCAAGAATGCGCGGCGGCTGCAGACGCAGCGCCGGCAGCAAAAGCCGGAACAACGCCAGGCCCGACAGGCGGATCACCGCAACGCCTGCCATGATCACAAACGCCTCGCGCATCACCTCGCCTGCGAGCCCGACATCAAACGCCATCAGCAGCGCAGTGATCACCTGCCCGGCCAGTGCCAGCGCGTAAAACATCGTGGTGTGAAACAAGGTGCCGCGGTCCGCGGGACGCAACAGCCAGAACAGCAAGGCCAGCGCCATGAACATGGCCGGAATGTATGGAAAACCGGCCTGCCCCAGATGCTGCATCACGATATCGAAGTTCACAGGCGTACCTTCAATGACGGGACAAAGGCTTTGAATCATTTTCTCATGGGCAACACGAATTACAGAGAAATAGTTAAATAAGTTATTGATTAAAAAACTTTTTAACCAAGACTATCAACGGCGGCCCTGCCCCGCCCGACGCGCCTTCGCGGATCCGCGATGCACCTCAACAGAGCCCGGCGCTAAGGCTTTTTTACGCCCTTCGCATCACGCTGCATCAGCGCAGCAGCTACCGCAAGCAGTGCGGCATCGAGCCAGAACACCGGCACCATGCCCAGCGCGGTGGAGAGCGTGCCAAACACAAACGGCACCAGCACCTCAGTGCCCTTGTTCACCATCTGCCGCAAGCCCATCGCCTCACCGGACCGCCCCTCCGGCGCCCGGTTATAAGCCAGCATCATCGACAGCGGACTGCCGCAGCCCAGCCCCATGCCCAACACGAAGGAAATCGCCAGCAAGGCGGCAAAACTTGTGACGAACGGAAATACCAGGCACACCACGGTCGCCAGCAGCAACGAAACCGCCAGCACACGCTCCTCGCCTGAACGCTTGACCAGGTGCGGCATCACCGAACGCACGATCAGCAGCGCAAAACCGAAAGCGCCAAGAATCATGCCGATCTCGGAAGCGCTGAGCCCGATACGATGGCCGTAGATCGGCAGCAGCAGGTTGTACAACTCCAGACCGGTTTCGATGATGCCAGCCGTAATCAGCGCACGGCGCAATGGCGGATTGCGCAGCAGATCACCGACGCGGTGCTTCGCTTTCTCCTCCTTGCCCAGTTTCACATGCGTTATTTTCGGCAGCCAGCCGGCCCACAACCCCAGCAACAGAATCGGAATCACCGGCATGGCTGCCAGCACGCCGAAGGTCGCGCGATGCCCTATCGCGTCAATCAGAAAACCGGCAGACGTCGGACCCAGCAGCGCCGTCATGCCGATGCCCAGACTGAACCAGCTGTAATTTTTGGTCCGGTCCATGCCTTCAGCCATGGCGCCGATCAGGTGCTGCACCGAAACGGTATAAAAAATATAGCAGCAGCCGATCAATGCAGCCGAAACATAAAGCACCTCAAGCCGCTGCCAGATGAAGGGCAATACCAGCCCGGCAAACAGACCGACGGAACCAAGCAGCATCGGCATGCGAAAACCGATACGGTCCGACACCTTCCCCGCGTAAACCGACAGCAGCAGCGGAAACAGCGCGTAGGTGGAGAAAATCATGCCGACGAAAAATTCGTTGGCACCCAGTTCCAGCGCGGACAGCGACATCAGCACCTTGCTGCCCTTGTACGCAGTGTGCGTCAGGATGCTGAGCAGGATGATGCGGAAAATTCCCGGTATGGTCATGTCAGCAATGAAATGACGAAAGCCGGATACGGCCGGCGCAATCGATCAAAAACAGCGTCACGGAATGAAAATCTTCTTGTTGGGGGAAACAACTGGCGTGTATTTTAGCGCATCGCGTAGTGACCACCCGCCCAACGGAGACAAGACATGAAACTGCAAAACATCGGCATCATCAGCCCTGGCGACATGGGGCAGGCCGTGGCCAAGACCCTCAAGGCAAACGGCTTCACGGTGCACACCGCACTCGAAGGCCGCAGCGCACGCACCCGCGCACTCGCCGCCGAAGCGGGGCTCAATGACTGCGGCACGATGCAGAATGTGATCAATACCTGCGACGCCGTGCTGTCGATCCTCAACCCTGCAGCCGCAATCGACAATGCCAGGGCTGCAGCTGCAGCCATGAAATCAACAGGACGGCGCTGCCTGTTCGTTGACTGCAACGCCGTTGCACCGCAAACCGCCCATGCAATATCCGCCATCATCCGCGAAGCCGGCGGTGAATGCATTGATGCCGGCATCATCGGTCCGCCGCCACGCGGCAAGGCGGGCATGCGCATGTATGTATCGGGACCCCAGGCCGCCACGCTGGCCCCGTTGTCAGGCGGCGGCATCAACATCCGCGTGATGAGTGAAAAAATCGGCGACGCTTCCGCCATCAAGATGTGTTACGCGTCTTATACCAAGGGCGCCGTCGCGCTCGGCGTTGAAATGCTGATGGCCGCGCGCCGGCTTGGCGTCGATGCCGCACTGGATCATGAACTCCAGGAAAGCGCAGCGGAAAACCGGCAATGGATCCTGAGCCGCACCGGCGTCATGCCGCCCAAAGCCTACCGCTGGGTTCCGGAAATGCTCGAAATCGCAAAAACCTTCGAGGACGTCCAGCTGACGCCGCGCATCCTGCTCGGCGCCGCTGACATGTATGAAATGATCGCGCAGACTGCTCTGGGCAAGGAATCGCCGGAAGAAGCGCGCAAGCACGGCCGGGACGGGACCAGCATCATCAACGGCCTTGCCGACTGAAGGCCTAGACCCGGTAGTTGGAACGGCGGTCGCGGCGAAACAGCACAACCGGCATCCCGCGCAGGATACGGCCGCGCAGTTTGCGGGCGTATCCGGGCCGGATTTCACCGTCGCCTTCGAGCAAGATTTCACGGCGCATCAGATGGATTTCCTTCCCGTCCGCGCGCGTGATAAAGGTGCCGTTGACGCTGTGATCGACAAGATAGAACTGGGCCCGTTCGACACGGATGGTTGCATGCCGGCGTGAAACCACCTGTTCCGCAATAACCATTTCGCAGGATGCATCGCGACCAATGGTCAGTATCGGATGCCAGTGATCCAGACGGTGCTCCACGTTCCCCAGCGTAAGCACCAGGCTGCCGGCATCCTCGGGTATCGTGCGCCGGATATGCGGATTGATCTGTGTGCGATTGACCAGATCGTCGCGCCACTGCACCTCCCACACCGAGGTCTTGGCCAGGGTTGTCTTGAGAATGGCATAAAATATCGGCCATGTCGCATCCCGGCGGGAGACATCAAGCTGATCCAGTGTCGTTTGCGCAATGAGGATCTGGTTCGGGGCCGCCGCATCGGCGAGATAAGCCGCGACATTGACGGTGTCGCCATAGATATCCTCGCCGCCGACGACAACCGGGCCGGTGTGCAGCCCGACCCGGATCTGCATCGCAAGGCCGCCGGGTTGCAGCAGGGAGATCGAGTGCTGCAAGTCCACTGCAGCATCCACCGCGCTGTCTCCGTCAGGAAAAAGGCACATCACCGCATCACCCAACGTCTTCACCAGACGTCCGTGATGCCTAGGCAGCACTTCCTTCATCGTCGCCAGACAGGCGTTGATGATTTTCAGCGCATCGATATCACCGAGGCGTCGGTACAACGCGGTACTTTCGACGATATCGGCAAAAAGCACCGCCAGATCGTCACTGTGGGATTGCGGCATGTCTGATTCTCAGGCGTCGCGCAAAATGGCGCGGCGCAATTGTCCGTCCCCGTGAAAGCACGGTTTCACGGCGAAATTCATTGTTTTCTTCAATCGGCTTCAACCATTACTTTAAGGCACAACAGACCCCGAAAGCAAAACCCCCACGCGTCGACAAACCTGCAGCAAAGCCTCACAATCAAAAATAACCCAACCGGAAGAAACGGCCATGAGCACCGCATCCGACACCAAGAACATGGCGCTGTTCTGCGACTTTGAAAACGTCGCCCTCGGCGTTCGCGAAGCCAACTACTCCGACTTCGACATCAAGAAAGTGCTGGAGCGTCTGCTGCTGAAGGGCGACATCGTGGTCAAGAAAGCCTACTGCGACTGGGAGCGCTACAAGGACTTCAAGAAACCGATGCATGAAGCGGCGTTCGAACTGATCGAAATTCCGCACGTGCGCATGTCCGGAAAAAACTCTGCGGATATCCGCATGGTTGTCGACGCCCTTGACCTCTGCTACACCAAGTCCCACGTCGACACCTTTGTCATCATCAGCGGCGATTCCGACTTCTCGCCGCTGGTTTCCAAACTGCGCGAGAACAACAAAGTGGTCATCGGCGTCGGCGTCAAAAAATCCTCATCCGACCTGCTGATCAACAATTGCGACGAATTCATTTTCTACGACGACCTCGCACGCGAAAAAGCCAAAAAGCAGCAGCAGAAAAGCCGCAAAAAACCGGTTGCCAGCGCCACGGCGGCAGCCAAAACAGGCGCAGGCACCGATAACACCGACAAGAACAGCTCCGAGAAAGACGCCGGAGACAAAGACGGAGGCGACAAAAAGGCGGAAGCACTGGATCTGGTCATGGAAACCGTGGAAGCGCTGTTCACCGAACGCGGCGCAGAGGAAAAAATCTGGGGCTCGATGGTCAAGCAGGCCCTGAAACGCCGCCAACCAGGATTCAACGAAAGTTATTACGGCTTCCGCTCTTTCGGCAAACTGCTCGACGAGGCACATGCCCGAAAACTGCTGGTGCTTGAACCTGACGAAAAATCCGGCGGCGTCATCATCAAAAACTACAACCCCGACTACTGAACAAAGCCGCTGCACAGCGGTCTGACTTCCGGCAAGGAGACCGCAACCCCCATGGACAAACCACAAGGCCCCCACATCCGAATCAGCGTCCGGCCGCAGGCGGGCCTGATCGAGCGCATCATATTTTTTGTGCTTGGGCTGGTCATACTGGTGGCCGCGTTCTTTTTCATCGGCATCGCGCTCATCGCCGGCGCCATTCTTGCCGGCGTGGTCCTGCTGCGCTGGTGGTGGATTCAGCGCAAGTTGCGCAAAGCCGGCAACGATTCCTTCGTCGAGGGCGAATACCGTGTCGTTGAAACCGCGATTACCGACCGCCGGACACCGCCCGAATAACAGCCGCGCGACGCCCCGATCCGCTCAGCAGTGCAACCGGTCGAGATCCTGATCCAGCATCGAGACCGGATCTTCCAGCGGTTCGAGATGGGTGATCGCATTGACTCGCGGGACCGCCTTCCGGATATCTCTTTCGATGCGCTCGGCCCAGTCGTGGGCTTCCTTGACCGTCCATTCCCCCGGCACCAGCACATGCACCGACACGAAGGCGCGACTGCCGGCTTGGCGTGTCCGTAACGCATGGAAATCCAGGCCCTGCTCGCGATAACTGTTCAGCACCGCTTCAATATCAGCGATTCTTTCCGGGGGCAATGAAGTATCCATCAACCCTTCCGCCGAGCGATGCATCAGTTGCCAGCCGGTCCAGACGATATTCAGCGCCACGAGTATCGCGATCACCGGATCCAGCCACAGCCAGCCGGTCATCCATACCAAGCCCACGCCCACGAGCACACCGCCCGAAGTCCAGACGTCCGTCATCAAGTGGTGGGCGTCAGCTTCGAGCACGATGGAATGCTCCTCGCGCCCCACTTTCAGCAGTATGCGTGCAACCAGCAGATTGACAATGGAGGCCACGACCGATACGGCAAGCCCTATGCCCACGGATTCCAGCGGCTGTGGATTCCACAAACGGTCAACGGCTGCCCAGATGATGGTAATCGCTGCAAAAACAATCAGCAGGCCCTCGAACGCACTGGAAAAATATTCAGCCTTGCTGTGACCAAAGGCATGCCGGTCGTCGGCAGGGGTTGCAGCCACCGTCAGAATCCACAGCGCCATCATCGCCGCAGCAAGGTTGACGAAGGACTCGATGGCGTCCGACAGCAGGCCAACCGAACCGGTCATCCACCACGCGGTGCCCTTGAGCAGGATCGTGGCAATAGCCGCAGCGATCGACAGCCAGGCATAACGGGTCAGCGACGGTTGTTTCATGGAAGGTCTTGCAGACTCATCCGTGTTTATTACAAATCATTGATTTAATTATTTATTTCTTAAGCTCTGCGGCAGCAGCCTTAGCGTGGGTACGAATATCAAAACGCTCGACATTAACGATGATGCGCTCATGAACGCCCTCGCCTATACGCTCCACTGAATCCTCCGCCCAGACGCGGAACGTCAGCTTGCGACCTTCAACCTTGATAACCTCCGCATGGGCATGAACACGCATGCCGACGGGCGTCGCAGCGGTGTGACTGACGTCAAGCCGCGTGCCCACGGTCTGATGCCCCTCGGGCAACAGGCCCTCCACCGCATTGAGCGCCGATTCTTCAAGAAGCATCACCAGTACCGGCGTCGCCAGCACCTTGATGCGGCCGCTGCCGACGTGAGGTGCGGTGTCACGGGTGCCGACCATGATTTCGGTAGACCCGGCAAGTCCGGGGCGGATCGAATCGAGATTGACGCTCATCGGACGCTTTCATTGCGAATGATAATGACGCGATGTTACATTGAATCGTTGCTGTCCGATGTAATGCCTTGGAGGAGAACGCAAATCATGCGTCTGGGTTATTTCACGATGCCGCTGCACCCGGCCCACCGGCCACCCGCAATCACACTGCAGGAGGACCGCGAGGCCATCATCCTCGCCGACCGCCTCGGTTTCTACGACGCCTTTGTCGGCGAACACCTGACCGAACCATCGGAAAATGTCACCAACAGTTTCATATTCCTGGCCACGCTGATCCACCACACCCAGAACATTAAACTCGCGACAGGCACGTCCAACCTTTCGCACTCACATCCGACCCTGATCGCTGCACATGCCGCGATGTTTGACCACCTCGCCCAGGGCCGCTTCATATTCGGCGTCAGCCCCGGCGCCCTGCCTTCCGATGCCGAGGCATTGGGCATGCTCAGCGAAGACCGCAACAAACTGTTTGCCGAAGCCATCGACGTCATCCTTGCCATCTGGGAGCGCGACGCGCCATACGACATCGACTTCCCGGGCAACCGCTTCAAAGTCACCACCGCAGTCACACAGAATCCCGAAATCGGCCGCGGCGGCATGTACAAACCCTGGCAGCAGCCCCGTCCGGAAATTGTCGGCACGGTCGTCGCACCCGGATCGAAAGGCGTCATCGCCATGGGCGAGCGCGACTTCCATCCGCTGTCGGCGAATTTCCTGTTGTCGCAATACCTGCGTTCACATTGGACCAATTACGCCGAAGGCAAACAACGCGTCGGCAAAACCGCTGATCCTGCCGACTGGCGCATTGCCCGCACCATCTTTGTCGCGGATGACGATCAAACCGCCGAACGGTATGCGCTGAAAGACAGCGCCAGTCCCTATCGCCATTACTGGGAACTGCTGCTGAAAAAAATGCTGATCTCGAAACGCCACGCGATCTTCAAAACCCACCCTGAGCAGGACGACCGCGAACTGACCACCGACTACATGGTCGATCAACTGGTACTGTGCGGAACGCCCAACCGGGTGGCTGAAGAAATCCTCGCGCTGCGCGAAGAAGCCGGCGAATTTGGTGAAATCGTCTATGCCGGCATGGACTGGGTTGATCCCGCCCTGGCAAAACGCTCCATGGAACTGATGGCGGAAAAAGTCATGCCGCAGGTGAACCGCGCGATCGGCAAAAAAGCGGCGGCCTAGTCACCGGTCTTGCCGGTACCTGGCCCGTCCTGCCAGTAACCTGACTCGTGTCCGTAGCACGGCGGTGACGCGAAACCGGCCGCGGGATGGCGCGATGCCAGCAACGTGGCCGCCAGTTCCGCCACACGGCCTGCACTCCCTGCCTCTTCCAGGCCAGCAGGCGTATTGCGGTAGACGCAACGCTCGGTCACGATGAAGTCCAGCGCAATGTCGTAGGGTTGCGGGTGAATCGTCTCCATCCGTGACAGTTCAAAGGCAACACAGATCTTCAGCGGTTGCGGAATCATCGTCGCCAGCGTGCGGTCGAAATATCCGCCGCCATAACCCAGGCGATAACCCCGCGCATCGAAACCGACCGGCGGAATCAGCAGTGCCTGCGGCACCACAGTCCGCGTACCTTCAGGCACCGGCAAATCGAACACGCCCTTTGAAGTGGCCACGCCGGGCCACCATTCACGAAACTGCATCGGGGCCCTCTTTTCGATAACCAACGGCAAAGCGGCAATGGCGCCGCCTTCACGGAAACGGCGAATCGCAAATCGCGGATCGAACTCGCCCTGGAAAGGCCAGTAGAAGCTGACCGTCATCTGCCCCAGCAGCGGAAAACCGGCCACCAGTTTTTCCGTGATGGCAGCCGTCCACGCCTGATGCTGCACTCGCGGCACCGCGGCACGCCGGGCCAGCAACCCGCTCCGTTGCGCCTTGCGCCACTGCCTGATGTCGTCCGCATTATCCACGGGCCCGCCCCTGTCGCCGGAAACCGGCGCATCAACTCCACCGGCATCGCACTGCCTGATCCAGAACAAGCCAATTTTATATTACAGCATGATATAAATGGCCAATGACAAGTTCACGCACCACCACCCGATCACGGCCTGCGATCAAAACCCGCACACTGATCAAGGCAGACTTCGAACAACTGGCGGAATTTCGCTACCAGTTGCGGCGGTTTTTGCGTTTCAGCGAAGACATCAGCCACAGCAACGGCATTACCATGACACAGTACCTGCTGCTACTGCAGATTGCCGGCTTCCCGGGCAGAGACCGAGCCACGATCAGCGAACTGGCAGAACGGCTACAGGCCAAACACCATGGCGTAGTCTCGCTGGTCTCGCGTTGCGAGGTACTCGGCCTGGTCGTGCGGCGCGACAATGTTGACGACAAGCGCATGGTCGAAGTGGAGCTCACCCGTGAAGGACAACGGACTGTTATGCGGCTGGCGCAACTGCACAGGGATGAGCTGACCAGTGTGCGGGGTAAATTCGTCGCTCCCTTACCCACATTCCGCAAAGAATCATGACTCCATATCCGCATTGCCCCCAGCTGCGGCATCATTGGCACTACGGAAACCCGGATTTCGTTCTTTCCACCTGCTCATCGGCACATTCTCCGTTCTCGCCATGCTGTGGTGAATTGAACAGTTTGTCGCAGGTTTCGGTGGAAATGCCTGCCTTCAGGAACCATTATGGCAAGCGCATGCTACGCGACTTGGACGGCAGAAAGACCGTACCACTCGCCGCTGTACATCGCTTTTAAGCGTTCTACGACAAATCAGGATTGATCGAAGATCCAGACAACAGCGGTAGCTCGAAATAAAAAGTGGAGCCCTGCCCCTCGGTTGAATCAAAACCGATCACCCCATTCATGTGCTCGATCAAAGCCTTGCTAATGGCCAGTCCCAGACCTGTACCTCCTTTACGCCGGGTATTGGAGTTATCCGCACGTTCGAAACGCTGGAAAATCTGAGGGCGAAAATCTTCAGGAATGCCTGGACCATAATCACGTATGTTGACCCTGACAAAACCGCCGCGCGCTTCGGCATTCACCTCCACCTGCGCCCGCTTCGGAGAAAACTTAGCCGCATTGGAGATCAGGTTCGTAAGGACCTGCATCAGACGATCCGAATCTGCAGCAACGCGGAAATCCTCGCCTGGCAACAGGCGCAGACGTACGTCATGCAATTCTGCGAATGGCGTGTTCATGCGCAAGGCATTCTCGAGCAACTCCCGTAGCTGCAAAGGTGTTGATTTCCATCCAAAACTGAGCCACTTTCGAGGTTAGTTTTCACTGAAATTTGAGCCACGCATGGACACTACCCTGCTCAAAACTTGAGCAGGGGTTGCAGGAGTGATCAACGTGGCGATATTG
>Ga0315906_10001234_pt1 | contig 38493 bp, 33 predicted proteins | sample LakEriMetagenome_4_FD_203526 | JGI IMG/M metagenome (GOLD analysis project Ga0315906, IMG submission 203526) | Freshwater fungal communities from buoy surface, Lake Erie, Ohio, United States - Buoy 2 MA122 | ecosystem: Environmental > Aquatic > Freshwater > Lake > Lake biofilm | place: USA... | reverse complement strand
AAATTAGCAGCACAGAAGTAGACAAAAATTTATTTAAAATATTATTATTAATCCTAATATTTTTACATAAATATCCACCAATTAGTGCTACAAAAATTAATAGTAATTGCATCATTTTTATTCAACCGCCTGTCTTAAAGGAGAAAAGTCTATTAATATATTACTTAATAATCTTTTAACTACTATTTTGTGAAAAGGAGTAATTATCAACATATAGAATCTACCTAAAAAATTATTAAAGTAAACTAAAGTAGAAATAATAACAGTATTTTTTTGAGAATTATTATCATAACGATTCAATATTGACATTTTTATATCTAAATGTTTATCATTTAGTATTAGAGTCATTTCATTTCTGGAATATGTGCTTATTTCAAAAATATCTAGTTTGGTGCCAATGAGATTGCTTCGGTTCTCATATTTTGTTTGGCTTAACCCGCCTAGATGTTTTACATCTTTTAGACCAAATAATAACATAATTTTATTTCTTAAAAATAATAATTGATTAATCCACTTGGGAGTATTGTTCACCATTAAAATATAAATATCTAATACATCTAGCCTATTTGAGACGCTAATTAGCTGATATGAATCTGAAAAATCTGCATTTAATGCATCAGCAGATAATATACTTTGATACGGAAATTTACACTTTTTTATAAGTATGGGAGTCTTCTTCATATTAAAATCCTTTAGGGTTACTTTTAAATTAAATTTCAAGATAACCTTGCTAAATATAATGAATTGTAGTTTATTTTTGCATATTATTGCCAATAGTTTTTATAGGCTAGATTTCTTTAGTTTCTTCTAAAAAATTTCTTATCTCTATAAATTTACCATTGTACTCCTGATTGCGATACCCAACTTCCTTAATAATTTTTAATATTTGAAGAGCTCGTTTGTGTGTTGATATGACGTAATCTGAATTTATAGCGCGTTCTCTTAAATCTAATAATTCCTTAAAATCACCAAATAGAGGCATATATAAAACATTTTTGGCTAAAAAAGTGTCTACATTACATAGTCCTAAAACTAAAAAATATAATTCTGGATGATCTAATGCATATAGTTCAGCCAACATATTAAGGGCTGCTTTTGAGACTGCATAAGGCCCCATACCTTTTCTTGCTCTTTTACCAGCTATTGAAGATGAAAAAATTACTGTATCTAAGCTTATTTTTGAGCGCAATAATGTATCTAAGATAACTTTACAATTCCAAGCATTAACACGCATTAGATGTTCATATTCTGCAAGAGGTGTATCTGTAATAAGGGCAATACGCTTATTAAATTCACCAATGTTTAAAAATAAATAATCAATTTTATTTACTGCTAAATCTAAAATTAAGAATTTAGTAATTTTATCACTTAGGGTATCTAATTCACTAGCATCCATACAACGATGATAAAAATTAGGTTTTGCAAGTAATCCTACGGGAACACGTCTACTAATTCCATATACACAATATCCTAGTTCTAAGAATTTTGTTGCCAATTCAAAACCTATTCCAGAACTTACTCCTGTTATAAATACTGACTTCATCTTAACTCCATTTCCCAGCTGACATTCCACCATCTATAGATATGATAGAACCAGTTATATAAGATGCATCATCAGATGATAACCAAAGAACAGTTTTTGCAACCTCTTCGGGTTTCCCGAGCCTATTCATTGCTGTAAAAGATTTTTTTCGTTGAATATTTTTTGAGTCTGCATTAAAATTCATTCCTCCTTCTATGGGACCAGGAGCAATAGCATTAATACGAATGTGTGCATTATTATTATCTCCCTCAGCATAATCAATAGCAACACTTTTGGTTAATCCAATTATAGCATGCTTACTTGCTACATAAGCTGATTGTTTAGGTATTGGAATTAATCCAACGCATGATGCATTATTTATTATTACCCCCCCATTTTTTTCCATAGCTTGTAATTCATATTTCATGCAGTGATATGTGCCACATATATTGGTATTTATTACTTGATGCCAAAGTTTAGTATTTGAATCAGGTAATAGCGCATACTCTGAAGTAACCCCTGCATTATTAAAGGCAATATCAATGGTTCCGAAATATATAATACATTGTTGTATCATATTTATAACTTCACTTTCGATATTGATATCACATTGAATAAAATATGCATGATTTGTGTTCATATTAATTTTATTTATTGCAATTTCACCTTTTTCTAAGTTACGACCAGTAATACATATATAAGCACCTTCTTGAGCAAATCTAATAGCAGTTTCTAAACCTATTCCTTGACTTCCTCCAGTAATTAATACGACTTTTCCAGTAAATCTACCCATTGTTATTCCTTTATAAATATTTTATAGATTCAGGGCGTTTATATGATGGGTTTACACAGCAATAAACCCGATCTAATTGAGGATTTGATTTATCTTTAAAACAGTTTCCATCCCATAAACAATGGTTTATTTGAGAACTTCTGCCATCAATACTTTTCAATATTAAATTGTTATCGGCAAATAAAGCCCTCGCCATACCTATTAAATCAGATGATTTAGAAGCTAATATTTTTTCAGAATCTTCTAATGAATGGTTAAATCCAGCAAACCCGATTGGCACAGTGGCATAACTCTTGATTTCTTTTACAATATTAATCATATTATGATGTGATTGAGGTGTTTTATTTATGAGAACACTGAATGTTTCAGCAATTGAAATTGTTACAGCAAACATATCAACACCACATTGTTCTAATAGCGGTATTATTGTTTTGAAATGATTGGGTTTTATTCCATAATAATCAAAGCCATCATCAACTCCAATTCGCACAGATAAAATGATGCTATTTTTTAATCTTGCTTTAATTCCTTGCACAATTTCTATTAAAATTCGTATTCTATTTTCATAACTTCCTCCATATTCATCATTTCTATGATTCATATATGGCGAAATAAAACTATGTAATAAGTATCCATTTGATGCTTGTAGTTGAATAAATTTAACTCCAGAATCCGCGCTCATTATAGCTGAAGTAATAAATTGCTCTTTAACTATATTAATATCATCCAATGTCATTTTATGAACTGTATAGTTAGGATCTTTTTTCTTATAGATAGGGCATTCATATCCACTTGGACTTAGCAATGACTTTTTTGTATAAGTAGTTACAGCTTGTGCACCATAATGCTGTAATTGAATTCCAAATATTCCACCATAAGATTCTACACTATGAATACATTGCTTGAGGGAGTTTGCATGTGATGTGTTATATAGCCTCAATCCTCGTGGGTTTAAACATGAGTCTGGGGATACTGAGCAATTGCTCATCATAATTAGTCCACATCCGCCTTTGGCTATTCCCACATAAAAATTTTCAAGTTCCATTGACATTGTACCATCTAAATTAGCATTATCAATTCCAAGAGGGGCAAAATAAAGCCTATTAGGAATAGTAATCCCATTAATTGTAATTGGTGAAAAGAGTAATGGATAAGTAAAACTACCTTTCTCATTAGATTTAGCCATCTTAAAATTATTTTCTAGTAGTTTAGACATTATATAATCAACTCCTCATTATTAATATACGTATAATTTTTAATACAGTCAGATAGCTGTACAGATAATGGTTTTGATAAATTAATATAATTAATGCATAAATCAATTCCATCGTCGGTTATTATTTTTTCAACAACTTGGCAAGATGAAATAATTTTATTATCGTCTTTTATATCTAATATAAACTTGAATTTATGTCCAATATCTAAGTCATACTGTCCTTTTTCTTTAATTGATACTTGCATACCCTTCAAGGAAATTTTTTTTAATTTAGATATTAGAATATTAGAAGAAGAGCGTTCATCAATTAAAAGAATTGTATTATCAATCGCCTTAATTGGATAAAATGTATAGTTCTCTTCATCTTTACCCATTTTTCGCAGTCGATTAAATAAATTTAATTCCATAATAATCCCCGAATAAGAAATTTCTCCAACTAGTGTTTGGCGTTGATAAAGTTTAGCCCTTAATCTTAAATGTCTCTCAGGCAAATCATCATGATGAACAGACTCTTCTACTTGAATTCTTAATGGGTAGTTAGATTGAGTATAGCTATAGAATTCACTGTTTAGTGTAGACATAGATATTGAAACACTTCCTCGTTTTGCTTTCTTAAATGTATATGTAAAAGCATAAAATGCTTGCCGCACAGCTTCAATAATCATCATTCCTGGCACATGTTCGTGATTTTTTCTGTAAAAATAGGCATGACGAGTATCATTAAACACTGTTACATAATAGACCTTATTTTTTAGCAAATCATTATTTTCTGAAAAAAATTTAATAAGTTCTAATTTCCCGTGCTCTATATTCATTAAGCTCTTATCTCCCAGATGATAAAGAAGAGATCTTTCGTCGTGGTAATTTAAGTATTCATTATTTAAAATTAATTTATTTTCATATTCAATATAGTTATTTCGAATAATAATTTGTAGCTTATCACTTAGATTGTTGATACTACTTTTGGGTATCACAGGTATGATTGAATTTAATAAATAATCACCTTTTTTAAATATGGATTCTTTTGGAGTATAATCATTATAAATTTCATACAATAAAAGTAGTTTTTCATACTCAATATCACTCATCCGTCTTTTTAGCTCTAGCTCAAATACGGATTTTTTAAAGATGGATGGTAGATTTATATATTCATCACAAATCAAAACATCTGCTTCTGATTCTTGATGCACCATATAAGCATTTACCTTGGTTTTCCCATGTAGCATAGTTTATACCTTTTAAAAATCATAATTTATGTTGTAAGCATATTGTATATTTTAGTAAGAGAAAGTGCTAGCGTACGGCATTGATCCTCATAACTTTGAGAGAAAAGAAAATTCAAGATCATGGCAATAATTTTTTTGGAATGTGTATATTTGACGCAAAAAACGCGTATATTAGTGCCACAACTGCCATCGCTACTCCAACCAAGCAAATGCCATACCATCCATTATTTACAAATACCCAAGAGGAAATAATTGATCCGGCAGATGCTCCAATAAAATTTGCGGTCATAATTCCAGAAGTAAGTCGGCTACGTGCCCCAGAATTTAGGCGATAGATTGCACTTAAATTAGTAACGTGTACCCCTTGAATGGCAAGATCTAACATTACAACTCCTATTAGCAACGTTATAATCGAATTTTGGCCTAATGCAACTGGTATCCATGAAATTAATAGGAGCAATAAGCCAACCACAGTGGTTCGGTTGCCATATCCTAGATCTGCCAAACTACCAAATTTCTTAGCAGCGTACGCTCCAGCAATTCCAGCTAAACCAAATAATCCAATTACAGTGGTTGAATACTCATAAGGAGGGTTTGTGAGAAGAAAGGTTAATGATGTCCAGAAAAGGCTAAATGAAGCAAATAATATGGCACCCAACATGGAGCGAGCCCTAAACAACGGTTCATCTCTATATAGGTAAAATATAGAAGTCAGTATGCGCAAATAATTTTGGGTAATTGGGGTTTTGAATCGTGGTAATGCTAACCACAATGCATAAGCCATAGCAAACATCAATGTTGCAGCAACCCAGTAAACCGTACGCCAACTGCCCAAATCAGCCAAAAATCCTGCAGCAGTCCGGGCTAATAAAATACCCATAAGCAAACCACTCATAATTGTACCCACAACTTTTCCACGTTCATGGGCTAGGGCCAAATCTGAAGCAAAAGGAATCATTATTTGTGCCATAACCGAGAGGACCCCCGCTATGGCAGTACCAAATATAACAAAGAAGATATTTGATGCAAAAGCTGTAATCAAGAGACCACAAGCTGATAAAATAGTCATAATAACTATTAGAGTTTTCCTCTCCACCATATCCCCCAATGGAACCAATAATATAAGACCAATAGCGTAACTAAATTGAGCTACTGTAACAATGCTTCCTGCCGTTGTAATGGGCAAACCAAATTGCGCACCAATACTATTTAGTAGTGGCTGAGCATAGTAGTTACTAGCCACCGTAAGCCCAGTTGCTGCTGACATTAGTAACACTATGAGCGGGTTTAGTGGCGCACTAATAATAGCATAAAGACTCTGCTGCTCTGTAACTTTTTTAGAAGTATATTTCATAACTATTGAGGCCCTAATATATTTTTCTATTTACTCAAAATAATACCAATTAAACGTTTTTTTGCTTCGCTATAATTCTTGATAGTCAACGCAATTGCTGCAATCAGCGCTGGAACTGCTAACAACATAAAAATATTGCTAAACCCCAGATTTAAATTCATGAACTCAACGCCAATCAATGCTCCAAAAACCCCTCCGAAGCGGCCTAAGCCAATCATCCATGATACTCCAGTGGCACGGCAATGCGTTGGATAAAAAACTGCTGCAATTGCTCCCATGGAAGACTGTGCGCTATTCATAGCAGTTCCGGCAAGAAAAATAAGTACACTTAAGAATATGATATCTCTCACGTGTCCAAGTGTGAAAAGTATTGCTCCTGTAAGAAGGTACGCTAAAGCAACTACCTTGTTGGGATTTACTCGATCCATTAGCCACCCCGCCATAATGGTTCCAATACCACCACCTAGTGGAAATAGTGAAGTAAGCAAGACGGACCGTCTGATGCTGAAACCTGAATCTTCCATGAGGAGCGGCATCCAACTTATTAACACATAGAAAATTAGCAGTCCCATAAAATAAGTGATCCAGAGCATAGCTGAACCTAATATATATTCTCGTGACAAAATATTTTGCAGAGCAGATTTAGTATCAGTCGACTTATATTCATTGAAAATGAAGGCACTTACATTATTGACTACAGTTCGGGTGACCTGAGAAAGTGTACTACTAATTTTATCAACTGATTTTCCGCGTGCCACCATATAACGTATAGATTCAGGTAACAAAAAAATCAATAATAACACTAGTATAAGAGGTATTAACCCCCCAACAACTAAAATGATACGCCATCCAAAATTAGGTATTAACCAACCTGCCAGGAAGCCACCCAAGGCTGCACCTATAGGAAACCCACAAAATACAGAATTAACTAACAGAGCTCTACACCTGTCAGGAGCATATTCAGAAATAAGTGTCAAAGCATTTGACATTGAAGCACCAAGACCAACACCAGTTAAAAATCGCAATATGGTGAGTGATTCAATAGAACTAGCCTTGGCAGCAACCAGACTCCAGAAACCAAAAAAAAATACAGACAAAATAAGAATCGGTTTTCGCCCAAAATGATCCGCTAAAGGTCCGGCAAATAAAGAGCCAAAGGCTAACCCAAACAATGCAGCGCTCATTAACGAACCCATCATATGTTTAGTCATATTCCATTCATGTATCAGAGATGGAGCAATATAGCCGATCACTGCAGTATCAAACCCATCAATCATCACAATTAATAAGCATAGTACTAACATTATCCACTGATAGGGTGAAAAACGACACCTATTAATAAAGTCTTGTACATCAATAATGCGTGGTGAGTTCAAATTACTTCTCCATTAAAATAGAATTAATTTAGTATGATCGCATGATTTTAGTTATCAAATTTAAAATGGTTATTCACGCTCAAATTGTCGTACAGCACGACTCATACTAAAATGATCGTATTGTGCAATCTTAAATTTACGCAATTCCGACAACTGTACTTTTTCACTTGTACCAAATGGGCGGTCTCCTTTTATCGTAACACGCTCCATTAACCGAGGCTGTGGGTAATAGTCGTGTACTGCAGCATGTTGAACTGAGCGGTTGTCCCAGAAAACCAGCGTATTGGCTTCCCATCGGTGTCGGTACTGGTGCTCAAGAACTGAGGTTGCGCGATATAATGCATCGAGTAATTGCCAACTTTCTCTCTCCTCCATGCCCTTAATAAATCGTGTGTAATGTGGGTTTACAAATAAAGTTTTTTTGCCACTCACTGGATGGACTCGTACTACGGGATGTGATACTGGTGGGTACATTTCCTCACAACGCCTCAATTGTCTATGACCATTATCGGTATTGGGGAACAAGTACTTAAACGATGCAAAATCGTGTACTGCCTCCATTCCACAAATGAACTGTTGCATTCTGGAGGAAATTGCATCGTAAGCAGCAGTCATGCTAACAAAACAAGTATCACCACCAATTTCTGGAACTACCTTTGAATACAACATAGTTCCGAGAGGGGGGCATTCACGATAAGTTTCATCGGAATGCCATCGATCTGTAACCTCTGGAGGATTACCTTCCTTATAGTCAAACACGATCAATTCGGGAATTTCCTGATGATTTTCAGCAAATGGATGAACTGTCAACTCACCAAAATATGCTCCAAGCCGTAACAAATCCTCACTAGATAGTATTTGATTTGGAAAAATCAATACCTCATGAGTTACCAGAGCTGCTTCAATAGCTTGGATATGAGTATTGTCTAACGACTGGCTCATATCGACGCCTGTTATTTCAGCTGCAAAATATCTCCCAAGCTGTTTGACATTAATTTGGCTAGGACTTAATGATTTCCTAGAATCTATCATGTTAATCTCCTTATTATATGATTTGATTTTTTTAAAAATGTTTATACTTTTATCTTTTAAATAGCGCCTTGTTTTCTCATAGCTGTGATAACTGCATTCTCATACCCCAGCAGATTAGAAAGAATGTCCTCTGTGTGTTCACCATGATCTGGTGCTGCCATGCGTAATTTGGCTTGACCGCCACAACCCTCAAGACGGATCGGCTGTCCCAGTAACTCTAGAGGTCCTAGCCTGGCATGATTAACTATAAATGTTGTATTCAAAGACCTCATCTGCTCGTCGTTCATTGCTTCATCAATGGTGTATAAAGGTCCACAAGGAATACCTGCTGCGTTAAGCCTATCTATAAGATCATCACTAGAATAGCCCTTTGTCTTCTCAGCAAGTACTGAGCATAGTTTCTTTCTACTTTGTGAGCGCTGGATAATGGTCTGAAAGTTTGGATCTGTAGCAATATCTGGAGCCTGCAATATTTCGCATAATAGTTTAAATTTTTTATTTTCGGCAGCAGCAATATTTACCGGTTTGTCTGCTGTTGGAAAAAGTCCAGTCGGCATCAGAGTTGGATGATCATTACCTTCCTGAACTGGGATATCTCCGCTACTCAGCCAACGTGCTACCTGAAAATCCAGTACAGAAACCATTGATTCAAGTAATGAAGTATGAACCCATTGTCCCTCTCCAGTGCGTTCACGCTGGTAGATGGCCATTAGAATACCCTGTGCAAGAATCATTCCAGCACTTATGTCTGCAATCGCAGCACCTGTTCGCACTGGTCCTTGTTCCGGAAACCCTGTTACTGTCATTAAACCTGTCATCCCCTGTATAACTTGATCAACGGCTGGACGTTCCCGATATGGTCCACTTTGACCATATCCAGAAATGCTACCACAAATAATGCGAGAGTTTATCTTACGCAAACAGTTGTAATCAAGACCAAGCCGATATTTCACTTCTGGGCGAAAATTTTCCAAAACCACATCTGCTTTGCGCGCAAGTTGCTGAAATGCTTCTTTGCCGTACTCAGTCTTCAAGTTCAGTGAAAGACTCTGCTTATTACGGTGCAGATTCTGGTAGTCGATTTCATCTCTGGAACCTCCCATACTATCATCAATATTTGAAGGATTCTCAATTTTTATGACCTTAGCACCCCAGTCTGCAAATAACCTTGCCGCAACTGGACCCGCGCGATGTTGGGTTAGATCAAGAACTAAAAGATCATTTAAAGGCAATTTTGACATTAAGGACTCCTTAAAAACTACAAACACTGCTACATGATAAAATTAAAGTAGATCTTTAAAATATCTGGTGTTGCATAATATAAACCGTTAAGTAAAATTTATTACTTTACAATATGGGTGTGCGTTATTTTTATATAGGAAACACAATCGAATCTGATATAACCTGCGCATCAATTATGCAAAGCCGCTGTTTAAATTTAAGCATATTTTTCTCTCGAACAATTACATCCTGTGAACGACCACAAACAAGAAGTTTGCTGGGTTCATCACCTATGCTTTCATAAATGACAAATGATGCGCAGGTTTCTATGCTTTCCCCATCTGATCTGTCAATTGCTTTTACGCTTATGCCACTAACGATTCTTCTTTGAAACCTACATCGGTAAAAAACTGTCTGCTTGAGGGCGGCAGCACGGTCACACAACATCGCTCGACCTTCACACAAAACAAAACATAGAGGCATGTTATTTTCCAAATTTTCTCTAGTCGTAATCCTATAGCTACCATCATCGGTGAAAAAACTAGGCCATACTTCAATATCTGAAGCATCCAAAACTTCACAGTAGTTGGTATAAAGCTGTTCAACTTCAGCAGCAATTATATAATTTTCTAATCTTGATGTGTTAATCATATATTTTCATCATCCATAATAGATTTGTAATATTTGTAGAACCCACGAATTGCTGACTCAGTGAGCATATGATTAGTATCTCCACTACCTTGTCCTACCTCTAGAACCGCCTGAGAGTTTGGAGATCCTGATACTCCTGCTTGTGTTATTGCCAGTATCTCATTGTCATCAATTGTGACTAAGCCAGATGGACCAAGAAGGTTAATCTGCTTTAAACGCTTCTGTAATAATTCAGGTGTATCGGACTCATAACCAAAGAATGTCCAAGTTTTAACACATGAATCAGGGCCATTTGGCCTAATATGCCGCATTGCCAGACAGTTAAGCTGTTGCAACAGAATTAGATTTGGCCAAATAGTAAGTATAGATCCAGTTCCATATTCATATTCACGTTGATGTGCAATAATGCTATAATCTTCAAGATATAACCCCTTACGCTCTGAGGCGGTTTCTTTCGGATTGTTATGGGTAGATTTCTTGAAGCTGGCAGTCGACACTAAAACACTATTGCGACCTAGTTCATCAACCCTTACTTCAGTCTCTTGATCTGATCTCCAAATGCCAAATGCAACGAAAAATTCATGTAGGAGAGCCGCATGGAATGGATCTTTAAGATTCTCAACCTGAAGTTTCCAATTTGATTTGACATAATGGCGAATTTTACCAATAACTTTAAGAGACCTTCCATCACAGACTCTATCGAAGTAAGATAAAATATTTGGACCGATATATTGTTCTAAAGGCTCAATATCTTTTGCATAGCTGGCAAATACAACACCATTATGTTCGGCCACGTTTAGTTGTTCTAGTCCATGCTGCAATGGTTCGAAAGATGGGGACATCCCACCTTTACCTGATATCCCTCGTCGAAATGGAATACCAACTAATTTCCCCTCAAGGTTAAATGACCACTTATGGTAAGGGCAAGTTAACACTTTAGTGTTACCACGCTGCTTATAACAAATCTGAGCGCCACGATGAGTACAACGGTTCACAAAAACCCTTAGTTTATTCTGTAAATCTCGAACTAATACAACTGATACTTCTCCTACGTAAGTCTGTATAAAGTCACCTGGTTTTGCTACTTCAGATGATAAACCAACATAATTCCACGAACGACCTTTGAAGATACATTGTAGCTCTTGACTATAAATTGATGGATCTGTATAGATTGCCAGTGGAACACGGCGAAAATCATTAGACAACCAGGATATCATTGTGGCTACCTTTATTATCTTGTATATTTTTTGCATCATTTGCTACTTCAGGATAACGTAGCACTAAATCTGCTATGCGTCCCATTATTGTTGTCAACATGGACCATCCCTGATGTTGAATTTCAAACAGTTGCTGATCACAGTCAAATGGTAATTTACGCAAAAATGCATACCCCATTTCAACATGCCCATCGTCTAGACCCTGATGGCAACTAAAATGATTCCCAACAGTGCTAGCAGAAATGGCTGGGGATATATGTTTATAAAAGAAAGTTGCAGATGCTTCCACGACAAGATGAGAAAGAACTACTTTAGATGCATCATTGATCATCCCCATCTTCCAAGTAAACCAAGCACATGATGCTTCTAGGACAGGGTCAAAGACAGAACGTATGCCTTCTCTATTTTTTGCTAAATCACGATTGTGTCCGAGTTCTTCCATAAGGTGCTGCCAAGCTAAGTCCTCAAAAATAGGGTGTTGTATTGTCATTACGCGAGCCAAAACCATCTTCTGAAAATAATTAGACCATACTTGGAAACAATCAAGAAATTTTCCTTTTGCTTCAACACTGTCCAATAAACCATTACGCACTAGAGCAAATAGCCGGTGTTTGTCAAAACGTTCCATATACTCCTCATTTTTTCTGAATAGTTGGTTTGCCGTATCTCTTTCATTCATAGCAAAGATCTTATCTTCATTAGTGAATGTTGCCCAAGGATCACTGATATTCTCATATAAACCGCGAGAATCAAATTGAAGCGAAAGCCCCCAAAAACCATTCGGTGATAATCCGATAAAACCATGAGGCTGTCCTTGTGGGACTAAGAGAATGTCGCCTTCATTCATAATTTCCTGAATACCTCCAAGCGTCCTGGCTCCGCCTTCACATATAAGGATCATTGAATCAACAGGATGAATATGCTCATCAAGTTGTTCGCCAGCCTCTAATCTCACCCATGCTATCGAAACACGATTATCCTTCGGCAGAAAATTCACAAGTGCCTTATCCTTTGTAAAATCCTTTACATGTCCCAACCAATGCTCGACACCGTTAACAGTAACGGTTTTCATCGATGGCATATCGTCACGCCGTACAAGAGTGACATTAGACATCACTTGTTTCATAGCTCTACCTCTTATAAAATTTTTTTAAATATATAGGAAACACATTTAATTTATTAACATTAGCATACTGTCCATAAGGCTACTTTTTAACTATTACAAAGCGCTAACAAATGATCCTATGAGCATAGTTAATGTTTTATTATTTCTAATATTTTAAATTTACCTTAATCTATTGGCATAATGGTTAATTAAAACGCATTAATATATTTGCTTTCGGGATTGTACGCCTTTTTTATCTAAAAGTATGTACCAAATTTTGGTAGTAGATTTATGGTGCTGGATTTAAATGGGAAATGTGAATATTTATTAGAGCTATATTGCAAATGCTTTGCATTTTGATTTATAATCCTATTTTAAATCCACATTTAAATTTAGGTGAGAGTATAAATGGCAATTAAAGCCGTACTTATGGGTGGAGATGGCTCAACTATAATATATGATAATTTGGTGCCAGATAATTTAAAAGCAATAATTATGCATAACCAAAAAATAAAATGGATTATGGCAACTGGCAGGAGTCTTTAGTTGCCCCAAAAAAATCCAATTTTTAACTATTTATCTTTGGTAATTCTTTGTCAAATATTAAGTCTGAATTTCATGTGCAAACGCCTTGTCAGGTAACTGGAGTCCTTCAAAATTTATTGATGTAAAAATATACCATTGTCAATTGTTAATAGTCTTAATAGTGTAGGATGATTAGGAAGCGAGCAATGAAAAAGAGAGTTTGTTGGGAAAACTATCTTTTTTGCTTTTGGAATAAATCTTTGAGCCTGAATTAATCAGCTTGTTAAAATTGCTACTTTATCAATGTATCTTAAAGAGCATAAAATAACGTCCGTAAAAATCAGCCGATTTAACTATGCAGCTACTCTACTATTTTGGGGCTAGTAGTATATATGTATGGTTAAACTAGTTGACTTTGGGAGTTTGTGACCCTAGATGTCTTTAATTTAATAACTCAAAAAATACTAAAGAAAACTAAAATGATTTGACCATATAAAAGCTTATTTTTTGAATCTTGGGTAATAATTAAAAAACTATTATCAGTTATATTTGTCAAAGAGGTTGTGAAATTTATTGATTCTTTAAGGTTTGGGTTATCGAAATCACCCCTAACCGTTGCAAATACAGTTTTATCTTTAGCCATACTAGGTTTAATGCTAATTTTACTGCTAATTAATTTCTGGTTTTCTAATTGATTAGTATTTTCGAATTGGCAAACTCCATTGTTAATTTTACACTGTGTATTACCGCTCATAAAATCTGGTGATTGAAAAATTAACTTTTGATTCAATTTAATAAAATTTAATGCTGGAATCATACTCTTATAAATAATATTTGTTTCATCAGATAGAGTGGCTTGTTGAGTATTTAAATTATTATCTTTTAAAAATTGTGAAAATTGTGATTTGCTCATCTCATATTTATAAGCATTATAAATCACATGTGTATTTTCACTTGCATATATTACTTGAATACAACAAACTAAAAAGATCAAAATATATTTTTTAAACATTATTATCCTTTTCAAGATTGATATGTTTTGTCCAAAACGGATTGAAATCAATATTGGAATAAGTATTTTTTCAAGATAGTGTTTCTTATAAAAACAACTTATGCGTTATTTTTAGTGAAAGTAAGCACTGCGTTAAATGCATGAGGCTTATATTCAATAAAAATCTGAAAGCTTAAATGCTTTTATATCCGATACAAAGTGGATTATACGCCTTTTTTATCTAAAAGTCTGTACCAAATTTTGGTAGTTGGTTTATATATGTTGAATCTAATGGGTAAATATAATTATTTATTAGAGCTGTATTGCAAATGCTGTGCATTTTGATTTATAATCCTATTTTAAAGTTAATAGATGCAGAAAAATGATAAAGATTAAAGATGTTCATGCTCTTCTTCCCGTTTTGCCGATTCCTGTTTATTGGCATGATAAAAATGGTGTGGTACTAGGGTTAAATGATTATTGTTTGGAAGATGTAGGAGGAAAAAGAGAGGATATAGTGGGCAAAACTCCGTATGACTTTTATCCTAGAGAAACAGCCGAGCATATATTGAAACTCAATGTGCAAGTTATGCGTACTGGGAAAACTCTATCCCAAGAAGAGTGTATTAAGGATATTACAACTGGAGAAGATAAATGCTTTTATGTAATTAAAATGCCCTTATATGACGATGATAGTAAAATTATCGGTATATTAGGTACTGCATTAAACATCACTGCTCATAAAAAACTGGAAGAAATGAGGCTTCAAAATGCTGTGCATCAGGCAGAACTAAGAGCTCAAGAGACTTTTAAGGAATGTATGGATAATATTTATAATCTAGTACAGGATGCTAAGATTAGAGTGTTAAATGAGACAATGGGTACGAGGCTATTAACTAATTCAGATGGTGAAGAGTTAAAGCTTACTGAGCGTGAAGGTGAGGTTTTATATCTGATTTCAATGGGTAAATCCCCAAAAGAAATTGCAAATATTTTGAGTAAAGTAAAAAATAAAAAAATTGCTCATTCTACTATAGGTGGAATGATAAATAAAAAATTATATGTTAAGTTTGGGGTATCTACTACAAGCAGGTTAATTGAGAAGGCAAGTATGTTAAAACTAATACCATTTTTGCATGATAGTTTTGTTGGATATTAATATTTTTATCAGGTATCCGTATAATTATATACTTAAAAGTGGAGCGGGCTTTTAAATATGAACTGTAAGACTAGTTATCTGTTAATTTTTAGTTTGTTGATTATAAAACTGGTTATTTTAGTACCATAACTTGAAGGAGATCGCTTATTAATAATATTTCTAAACGTTATAATATTCTGGATGCACTTGAGATAGTCGCTCCAATATTGCCTATGCCAATATATTGGCATGATAATAGTGGTATTGTTTTGGGTATAAATGAAAATTGTTTAAGTGGTATGGGAACTACCCGTAGTAATATTATTGGAAGAAGTCCATATGATTTCCACCATGAAATATTTGCAGAGCGCATACTTAAACATAATAAGCAGATTATGGAATCTGGTAAAACCTCATCCCAAGAGGAAGTGTTTATCCACTTTACAACAGGAGAGTTAGTTTATGCTAAATCAATCAAGGCTCCTTTATACGACAATCGTGGTAGTATTATTGGAGTCATTGGTATGGCAATAGATATAACCGCTGAAAAAACAATGCAAGAGCTAAGAATTCAAAATCCTATGTACCAGGCAGAACTAAAAACCCAAGATGCTTTTAAGAGTTGTATGAATAGTATTCAGAATCTATTACAGAATACCAGGATTAAAGTATTAAATGATACAGTTGGTACGAGGCCATTAATGATTGCAGGTAGCAAAGAGTTAAAGCTTACTGAGCGTGAAGGTGAGGTTTTGTACTTGCTTTCAATGGGTAAATCTCCAAAAGAAATTGCAAATATTTTAAGTAAAGTAAAAAATAAAAAAATTGCTCATTCTACTATAAATGGAATGATAAATAAAAAATTATATGTTAAGTTTGGTGTGTCTAATACAAGCGGGTTAATTGAGAAGGCAAGTATGTTAAAACTGATACCGTTTTTGCATGATAGTTTTATTGGGTATTGATGATTTTTACGGAGGTTAAACACAAGCGATGTTTAAAAGCATAAAATATAAATTTGATAAGTAAATTGCTGTTTTTCATTATTCAATGGGAGTTATGTATTTTATTATTGAGTTCAGATAAACTTTGTGATACAATAAAGTTCGCAGGTGGTTTGAGCCTATATTAATTACTTATATCCCCAATTAAGTGAGTATTTTATATATTGCAAAACTTATAAAATATCGTAGTAATCTAGCATGTTTGTCCTAAGCTTTATAGCTTACGGTCTAGGAATCTGTTTAGTGCTTTTAGTTATTAATATATTAAAAGCTACTAAATAGCTCTAACGGTAAAATGTATAATTTTATCAAATCCCATTGCAAATGATTAGGAATATTGTTTGAAAAGAACAGAAAAACAGCAAAATGATACAAGTTAAAATGCTTTCTAATGCACAAGAAATCGAACAAGCGTGTGCTCTTTTATATGATGTTTATATTGAACAAGGCAAATGGGAGTTTTCTCTTAGCAATCCATCAAAACTTAGAGTTGAAACTAGAAATAATAAAAAATTATTAATAGATAGGTTTTCAGAAAAATCAACTTGGTTTGCTGCTTTTGATAAAACAAAAATGGTGGGTTGTGTTAGATTATCTGGGTTAGATGAAAGTGGCTTTTATGAGGTGGAGGGGTATAAAAGTAGCCAAATAATACACCAGTATTTGCCCAGAGAATCATGTTTAGAGATGGGGAGGGTAGCCGTTTCATTAGAGTATAAAGGAAAAAAAATAGTCAATATGCTATATTTGAAGGCATTTGAATATTGTGAAAGCTATAAGGTAGATGTCTTTGGTTGTGCAAACAATCCATTTATTAGATCTCTGTTTAAAAAAATTGTGGTGCCATTAAAAATAGAACAAGCTTTTAGATACGAGATACAAGATTTATTGCCTGTTAATTTTTATTTTTGTGATTATAAAAAAGGCGATTTAAGTGCTATAACTTATAATTTAAGGAGAACTCTTATTAATAATATTTCTGAACGTTATAATATTCTTGAGGCACTTGAGGTAGTCGCTCCAATCTTGCCTATTCCAATCTATTGGCATGATACCAACGGGGTGGTTTTAGGGGTAAATGATCATTGCTTAAGTGGTATTGGGGCTAGCCGTGATAGTATTGTAGGCAAAAGTCCTTTAGCGTTTCATGCTAAAGACGTAGCAGAGAGGATACTTAAACATAATAAGCATATTATGGACTCTGGTAAGGTTTCATCTCAAGAAGAGTTCTTTAATAATCTTACAACAGAAGAGCTAGTATATGCTAAAGCAGTTAAAGCTCCTTTATATGATTATCATGGTAATGTCATTGGGGTGATTGGTTCATCAATTGATATTACAGCAGAAAAAGAAGCGGCAAAACTAAAGTTAGACAAGAAGTCTCAGGAGGCAGCAGCTACAGCATCTGCCATAGAACAAGCTAAATTTAGAGAAATTGTAGGTAGGGTAGCCCACGACATACAATCACCCTTAGCTAGCTTACAAAACATTGTGCGCCAAACTGTTAAAATCCCTGAGGCTGATAGAACTGCTATCAGATCAGCGATATCCAGTATTAGTAATATTGCTAATAATCTTTTAAATCAGTATACTAATAAAGATAATGATTATGACTGTATCCAGCAAGAAATTCTGTTATCTGCTTTATTAGAGCAAGTTGTTAATGAAAAGAAATATCAGTATCAAGATGAAGCGGTTAAATTTAGCCTAAATATTCCAAGAAATATGGAGGCGGTATTTATTCAAGGAAATAGTGGTGGTTTTAGACGGATGTTATCTAATTTAATGAACAATGCGGTAGAGGCATTATGGGATACTACTGATGCTGTGGTTACTGTGTCTTTGTCTGGTGATTCTGAGCAAGTTGCTATTTCGGTTAGAGATAATGGCTGTGGCATGGATGAAGGTGTACGCGACAAAATCCTAAATAATTGTGCGGTAACTCATGGTAAGGATGATGGCCACGGCATAGGTTTTAGGCAAATAAATGATACGGTGGAAAAGAGTAAAGGTAGATTAGACATTAGGCTAGACTTAAAGTATGGTACCGAGATTACAGTTAGTTTTCCGCGAATTGAACAACCGCAATGGCTAATCAAGGAAGTTAGCGTCGGTAGTAAGGATTTGGTAATCATCTTAGATGATGATGATTCAATCCATAATCTTTGGGATAGTAAATTTAAGCCTATTTTAATGGAGTCAGATGAATTAAGAGTCATGCATTTTAGAACTTTTTATATGGCATTAGAGCATATAAAGAAATTATCTGATGCAGATAAAAAGAATCTAACTCTTCTTTGTGATTATGAGTTAATTAGCCCCAACTCCTCTGATAAATCAATTAAACAAAATACTTCAGGCTTAGATCTTATCCGTCAGGTAGCTATAGGGCACGCTATTTTAGTTACTAATCATTTTGATAATTTAGATGTTATAAAAGAAGCGCAAGATTGTAAGGTTAAAATAATTCCTAAACCACTAGCAAATAATGTGAAGATAGTTTTAGATAAGGGTAAAAACTATCCAAAGGATTCTATTATAAAGAAGAGGGTAGACCTGGTGCTTTTAGAGCCACTCGAAGAGGTGTATAGTAATATATTAGATTGGTACTGTGATAAACGGATTGACCATTATGTTAGTGCTGATAAGTTATTAGAGTCTATAGACAAATATCCTAAAAATAGTAAAATTTGTTTATCTAATGATCTGGGTAGTATTAGTGGTATCGAATTGGCAGCTAAGTTATACAATTTAGGATATACTAAATTGTCTTTATTCGCAGGAACTAGGTCATTAGGGGATGAATTGCCTAGTTATTTAAATCAGGTGCAGCGTAGTAATTGGACACATTTCAAAAAATATATATTGGGTGATGCATATGAATAAGTTTGCCTATCAATATATGATTGTTTTCTGGAGTTAGGGTAGTTATGTTCGAATTTAAAACAAGTGATAATGTGAATCTTAATGTGACAGCACTTAATTGGTCGGAAGCTCGTGTATTATTACAGAGTGTAGATACTCAATTGGTGGCAATTATTGATAAGATTTCTCCTTCAGATAATGAGGGGTTTATGTATAAGGCGACTTATCCTTTTGGGAATCAAATAATTAAAAATGGGGTGCTGTACCTCTCAACAGAAGATGGCGCATCTATTGCATATAATGATCCAAGTGTACCACTTAATTTATCAAGTAATATTGCTTATGATTCTTTATCAGAATCTCCACTAGCCATTGTGCTAGATAAAAATTTAGAAATGTTTTTAACTGTGGATAAAAAGCCTTTTCCGCTTAAAGTTATTTCTCCTGGTGGGATACTGGGTTTATCCAATATTGTGGATAAAAAATCAAATAGAGTGGGAAGTCATTTTGAAACCTTAGTTGCAGGTGCTAGAAGTGCTTTTATGGTGGCTAAAGTTAGTGATGTAAATCGGCATCGAGATTTAAAAATTGCTTATAATCTTAAACAGAATCGCCCACAATCATTTTTTGATCATTGGTTAGTGTTTAAAGATATAGCTCATATGCAAAAGTCTGCTTGGAGATCTACGATACTATTTTTCTCTAACGATATATTTAAGAAGATAAAAGACCCTGCATGGATAGAGCTGTATAATTATTTCTTACAAAAATACATTTCTAAGTTACATTCACGACATTTAGTAGAGTGGAATCGGATTTTAGGGTATGTGGAACAAAAGCGTAATTTACGTTTTATTCTGCCAGTAATTAATATGGCAAGACATTTATTTGCTATAGCTAATGGAGATGAGCTATGTTTTAGGCCAGCAACTAATACTAGCTCAGTCCCGCTTAATTTGATTCAAGAAGCTTATATTCATGGCTATGGATTAAAAGAGTATAGCCCAATTATTATGGAACCAGCATACATCAAACCATATCAAAAGGATGTAGGCTATTACTTTTGTAACTATTCAACATTGCCGCAGCTTGAGTTTGAACTTTCAGGAACGGTAAAAAGAAGCATTATGAATTTTATTAAAGAAGTTCAATATGTAATTGATATATACCAAGATAGCCTACAACATGATGTAACAGCTACACAATGCTCTCTAAGCGCTCTTTCAAGAATTGTTGATTTTTTCTATTATCACGATGAGCCTAAAGATGATGCGAGTATAAAAAACATTGATGAATTTTTTAGTGAAGATGCCAGGTTTTTACATAATCAGGTTGGAGATTTTCCACGACATAGTCAAATGCTCAGGGGGTGTATGAAAATATCCTATAAAAACCCGTAGTCACAGGAAATCTTTTATTTTAGGCAAAATATACTCGGTAAGTTGCATATCTTCATTTTTATAATAAAATGAAGATATCCTTTCAATAATTGTCTGGTCTGATTTATACCCAATATTATTTAAGTAATCATAAACTATTTTACTTTGTATTTGGCTTATTATGATGTTATTTATTTGCATATTTGGATCGCGCTTGATTTTTGAGTTTTTAGCAAATAACTGTGTGCCGATAGAATTATTATGCGCTTGAGATAAGATATTTAAAAATGTTCGGTTGCTTAATTTGGTTGAACTAATAGCAACTATAACAGGAGTACTTTCTAGCTCTAAGGCAACAAAGCGAGTATAGTTAGCATTTTCTACACCATTATAAATAAGTGAAACTTTAAAATTGTGATCTAGTTTTTTTAAAGAATTAGTCATTGATTGTGGGTTATGAACTATAGTGTTTAATCTATTTTCAGTATCTGTAATACTATTATTATTTAGACTAGTGCATGAGGTAATTAACATAAATAATATACCAAATAAATATTTATAGATAGTGTAACTTAACTGCTCAGATGCGCAATTATGTCTATATTTTTTAGTGAAGCGGTGTACAAATGTTACATAAGTACCTACTCGTGGGGGAGCTAAAAAATGTAGCAAGGATTGATGGGTGGTAGTATTCAACTGTTGCCACCAACAACTAGCCCACTATCAATTCTTATCGTTGGTTGTCCTACTCCAACAGGAATAGATTGACCGCTTTTACCACAAACTCCAATACCAGGATCTAGTTCTAAGTTATTACCCACCATAGATACATGTTTTAAGCATTCTGGTCCATTTCCAACAAGTGCGCATCCCTTCACAGGATATGATAGTTTACCATTTTTAATAACCCATGCAATATTAGCATTAAATACAAACTGCCCTGAAGTTATATCCACTTGCCCACCTTCAAAGCTTTCTGCATATAGCCCATTGTCAATGGATGCAATAATTTCTTCATGGCTATAATTGCCACCTAGCATATAGGTATTTGTCATGCGGGGAATAGGGCAGCAAGCAAATGATTCTCGTCTCCCATTTCCTGTGGATTTAGTATTCATAAGTTTGGCATTTAGTTCATCAAACATATAACTACGTAGGATGCCATTTTCTATTAATACATTTTTTTGAGTGGGATTACCTTCATCATCTATATTTAAAGACCCACGACGATTAGGAATGCATCCTTCATCAATAACTGTTACATGTGGGCTTGCAACAAGTGCGCCAATTTTATTGCTAAAAGCAGAACTTTCTTTACGATTAAAGTCTCCTTCTAACCCATGGCCAACTGCTTCATGTAGAATAACACCTGCCCAACCATTTCCTAAAACTACAGGCATTTGCCCACCTGGTGAAGCAACCGCTTCGCATCTTAGTAATGCTTGTTGATATGCTTTTTCAATATGTGTTGATAGTTGAGCATCAGTTATCTCATTTAATGAATAACGCCCACCAAGACCACTGTAGCCTTTTTCTTGTTTGCTGCCATTATTAATTATGATTGTTATACTTAAATGTATTAATGGGCGCACATCACTAGCCACTCTATCATCACTACGCACGATACAAACCTCATCATGCTCTAATGACAAATTAGATATTACATTAGTAACAAAAGGCTTAACCCGTGCCAGAGCATCTATTGTTTTTAATAAGTCTGTTTTTTTTACGCTGGTAAATGCTGTAATTGAGTTTTCAAAAGTATAAATATTGAGTATTTTATCCTGTTGTTTTGCAGATAAATAAGGATCTGAAGTTACCCCAGTCTCAATAAATAAGTTATCTACTAAACTAGATATTGCGTTGGGTGACATCGAGTTAGAATAGCTTAAAAAAGATTTTTCGCCACAAATTGCACGAACACCAATTCCTTGATTAATCGCAAAACTTCCAGATTTAATTATGCCTTCATCAAGAGACCATGACTCTGAGGTTGTACATTGTAAATATAAGTCACAGAAATCAACTTTCTTCTGAAGTAGCTTTGCTGTTTGCTTATTTAGAAAGCTAAGATCTAAAGAGTTTGCAGCAAGGATATTTTGTTCTATTTGTGGGATTATCATAAAATCTTTCTTAGAACCAATCCAATAATTATTGAACTGGTTATTAACATTAAGTACTATACTCGAAGTGTTTCAATTAGTACTAAAAGGTTATGATGCGTTACCTTGTGATGCATCACCCTGCGTTAAGCGCTCTGATTTATAAGTTACTGTAAACTTATTTTTTAGCGCATTCAAATAGGTATTTAAATCAATCATAGCACTGTTATCTTTAGCTTGTTCTAGCATTTTTTTATTCTGTGTAATTAAGCTTGGGTTTGTAGTTTCTTTATTGATTCTATAAATTACAAACTGACCTTTAGCATTAATGCTGCTAGAATAAGCTGGCAATTTGGCAATTGAAGTATCAAATATTTGTTTCACTGCCATTAAGCTTATATCAGCATTTTGTGATAAAGTATTGACATTTTGTGAACCTGCAAAGCTAAGTTGAAGTTTTCCATCTTTTAGTTTTGCAACATCGCTTTTGGCTTCTTTATATGCCATTTGTGATGCTTGTTGTTGTTTTAATTCACTAGTGATTTTATCTTTTACTGAAGCTAGAGGCTGTACTTGAGATGGCTTGTAGTCAAGCAAGCGGTATACTACATAGCTGTTATAACCTAAATCAACTACTTCGCTGTTATTATGGTTTTTTAGAACATCATCATTAAAAATTGCTTTTTGTACTTTTGGATTAGCAAAGTTACCAGTGGAGGTGTTTTTACTGATCCAATCACTAGTAGATTGAATGCTAAGACCTAGAGCTTTAGATGCAGGTTCCAAGCTTTTAGCTTTGCTATAAGTTAGGTCATTTAATTTATTTAGTTTTTGCTGAATTTGAGTTACTGATTGTTGTTTTTTAAGTTTTTCTATTGCAGCTATTCTAATTTGTTCTTTAGAGTTTTCTTTTCTTGCATTTAGTTTTAAGATATGGAACCCAAATTGTGTTTCAACTATGCCACTTATTTGATTTGGCTTTAAGCTAAATGCTACATTTTCAAATGGTTTTACCATTGCGCCATGCCCAAAAAATCCTAAGTCCCCACCATTTTTTGCTGAGCCTGTATCTTGTGAGTATTTTTTTGCTAAGTCTTTGAATTTAGAGGGGTTTGCGTTTACTTCTTTTAGAATCAGTTCGGCTTTGGCTTTGATATCAGCTTTTGTTTTAGTATCTGCATTAGTAGATACATTTAGTAGAATATGCGAAGCATCAACTTGAGTATTAGCTAGTTCGGATTCATGATCATGGATGTAGCTATTTACTAAGCTATCAGCAACCTGTATACTATTACTAATTGTTGCTGGGTTAAGCTCTATATACTGCACCTTTGCTTGTTCTGGGGTTGTATACTTAGCAATATTTTGTTTGTAGTAGTCATTAATTTGTTTTTCTGATAAGTTGATTTGTGAATAAAATTTTTGTGGGTCTATTATATAAGTTGATACGTTACGTTCTTGACTAAGTATAGTTGCAAATTTATCATTAAACGTATTTGAAGTAAAGTAAGAGCTTTTAAAAAAATCAACAGTTTGATTGATTAATATTTGATCTTGAATATTATTCTGGAATTGATTAGCCGAGATTAGGTTATTACGTAAAAAATCCTGATATTTTTTTAAGCTAAATGCTCCGCTTTCTTGAAACATCGGAATATTTGCAATTTCATTTTGGATTTGTTCTTGTGAAGCTGCAAAGTTATAGTTATTAGCATTATTTAGAATGAGTTGGCGATTAATTAATGCTAGTGTGATTTGCATTTTATCGGTAAATTGTTTATTTTGTTGCATTACATTATCAATATCTTGAGCATAGATTTTTTTGCCGCCTACTTTGGCTACATAACCATCATCTCCCATCATACCAAGGTAACTACCGATACCCCACATAACAAAAGTTATAGTTATGAAAATCATTATTCCTTTTACTAATTTTTGATTTTTTTCTACGATATTAAACATGATTTTTCCCATCTATTATAATATAGCGTTATTTTAGCAGATAACGAGTTATTGTGTGGGTATTAAAGAAGAGAATGATGAGGGGATACTAAAAATGGGTTTGTGGTTAAGCATTTACCTTCCAATATTTATTATATGCATCAAATACTTTACTTGGGTATCCAGCATAGTTTTTTAGGCGCAAAGCTCCGTTATAACGGGCTAATGCGCGAATCATATTGCCATGTTCTTGTTTAAGATAATATCGTAAAATAGTGCATCCATAACGTATATTGGTTTGTACATCGAATAAGTTTTGGTTATTGCTACCAATTTGTTCCATCCAAAAAGGCATAATTTGCATCATGCCTTTTTCTCCAGAAGTTCCAATAGCATATTTGTTAAACCTTCCTTCAATTGTGATTACACTTAATACAATTTGCGGATCAAGTCCTGCACGAGTAGCCTCATATTGAATTATTGTTAGGTATTTATTACGCAAAAACTCGTCAGGAACCCATTTTTTTAAGCGGTTTGACATTTCGGCAAGCCAAACTTCGCCTCTTTGTTTATCAGCAAACACCAGTCGAGGTTTTATTGGGTTTATTATGCTGGTATGCAACCCAGATTGTACCTCTGGAGCCATTTTTTCTTTAATTTGCCCAGCTGCATTTGCACTTATAAATTTTAATGCAAATAGTGCGACCAGAGTTAACTTATAGTTTTTTTTCATTTTATCATTAAATCTCAAATAGTATATTTAAATTATACCATATTTAAGTTTTTATTGCTAGATCTTCATTGGTAAAATTACCATTTGTTTTCCTTGTAAATGTAATTCTCTTTGCAATATAGCTAGAGTGTTATTATGTAAGAGTCTGCTCCACCACGTTTCATCAACAAAAACCAACTTACTGGCAAAAAATATGCAGTTAGGGTAATCTTGTTGGATAAAATCAGTTAATTTGATTAGCTCTGTGGTTTCATTTATTCCGTAGCTAAATAGGCCTTCTGAGGGCAAATCATGTTCAGTACAAAAATATCTATAATTTTCAAGGATATGGTGTAAATCTTTACGATATTGGGTTTTAAAAATTTCGTCATTTGCCATAGTCTGGGAGTCAATTTCTCCAGATGTCAAAAAAATATAATTAGTAAATACATCTGGGAATAACCTACGTACCCAAAGTAGAGCATGCAATCCAGCACCGTAATGCTTGGTTACAAAGAACACCGCAGTTTTTGCATTTTTATTGGTAATTGGAATTAAATTTCTTTTATTTAATTCTGCATAATTAAAATGGCTGGCAAAAAGTACATCGGCTTCGCCAAGTTTACTGCCGACTTTTCTGTAATGGTTTCTAACAATAAAACAAAACATAATTACGCATGTGGTAATTAATACGGTTAGCCAACCACCTTCTTTAAATTTTTCAATTAGGGTAATAATTAGAATGGAAACACAAACAATAAACCCAGTAAAGGAAAGAATTAGCTTACGCCACCAATATGGTTTGGTTTTTCTGCTTTTAATCCAGTATACTGTAAGGCCAAGCAAAGATAAAGAAAAAGTTAAAAACACATTGATACTATATAAAATTACTAAGGTTGATACTTTACCATTGGTCCATTTTAAAATAAAAATCGCGGCAATTCCTGCAATTAATATTCCATTTTGGGCAACTAGGCGGTTAGATAATTCACGAAATTGTCGAGGTAGCCACTTATCAACAGCCATGTTGGACATTACGGATGGGCAGCCAAGAAATCCAGTATTAGCGCCAACAAATAAAAGGGCTGCCTCAAAAAATAAAATTACTGGTAGCCAGTAGTGACTAAAGCCAAATTGGGTGATAATTTTTTCAAATACTACAGCGTTTAAAGTTTTTCCTTCGGCGGGATGTGCATGCCATAATAAATAGAGTAATATAATTCCCCCAGCAGTAAAGGACAATGAAATTGCCATATAGAGCATGGTTAGTTTACCTGTTCTTACACGAGGTTCTGCTAGAATATTAACATTGTTTGATACTGCTTCAAGTCCAGTATATGTTCCACCACCAAGGGAATATGCTCTTAAGAATATAGCTAGAGCACCAACCCAACCGATAGTCTCAGACATATGTAATATTTCATGCTTTGCATTAGGCATTATATTAACTAGTCCTTCATGATGGAACATCACTCCAGCTAGGATAATCGTTACGTGTGTAATTAAGAAGCCTAAAAATAAAGGTAATAATACACGAATGGATTCTTTCATTCCTCTTAAATTTAAAATTACGAGTAAAACAATTGCACCCATGGCAAATATCAATTTATGCGTAGTATAGGCAACAGGTAATAGGCTAAATATAGCATCTACACCACTTGCAGTAGAAACTGCAATAGTAAGCACATAATCAACAATTAATGCACTACCTGATACCACTCCGGCATATGGTCCTAATAGGTGAGTAGCTACCTTATAACCACCTCCACCATTAGGAAATAGCTCGATTACCTGATTGTAAGACACTGCGATTAGAAAAACAGTTATTGCTGTTGCAAATGCTAAAAATATACCAATTCCTGTATGCTGTCCTAATGCAAGAAATGCTTCTTCTGGTCCATAGGCAGAAGACGATAATCCATCAGCCCCAAGACCAATCCAGGCAATGATAGCAACTAAGGCGATGTGCTCTCTAATTTTTGGATTTAATGCGTTGAGAGGTTTTCCGATAAGTAACTCTTTTAGTTTTGATAAAAGTGACATGATTTATAATACTCATTCTAAAATATTTATATTAATTTTCTATTGCGTAATGGTTCTAATTTATGATATAATTAACAGCTTAAACTGTTTTTATACTCTAAGGGGGTGATTTTCCCAGTTGCGGTATTGCTTAATACCGATTATATAATAAAACGAAATATGATAACCAAATTTTTTATAAATAATTAAATAATTTAAAATGATATGAGCTTTATTAGATTTGATTTAAGATTAAACTTATACTCAAAGTATTGAAAAACAATGAGTATACAAATAAACACCCATTTTAGAGGATTGTAAATGCCTGAAATTAAAGTCAGAGAGACCGAATATTTTGATGTTGCTTTAAGAAGATTCAAGAAATCAGTAGAAAAAGCTGGTACACTAACTGAGCTTCGTGCTCGTGAGTCTTACGAAAAGCCAACAACTGAAAGAAAAAGAAAAATGTCAGCAGCTGTTAAACGTCTACATAAGCGCATTCGTTCGCAAATGTTACCAAGACGCGGTAGATAATATTTTATTTCGATAAAATTAAAAAGTGGTTTAACTTATATGTTAGCCACTTTTTTTATAGATATACTGTTTCCAATCAGATAGGTTGGAACCTCAACAAGGAACACAGTCATTGCGAGATTTCCAAAGGAGTTCGTGGCAATCTTCTAAAATGTATTTATATTGGGTAGTATTGCTCTAAATCAGAATTTGAATACGGAAGGGTATAATGACACTATATGTTTGTGCAACGCCAATTGGCAATTTAAAAGATATTACGTTACGGGCGCTAGATATTTTATCTAGTGCGGATATTGTATTATGTGAAGATACTAGAACCAGCAAACATTTGTTTAGTACACATGGTATTAGATATAAAAGATTAGTTGCGCTACATGAACATAATGAAAACGAAATATCAGCTAAGGTTATAGAGTGGCTAGAAGATGGCTTAACTATTGTTCAAATTAGCGATGCTGGAACTCCTGGAATATCTGACCCTGGTGCTCGTTTATGCAATAATATTAGACGTGCTGGGTTTAATGTTTCCCCATTGCCTGGAGCTTGTGCTTATATTAGTTTGTTGTCAGTCTCAGGTTTAAGTGACAATAGTTTATTTCATGGGTTTTTACCTAATACTAAAACTGCACGGAGTAAAATATTATCGCAGTGGGCTGATGTTAGCTATGCTGTTTGCATTTATGAGGCACCTCATCGGATTGTGGCTTGTATGACGGATATTGTAGAGTGTTTAGGCGAGACTCGCGAAATTATAATGGGGCGAGAGCTTACTAAACAATTTGAGACGATAAAAAAACTACCTGCTGGGGAATTATTAAATTTTATAACTAGTGATTCTAACCAACAACGGGGAGAGTTTGTACTTATCATTGCTCCACAGCCTAAGAATATAGCAGATGAATTAACTACACAGCAACTTAATGTATTAAATCTATTAGCCAAAGAGCTACCACCAAAAAAAGCAATACAGCTTACTCACCAGATTATTGGCGGCAATAAAGATTTAATGTATACTTACCTTATACAACAGAAATAATTTGCACATAATTAGATTTTATGGTTAATGAAAGTTACCTCGCTACATTGACAGAAAATACCGAAGATAACATTATTAATATTTTATAAAGTCATGCCGTCATTGCAAGATCTTGCTATGCAAGGTTGTGGCAATCTAATAGTTAAAATTTGGGTTGCTTCGGCTAAAGCCTCGCAATGACGAAAGCATATGACTTATATGGAGATTTATTTTTGTGTCATGTGGTGAGGATAGTTACATTGTGAGAGTCAATAAATTGGATAGATTAAAGATATGATAAAGTCGCAAAAAGTTAAACAGGTTACCAACTTTGTTGGAGTGGTTGTTATAGAGGCGGTTAAAGTTTTTATACCAGGTGCAATGCTTGCAATAGTTTTGTACTGGTGGCTAATTGATTTTAACAGTTTTGTAGAATTTGTTAAGAATTCTCTATTGGTTATCCCTTTTGTAGTTTCTGTAACATTGATTGTTATGGTTATTGATGATACTATAGGAATAAGAAAAATATTTAATAGGCTGATAGCATTTATTAAATTAAAAGATAAAGGAGAAACTGAATTTGCGGATAGTATATTTAATGATGGTAAAACGTGTGTGTTAATTGATGGACCATGGGGAAGAGGCAAAACTAGATACTATAGAGAAAATATAGAGCCTGTTTTTTCAAGAAAATCTACGGTAATTTATATCTCATGCTTTAGTTCATCAAAGTCAGATTTGATAAATGATATTATACTTGCTAATTTTTGGTATAAGTTATTTACTTTTAATGGAATATTATCTAAATTTATGGAGTCAAATTGGCATAGTTTTATGCCTAAAAATAGTATTATTGTATTTGATGATTTAGAAAGATTACAACCTAGGGGAGAAAATAGATATTCTGATTTAATGGGAATAATGAGTTACTTAAAAGAGCATAATAAAAACAAGTTACTGTTAATTTGTGATAAAACAAAAATAGATGATGATACTTTTAATGCTTATTTTGAAAAAGTAATTGACCATGAAATTGGCATTGAAGACCGTGTGCCTTTTGATAAGGTGGTAGATAAGATTTTGCCAGGAGAAAGTTCCGTAAATGAGTTTGTTAAACCATTTTATAATAAGGTTAAACATGTTATTATTGATGTTTATAAGGACAATAGCTATACAAATCTACGATTGTTGAAAATACATTTCAGTACACTATTAAATTCCATAGAAAATATCTATGGTACTAAATATAGAGAGAATTCAATTGATAGAAATATCATAATAGAGTTTATTCAATTTAGCGGAGAAGAAATAAAAAAAGCCATAAAATGGAATCATCTTTATATGACGAATGGAAACCTTTTTCGAAGATTCACTGACTTTCTTGATCGTACTAAACCTAATTATATGGTGCAACCGAGAGCTAATAATATAATCAATAATTCTCAACAAAATAGTACTAAAGAAGAAGAAGAAATTAAGTTAGAATTAACTAAATATAATTGTTCAATTGATGATTGGAGTAAGAAAAACCCACCACCAAAACGTAATATTATAGAGGATACTCTAGACAAAATTCAAAAGGGGTACGCTAGTTTTATATTTAAGAAATATTTACAGTATGCTAATCCACAAGAAAATAAGGGAATAGAAAAGATAGTACATCTAATAAGCATAATGGGTAATTATATTATTGTTCGGGTGCAAGCCGACATTTTACAGAGTTCTATAGAGGCTTATTTAGAAAATGAAACCCCCATCAGTAGGGTTGTTATAAATTTTTGGCGGTATCTTAAGTCGTTGAATGTACATGAAGGGATAAATTTTGGTCCTACTACTAACTACCTAGAATATGGGAATAATAGCAACCGAGGGTTAATGGATAAGTTGCTAAATGATGATAATTTTAAGCGGCGAAAGATATATCTTGATCCAGAAGATCAAGGTAGGCTTCTTCACAGTAATTGGATAAGTCCAGTGATAGAAACGATAATTGAGGATATAAATTCACCATCATCAACATTATTAAAAAAAGTAGTGGAATCTAGGATAAGTAGTGACAAATCTATTGATGGTAATTACATTAAAGATTTATATAATATAGATAAAGAAGATTTGGTATCAAAGTTGTTAGTCAAACGGAATGATTTAATTAATACCAGCTTATTATTTCAGGATAATTTAAGTAGTAATTTTGAATTTAGTGGATTTTCTAATAAAGATTTATTAAGATTAGGAGCAATTTGCAAAAAATATGGTAAGGTCAAGTTGGCTCAAATGATAATAAAATATATGATTGCTAACAAAAAAACGTATGACACCGTTATGACATTAGTTGTTTTTTCAGAAGACCCTGTTTTTTATTTATATTTTTATGACCCTGAAAAATCTATGACTGATATTGTTAAAGATGTGATGAAGTATTATAACTTGTTTTATCGGGAATATTTAGAGGAATTGTTCAAGCGTTGTAAAGATAACCCTACATCAGAAAATTTAAATCTATTGATAACCAAACTGGGTAATGAAATAGGAGCTACTTATATTTTAGAAAATCAACTCTACATACAAATTGAGAAGATGTTATTAAACATAATCCCAAAAGGAACACCAGAAATACAATATGATAATCTGCTTCTACTTTACGTTAATCTTTATTTTAGCTGTGTATTGTTTAAAGAATATAAAATGGATTCTAGACTCGTTAGCGAAATTCAGCGGGTGCCAAAATATTGGGTGGAATTTAAAAAAGTACCTGGATTTAATGGATTTGATTAGATAAAGTTGTCAGTTAAGTGGCAATTATTAAATTAGATTAAACTTTTGCAATTTAAGAAAGCTTGATTAATTATATTATTACTGGTAAAATTGAGGTAATATAATAAATTTTTAGGAGGATATTAATGCCAGAAATTTCACGTTTTTTTGGAATGATTGTTTTTATGTATTGGGATGAGCATAACCCGCCACACTTTCACGTAAAATATGGAGGTCAACAAGCCGCTATAAATATTCGCACACTTGAAATAACTGAGGGTAAATTAAATCGCAGAGCTACAGAGTTGGTACTTGATTGGGCTGAGTTACATCAAACAGAATTACTTGAAAATTGGGACAAATGTGCATTAAAGCAAAAACCAAATAAAATTGCTCCACTAAACTAATAAATAGGAGAAAATCATGTATTGGGATGTTGTGGCTGTAGAAGTGCTAGAGGCTTATAAAATAAAGGTGAGATTTTCTGATAATCTTGAAGGTGTTGTTAATATTAGTAAAAATTGGCTAACTGGCGTATTTGCTCCATTAGTTGATATGAATATTTTTAGAAAAGTATACATTGGAGAAGATAGTAGCGCCGTTACTTGGGATATTAATGGTGATCCTGTTGATTTGGCACCTGATACCATGTATAAAGAGATAAAGAACAATAATGGTATTTATATTTTAAAATAAAGATTACTGTCTTTATGCTTAACCTAATTCCATAATATTAATTAAGTGATTAAAATGTATGGTATCTAGGGTACAGGCATAACCAAAGCTTTGTTTAGTAATTGATCTATCATTTCTAAGATACACTGGTTTTTTAATTGTGCGTTCAGGTAGTCTAAAAAGCAAGTGTAAAATGCGTAATTCTTTGCCTTGATTATAAACGTTATTAATAAATTGAGCTACTCGATCGCCATTTTTAAATTTATCTTGTACTCCAGAAAAGTGGTGAGATTTTAACTCAATTACAATAGCATAAATTATATTAGGTAATTCATAAAATAAAATATAATCAGGGATTTTAGTTAAACCGCGTACCGAATTATTGAATATATGTAGTGGGTTTATTTGGCGGTGGGTATGATTTCTATAATCACTTTTAAATACTGTAACTTTATGCTGTTGGGTAGTAATAATATTAATTTGTTTATTTTTAGTTAAAGGGTCATCTTCTTGAAGTTGAAAGCAATAGCGTAGCGGTCCATTGTGATGTAATCTTCCAAACTGGGTGGCTTCAACTAAATAATCTGGGTTTAAAATGCTACTGATAGTAGTCATTGTCAAGCTCATTATATAAAATTTGACTTATTTCGCTCATATTGTTTATTTCATCATCTAAGATTGAAAGATTAATCCCATAGCAATCAATCTCGCTTTTATAAGCATTAAATCCTTCATCGTTTTCAATTATGGTATAACAATTAACATCAGAAGGTTTGATTGTCATATCATCACTATATCCACTATGATAAGTTTTATTAAAATGGTTAATTATATTGGATTGGTTATTAGTTCCAAGCCCATAAAGCATAATTAAATTATTCATTTCTTTGACAATATAATCACTATGGGTAGTAAATAATACTTTTATCCCTGCATTTGATAGCATAGCAAGAAACCTAGCCATTTTACGTTGGTTATCAGGGTGTAAATTTAATTCAGGCTCATCAATAATTAAAATTTGATTTTGATCGGCAACAAAATTTATATAAGCATCAAAAAGCAATAATGATTTTACGCTGGAGGATGTAGAGTGTATAGGTAACTTTAATTTTACTTCTGATTTAGGGACAAAAAATATTTGATTTAAGTTTTTATCAAAAGTATATTTTCCATTACTGATTTGTTTTGCTATAAAAGATTTTAATGCAGGTTTGATATTAGTTTTATTTTTGCTAATATCAAATATATTGCGAATAAAATCCATATTTAGTTTTATTGGCAGAGGGTAGCGTGCAATATGTTTTTTCATTAAAGTATCACTGGTTTTACCAATGAACCTATGATCTTGTTGCAGGGTTTCAATTAAGGTATTACGTGAAGTATCTAGTTCTCGGTAGAAAATAGATACGCCAGTTCTTTCTGATGTAACAATAAAAGGAACAGGAAATAGCTGGGTAATAAAATAATTTATAATAGATTTTGTAATATGTCCACTCATTAAGTTGTATAGATGCTCATCAAGTTCGGCATAGTTTTCCACCACCAGATAAACTTCAATATTACCATTTTTATTTGTTTTGTGAAGTTCAATTTTTATATTTTGGGCAATTTGCAGATTATTGGTTAGTAAAGGTTTTGTATAATCAATATATAAGTTATCAATGGCAACACTAAATGCAAAATTTTTGAGGATTTCAGCATCTGGTTCTAAAGATAATAACTTATGTGATACTAGGGCATAGTCATTAGCTATTTGTTCAATAAATTGAGGCAAGGTTTTAGCTAATTCAGATAGGCTGATAATAGTTTTTGTAGTTGCAAAATATAATTGCTTGGCAATGATCTTTTGCCATTCTTCATTTATAGTTACTGATTTTATATAATCCAAAAAACCAAAAATCAGATAAGTAATATAAGTTTTAGATACACTATTTTTACCAGCAATTATAGTCATCTGATTTAAAGATAGCTCTGCCTGACTTATCTGTCCAATATTTTTTAATATAAATCGAATGCTATTGCTAGTATCCACGCTTATCCCTTTCTTAGTAACTACTCACCTGCATCAATTCTTACTACATTTTTTAATAGCGTATATACAATAAGTGCATGCGCGGCGCCAACCACGCGTGGGTTAAAAAATATAGCTATAATTGCGCATCTGAGCAGTTAAATTTCACTACCGATAAGTAGTGACCTTTCTTATTAGTTTCCAATTTCAGTGCTTTGCTTGTCATTTGAAAATTGATCTGTTTGAGTATCTATATCTGCTTCTAGTATTTTAAATTCAAAACTAAGAGTTGTCAAGTTTATATTAAAAATCTTTAGTTTTATTTTGGTGCCTTTGGGTTTTTGTGTAGTTAAACCATTTGTGTCTATGTCAATTGGCACACTATTTAATTGCACTTTGGATTTGTAGACAAAAGTTCCTTCTAACACCGTTATATTTTCTTGCAATAAATATTTTAGTGACCAAAAGCGTTCCATTTTTGTTTGAAAAGCGATATATTTCGAGTACTTAGTATCAAAATCTTCAACTACTTGTAATAAAGTAGGGTTTAAACTGGTATAATGATTTTTTGTATTAGTAACTAAATTAATAATTTGATGTTGGTTAATATAATCAGACGATCTACGCAGTGGAGATGTCGACCAAGTATAATAGCTAACATTTAATCCAGTATGTGAGTCTGCATGTAAAGTCATTTTAACTGGATAACTAGGTTGCTTCACTCTATAAATTGCAGGGATGAAGTTATTAGTTAGCATTCTACCCCAAGTACAATTAGCCAAGATCATCAATTCACTAACCAGTTTATCAATGGGGTTTCCACGAATACGTGGAGTGATAATGATTTTTTCATTATCAAAAGCAAAATTATAATCTACCGATAGGTTATTAACTGAGGCTTTGCCACGTAGTTCCTCAAGTCGGGTTGCAAATTTATAGAGGATTTTTAATTCAGGTTCATAGGGGTAGTTATGTTCAATATCTAGATTATCTACGTTAAACAGTAGTTCAAGTTCTTCAATGCGTAGATTTTTATGGATTTTAACAGTTTCTAGCTTTGAGTGGTATTCTTTTATGTTGAACTCTTCATCTACTGTAAAATATATGCTAACAACAGGTGCTTGAGTGTTTTCCCATAAGCTATATTTATTAATTATTTCTTCAGGAAGCATAGTGATTTTATTACCTGGGTAATATATTGTTGAAATATTATCCGCTACCATATCTTGTAAAGTGTTATCAAGTGCGGGAGCTGAAATATGCACCCCAATTAAGTAACCATTATCTGTATGCGTGATTGAAAAAGCATCATCAATTTCAGTAGTGTGTTTATCATCAATAGAAAAAACAGATAAGTTTAAATTTTCTGATCGTGGGTATTCAATTGATGTAGCAGTACTTTTAGTGTAATTTATACCAGATGGAAATATCTCTAACATGAAGGTGTCTACAAAGAAAGTGGCTAAATCAGGAGCTAAGTTTGTTTTTTGGCAAAGCTCAAGTTGTGATATATTTAGATGTTTACTTGCTTGAAACAATGCTTTATATTCGATAGATTGCTTATCTGGTTTATTTAACAATTTTATGGGATCAATATTTGCGTTAAAATTAGGGTTTTGCAAAGTAATTAATTTGTTATAATACTCATTAAATAATTTTTCGTAGGATTGTTGCTTATTTTGAATATCTTGGCGCTTTATTTGTTCTTCAGGGGAACATTTGCTAAAGCAGCCATCAACATGGTTATTAAAAATAATATTTTGTGTCGTGATAGCAAATAATAATGTGGTTTGTTCAATTTCGGTATAATGATCGCCAAAATATAATTTGGAGAGTTCGGTTATGGATAATTTTTGATCGAATTCTTCTATCATATCCCATAGTAACTCAGTATCAATACTTGGGGTTAGGTTATTAATTTGGGTTTGAAAATTTGTAATATCATTAGTTTTCAGTTGGTATAGTTTGTATTCGGGCTTGATTTTTTTGCGTAACTTTTCTGGGACTAGTTCAACTTGTAAGTGTGTTTTATATGCTTCAATTAAATGGGCAATTTTATATGTTTGTCCATCACTAATTATTAAATAACTCATTTTTATGTGCTTTCATATGATTTTATTTTGGATCTAGTACGCAATTATTTTTAATTAATTGGTATTTTACCATTTAAGTAAGGTTGCAAGTCGCATTGTTTTAAATGGGCTATTGTTTTTGGGTATAAATTCGATAGGCGCAAAATCATATTTTGTATACAAATATTTGTTTTGTTGTGTTAATATACGCAGCGGAGCATATACTCTAAGTATTTGGATCCTATGTACACCTGTGACAAGGTACAAAACAGCCGTGTTTGAATTTAAAAACAGGGGTAAAGATAAATTTTTCTAGGGGTAGATAGTGTTACGAAAATTTATTAAATCAATAATACCGAGCAAAGGCGACGTTTTTTTTACTTTATTTGAAGATGCGGCAAAAAATGTTCATCAGTCAGCACAAATATTTGTGGATATATTAAATGCAAAAGATATTAATGACTTAGCACAATTATGTTCAAATGCCAGAATGTTAAAGCAAAGAGCTAATGATATTAATAAAAGAGTTCTCCAAGCGCTAAATAAGATGTTTATTACACCGATTGACCGAGGGGATATTCAAGAATTATCTGGATTTTTAAACAAGCTGACAAAAAGAATAGTAAAAATCAGTACTAAGCTTGATATTTATAAAATTGACGCAAATACCGATGATTGTATGATTAAAAGTGCAAATACGCTTTTAATTATAACTCAGATGTTAGTTGAGTGTACTCATGGGTTAAAATCCTCTGATAGTAATACAATTGAAGTTGCAGTACAAAAAATAAATGATCTAGAAGAGCATGGAATTGAAGATTTTAGACATGCAATAAATGAAATATATTCAGGTAAATTTGATACCCTTACAATTCTAAAATTAAAAGAAATTTATAAGAGCATTGATGCAGCAATAGAACTTTCCGTAAATGCCTCTGATTTATGTATGCAAATTTCGCTAGAGAGTATATAAGGGATAGGAGTTAAGTATGATGGGTATTCCATTAGCAGCAGTAATAATTATAATCATTGCATTAGCTTTTGAATTCATAAATGGGTTTCATGATACTGCAAATGCGGTTGCTACATCTGTTTCAACGAGATCTCTCGAGCCATTTCAAGCAATTGGTGTTTCTGCGGTTTTTAATCTAATTGGTGCATTAAGTGGTACAGCAGTTGCAGTTACTATAGCTAAAGGTTTTGCAGACCCAGTATTGGCTACCGATGTGGTTATTTTATCCGCCTTATTAGCCGCAATAACTTGGAATTTAATAACCTGGACATTTGGTATTCCATCTAGCTCTTCCCATGCCTTAATTGGTGGTTTAGTTGGAGCTATTGCTTTTAATAGTGGATTTGCCACTATTAACTATGCTGGTCTGATTCATAAGGTGTTGCTTCCTATGGTTGTTTCTCCAGTATTGGGTTTTTTTATTGCGGGTTTTATTGCTGTTGGCTTAAGTAGGTTATTACAAAACAATAAAGAACCACGTAAAACTAATAATAAAATTAGAGAGATACAGGTTATTTCAACTGCTTTTTTATCTTTTAGCCATGGAGCAAATGATGCGCAAAAAACTATGGGAATTATCACTTTAACATTGTTTAATTTTCATATTATCAATTCGGTAAATGTGCCAGAGTGGGTTATTTTTGCTTGTGCTTTATGCATGGCTTTGGGTACTATGTTTGGTGGGGTGAAGATTATTAAAACTTTAAGCACCCGTGTGGCTAAGTTAAAGCCTGCAAGTGGATTTGCTGCTGAGATAAGTTCGGCTACCTTGTTATTTGTGGGTGCTAAGTTAGGTATGCCTTTAAGTACTACCCATGCAGTATCAGGTTCTATTATGGGAGCTGGCACTACCAGTAAATTTGGTCTAAACTGGAGTGTTGTAAGGAGCATGGTTATAGCTTGGGTACTAACATTTCCCATCTGTGCTTTAGTTGCGGGGTTATTTCTACATATCATTCATATATTTTGGTAGCTTATACTTCTACGCGGCAGTTCTCATTCCTTGCATTACGCTTGCGTGTGACACG
>Ga0315906_10001233_pt1 | contig 38502 bp, 34 predicted proteins | sample LakEriMetagenome_4_FD_203526 | JGI IMG/M metagenome (GOLD analysis project Ga0315906, IMG submission 203526) | Freshwater fungal communities from buoy surface, Lake Erie, Ohio, United States - Buoy 2 MA122 | ecosystem: Environmental > Aquatic > Freshwater > Lake > Lake biofilm | place: USA... | reverse complement strand
GGCTCTTCTCCTTCTGGGCCATGTCGTAGACCTCGTGGAAGGCGCGAACCATCTTCTTCTCAAGGCGAACGTTGACCTCTTCCTCTTCCCAGAAGTCGCGGTTCAGGTCCTGCACCCACTCGAAGTAACTCACCGTGACGCCACCGGCGTTACAGAGAATGTCGGGGATCACCATCGCTCCATTTGCGAACAAGATGTCGTCCGCCTCTGGTGTCGTTGGTCCGTTCGCCGCTTCGGCCACGATCTTGGTCTTGATCTTGGCCGCATTCTCCGCGGTGATCTGATTCTCCAGAGCAGCCGGGATCAGCACGTCGCAGGCAATCTCAAGGATCGCCTGATTGCTGACCGGCGTGGCGCCGGCAAAGCCAACAACGCTCCCCGTCTTCTTCTTGTGCGCATCGACCGCATTCAGGTCAAGGCCGGCCGGGTTGTGAATGCCACCGCTGCTGTCCGATACGGCGATCACCTTCGAGCCGAGCTCGCTGATCAATCGCGCCGCAATGGATCCAGCATTGCCGTACCCCTGCACCACAACGGTTGCACCCTTCAGATCAAGGTTGATCTTGCCTGCCGCTTCTCGAATGCAGAAGACTGCGCCGCGCGCGGTCGCCTCATTGCGGCCCTTTGAGCCGCCGAGCGCAATCGGCTTACCGGTGACGACACCAGGAACGGTGTAGCCAACGTGCATTGAATAGGTGTCCATCATCCAAGCCATCGTCTGGCTGTTGGTGTTCACATCGGGCGCTGGGATGTCGGATTCAGGTCCAATGATGACGGCGATTTCGGTTGTGAAGCGGCGCGTGAGACGCTCAAGTTCGCCCAACGACAACTTCTTCGGGTCAACGGTGACGCCGCCCTTGCCGCCGCCGTACGGAAGATCCATCACGGCGCACTTCCACGACATCCACATGGCGAGGGCTTTCACCTCGTCAATGTTCACATCCTCATGGAAGCGAATGCCACCCTTCGCTGGGCCACGTCCGAGGTTGTGCTGCACGCGATGCCCTTCGAAGACTCGCGTGGAACCATCGTCCATGCGCACGGGGAAGTGCACGGTGAGCTGACGTCGCGGCTCGCGCAGCACTGCGGCGATGCCAGAATCAAGACCGAGCCGCTTTGCGGCAAGGTCAAACTGCTGCTGCGCAACTGCCCAGGCGCTCTTCTGTGAACTCATCGTTGTGCACCTCTACTCTGCCGCCCTGGCGGGTGCCTGGCGGCCGCCGTGCGGCGATCCCCACAACCCTACAACGCGCCACAAAAAGGTGTTGCGCGCAGGTTGCGGAGCGCTCCCGCACGAGCGGCGGCGCGAGGGTTTGTGGCTAGGCGCGGATCAGCGCGACGCCGAGTCCCTTCGGCCCGGTGTGTGGGCCAATGGCTGCACCCGCCCGAACGATCCCCGGCTTCAAGGCAGCAATCTCGGGGAATCGAGCGCAAACCTCGTCGCGGAATGCCTCAATGTCTGGAGATTCGGAGTGCAGCATGGTCAGCTCCTGAATTGGGGCGGCGCTGATCAACTCCATGAACCGCTCACGGGCCTTTGCCGTCGTACGTGGCTTGTCGAGCGTCACAACCTCACCATCAATGATGTCGATGATCGGCTTCACCGAAAGGAGTCCACCGATAGCCGCTCGCGCCGGGCTGATGCGTCCGCCCGCCTTCAGGTAGTCCAGCGTGTCTAGGAAGAAGATCACGTGCGTCTTTGGAATGAGTTCGCCGAGCTCCGCAACGATCTGCGGCGCCTTCCAACCTTCGGAGGCGCGATGGTAGGCACGCGCAACGAGCAGCCCTTCGGCCGCCGATGCCGTCGCAGTGTCGACGAGATGAATGTTCTTCGACTGCGGGTGGTCCGCTGCGGCAATTTCGGCGTTCCGATAGGTCGCCGACAGCTTCGAAGCCACGTGCACCGAGACAATCTCTTTTGCTCCGCCAGCGAATGCCTTGTCGTAGGCGGCGGTAAAGGCGGCTGGTGGCGGTGCTGCGGTCTTTGGGAACGGCGCACCTGGGGCGGTGAGTCGCTTCCAGAACTGATCCATGGTGAGCTCCTCGTTCACCTTGAAACTCTCGGAGCCGAAGGAGACGATGACCGGCACGATCGTGATGCCGAGCCGCTTGGCTGCATCGGGTGGAATGTCCGATGCGCTGTCGGTAATGATTGCAACCGTTGCCTTGGCCATGGTGCCTCTCCCTCCCAGCATGCGTGCAGGCAGGTCGCCCTCACGTCTCACTGATTCTATCGGTGCGGATCAGTCGTGCGCGTGCTGTTGCCCAGGAGCGCTAGGTAGGAGGATTTCGTGCTCAACCCGCCGCAGAATCAGGAGGAAGGTGCCTGCCACAGCGAGGAATCCGAAAGTTGCAAACACGAGGCCGTCAACCCCGTAGGCGAACGCCAAGTCGCCCGCGAGCTTGACGCCAATGACCTGCCCTAGACCCAAGAAGATCGAGTAGAGGCCCATCACCGCGCTGCGGTCGGCGTGGTACCGCTCAGAGACATCGGCCAAGAAGCCGAGTGCCGCTGGCGTTGCACCAGCGATGAAGAACATCGAAGCGCACAGCACCCCAAAGAGGAGGGCGATCAGTGGTAGCTCGCTCCCAGAGAGCCGATTGATCGCAAAGATCGCGGCCATCGCCACGACGAAGGCGATCAGACCGAGCAGGAGCATGGTGGTGCGGCGGAAGTTGGCGAAGCGATTCCCCCAGAAGAAGAGTCCGACGCCGCCGATGAGGGCAACGAAGGCGAAGGCAGAGGTGACGATGACAAAGTCGAAACCACTAAGCAGGAACTGACCTGGGAGATTGACAGTCTCGTCGCCGAGCAGCAGGTTGAGCCCTTGTGGCACCCAGACGCCGATGATGGCGTTGATTGAGACCCAGGTGGGGACGAAGAGCAAGATCCCACGTTGGCTAAAAAGCTTTACGTACTTACGCAGGCGGTTCTCTGCGTGTGGCGGTGGTGCGGAGTGCTCATCTTTCACGCCGTAGGCGAAGAAGAGCAAGGCGAGCACATAGATCGCACCATTCACCGCAAAGGCGGCTGGTCCAAAGATCGCCCAGAGTGGGCCGGCCAACGCGGTACCCGCGACCAAGAGTCCGCCGAGCGTCGCCACTTCAAAGAGGGTGACGACGCGACCACGGAGCGCCGCATCGTGGCTCGTCTTGGCCGCCACGTACGAAAGGATTGAGGGAACACTGGCAGCAGTTGAGGCCCCTTCTAGGAGGCGCGTGCCAATGAGAAGCGGAATCGTCATCGAGAACGGCGTCATAACTACCGCCGCGAGGCCGAAGAGTGGCCCGAGCAACATCACCGGCTTGCGCCCAATGCGGTCAGCGATGATGCCGAAGATTGGGGAGCCGAGCAGCTCGGTGACATAGAAGGCGAGGGTGATTGTCGCTAGGTCGACGGGGGTGATCGTCACCGAACCAGTGGAGTTGAGGTACTTGTTCCAGACGATCAGCAGCGCGCCCGTGGTCCCCGTTGCGGTACGCAACGTGAGGGTGCCGAGGAGCAGGGCCTTCATGGATCGAGTCACCCTTGCAGCATACGGGTTCCCGCCTTCGGTGGTCGGTATACTCCGCCCATGCCAACCAATGTCGCCCAGTCGTATCCCTATAAGCGTGAGAGCGAGGCAGATCGTGCCGCCGCCATCGCGACGACCCTGGCCGCCCGCGAAGGGCTCGCCGAGAAGCTCAGCGCCGAGGCGCTCCCATACGACGGCGCAGATGGCGATGAGGCGTGGGCCTGGCGCTGCCGCACGGTCGGCTGCCCAGGGGTGCTTCACACCGCCGGATATGCCCGCGAGAAGCGCGCCATCGTGGCGCTCTGTGATGGCTGCGGCCTGATCGCCCTCCGATAGATGAGTGGCGAGCGCGTTCCCGAGATCGTGCCGATCAGTTCGGCGAGCAAGCCGACGCAGGTTGAGATCGTTGGTGACCGCATCCGTGTTGCCTCACTCGAAGTCGTTGATCGCGCCCTCGCCGGCTTCCTTGAAAGTCGCACGCCCGAGGATCGCGCCGAAACAGTCGAGCGCGCCATGCGAGTTGGCCTGATGGCGCTGCAAAGTGCAAGTGGATCTATTGATGTGGATCATGTTCGCCGCGCCTTCGACAAGCTGCTCGCCGATGCCAGCGAGTCAAACAAGAAGGCGACCGCTGAGGTCGAGGAGATTCTGCGCAAGACCTTCGCGAACGAAGGTGGTGCACTCCCGGCAACACTGGAACGCTTCCTCGGAGATAAGGGTGCGCTCGCACTTTTTACGAAAGATCTCTTTGACGAGAATCGCCGTGACTCCGCGCTCGGAAAGTTGAATACCATTCTCGGCACCTACTTCGACGGTGACGCCAGCAAGCTCGCCCACCTGCTTGACCCAACGCGCGAGGCCTCACCACTGAGCGGCTTCCGCGCCGAGATCGCCAAGCGCTTTGACGATGTGTTGCTGAAGATCGTTGAACTTGATGCGTCGCAGAAGGCGGCGAAGGGTGAGCGCAAGAAGGGGACGGCGAAGGGCGCCGACTTCGAGTCGCGCGTGATTGCCGAATACACCGAACTGCTGCGCGCCACGAACGATGAGATCGAGGGGACGGGCGGCGTTGCTGGCTCCATTCCTGACTCAAAGAAGGGCGATGCGGTCATCACGATCAACGGCCGCGACGCTTCTGCAAGCGTTCTGCGCATTGTGGTTGAGGTAAAAGACAAGGTGATGACTGGCCCAGCGATTGAGAAGGAGCTCGCCGAGGCGCGCGAGAATCGCAAGGCCGAGATCGCCCTGATGGTCTTCAGTGAAGCGGCGGCACCCGCGGGAGCGTCGCCATTCGTTATCAGTCGCCACGGCGTCTACTGCGTGGTTGACCCTGAGGCTCCCGACGTCGCGATCCTCGAGGCGGGATACCGCCTCGCGCGCATCTCGGCGCTGATTCGTGCCAAGTCGGAGGGGAGCGGCGCCGACCTCTCAGCGGTGAAAGATGCGATTGACGCGCTGCGCAGCCGATTGGACTCGGTCAAGGAGATCAAGAAGACCCTCACCGCGATCGACTCCACAACCGAGAAGGCGCGCGACGAACTCGACGCCCTCCGTTCTGCGATTGTCACTGAGATTGACCGCATTGAGGAGCAGGTACGAGCGAGTAGTGCCGCCGCCCACGGGCGGTGAGTAAGGCGATCGCCGACTGGCGGCGCTTCCTCACAGGCCGCTACGCCGCCTTCCGCACTCTCGCCGTCTCTGACGCCATCGCCGTCGCACTCAACGGAGACAGCCTCTCCATCCCCCTGATCACCACACTAGGCGCATCACCGGCGCTCGCCACCCTGATTGGCCTCTTCCCCTTCGTTGGCGGAATCCTGCAGGGGCTAGTGCCCACGGCGCTCCGCAGGAGCGGCGGCGACCTGCGACGGCTGACCATTTTGATCGGCGCAGCGGCTCTCCTGCGACCCATCCTGTACATCGCCGTGGTGATCGCTATTGCCGCTGGGGTGCTTCCGCCGCTTGCCGGCATCGGGTTGATTGCCATCGGCTTTGGCGTCGGCGCTACGGCGCAGGCAATCGCGGGGGCGAACGTACAGACCTGGTTTGGACGCATCCTTCCTGAGCGCGAACGCCGCTTCGTCGCCCCACGTGCGCTCGCGATCCAATTTGGACTCGGATCGGTACTCCTCGTTCCAGTTGCACTGCTGGTTCGTGTCGGCGAACAAGACTGGGGCGTCCTCATCTATGCGCCAGCCTTTGTTGGCGGCCTCGCAGCAAGCCTCCTCTTCTTGCGCGCCCTGCGCACGCTTCCGCGGCCAGGTGCAGTGTCGGCCGGTCGCTCAGCTAAATCTGGGCCACTCTCTGCACCAATTCGTCGCTTCCTCCGCACCAACATCATCTCAGCACTCGGCGCCGGATTCGCTCCGTACCTTTCGGTGTACGCAATCGTTGTGTTGAAGCAAGATGCGGCCTACGCCATCCTCATGGCCGCCATCGGCTCGGCCGCAGCACTCGTTGGTGCGGTCGTGATCGGCAATTGGCTAGAGCGCGGCTCCGCGAGTCGCCTCTACCGCATCTCGCTCATCGTTCGCGGCGTTGGCATGGCCTCGTCGGCACTCGCTGGGCCATGGAATCCGTATGCGCCAATCGTGTTATTGGTCGTCATCGTCATCATTACCGTCGGGTTCGCCGCTGGCATGCTCTCCGCGCAGGAGCGCGTGCTGCGCCTCGCCGCACCTGGTGAGTCAATTCGCGCGCAGTCGGCTTACGGTGCAACGACCGCGGGGGCGCTCGCCGTCGGCCAGCTCGCCGGCGTGATCGTTTTGGCCCTACTCCCAATCGCCTACCCAACCTATGTCGGCATCTTTATTGTCACGGGGGCCCTCCGCCTGGTGGCGGCGGCGACCGCCGACGTCGGCGACGACTGGAATACGGCAACCCGCATCCACCACGGCGAAGAGATGCCCGCGGAGGCGGCCTTCGAGTCACAGCGCTAGGCGCAGGGCTACACTGATCCCAGCGCCACCCCTCGTGGGGAGGCATGAGCGTGCGAGCCGCCCGTGGCCCGCCTAAGGAGGGATGCGATGCGCGTACCAGTAGAGATGCCCCGGCTCGGCTACGACAGCGAGGTCGGCAAGATCGGCGCCTGGACGGCAAAGGTCGGCGACACCGTGACCGCGGGCCAGCCAATTGGCGAGCTCGAGACCGAGAAGGCCACCGTCGAGTTCGAGGCTCCGGTTGCCGGAACGCTCGTCGAGATCGTGCATGCCGCGGGCGCCGAGGTGGCCGTGGGCGCCGTGATCGCCTATGTCGAAGACGGCAAGTAAGCCGCACTCAATCATGCCGAAGCCAGGGCGAACGCCCGTTGAGTTCACACCAATGCGAACGGCGATCAGCCGTCGCATGGTGGAATCCAAATCAAAGGCACCGCACTTCTACGTCTCGACCGACATTGAGATGGATGAGGTCGTTGCCGCGAACGAAGCGCTCAATGCTGGACGCACTGGTGATGATCGAGTGACGCTCACCGCGTGGTTGGTTCGCGCAATCGCGCAATCGCTCGCCGCCTACCCCGCACTCAATGCCGTGTGGGAGGGCGAAGTGCTTGAGCGCTCCACGGCGATCAATATCGGCATTGCGATTGCGATTCCCGATGGTCTCGTCGCGCCAGCACTGCTGGATTGCGCAGCAAAAGATCTCGGCACCATCTCAACGGAGCTGCGCGACCTCGTCGCGCGCACCAAGATCGGCAAACTGCGTCCTGCAGAATTTACGGAGCAGACGTTTACGCTCTCCAACCTCGGCTCATTTCCGGTGACGCAGTTCACCGCAATCGTCACACCGCCGCAGGTGGCGATCTTGGCGACCGGGCGCAGTGAGTCGCGCGCCGTGGTGCGCGACGGCGCCGTGGTGGCGCGCACGATGCTGACGGCTACACTCTCCGCCGACCATCGCGCCGTTGATGGTGCACTCGTGGCCGCCTTCCTCGGCGACCTGAAGTCGCGACTTGAGGCGCCGGCCGGGCTCGCCTAACGCGCATGGTCAGTCAGCCGCTCGGCGACCGCTCGAACTATCAGCGCGGGCGTCTCGACGCCAGCGATCTTCTCCCCGATCCGGTCGACCAGTTTCATCATTGGGTGAATGAGGCGATTGCCGCGCAAGTCCCTGAGCCCCTCGCCGCCGCCCTCGCCACCGCCGACGAGTCTGGGAGCCCAAGCGTCCGCATGATCCTGATCCGCGGCATCGGCCCTGCAGGGATTGACTTCTATACGAATCACGGGAGCCGTAAGGGGCGCGACCTCGCCGCCCGACCCGCAGCAGCCCTCACCCTCTGGTGGCCAACCCTTGAACGGCAGGTCCGCATGTCAGGCTCGGTGGCTCGCCTCTCGGAGGGAGAGTCGGCCGCCTACTTTGCCAGCCGCCCGCTTGAGAGCCAGCTCGGAGCGTGGGCAAGCGCCCAAGGGGAGCCGATCGCCGATCGAGCCACCCTCGAGGCGGCCCTCGCCGCTGCCGCACAGGCGCAGGCCCCTACCCCAGAGTCGCTCCCCGCGTTGCCGCCGCACTGGGGCGGCTATCGCGTCACGCCTGCCCGCTGGGAGTTCTGGCAGGGGGGCGAATACCGCCTCCACGACCGCTTTGAGTACCTACGAACCAGCCCAACTGGCCCCTGGGTGACCCGTCGACTCCAGCCGTAACAATCCGCACCGCCCCCCGCACACCCCACCCGTTGCACCGCTCTGGTAATCCTCTGGTAATTCCCCCTTCGTATCGGATAGGATTCCGCCAAGCGCAGATCGCGCTTCAAGTCTGAACGGTCAGCCGTAATGGGGTGGCCGATAAGGAGGAAACACATGCGAAAGAGGTCGCTACTCGCAACCTTTGCGGTGACTGCCGCACTTGTTGCCGGGGCATGCGGCGGGTCGACCAGTTCGACGGTCACCGGAGCAACGTTGCTCATCGGTGACTATCAGGACGTCGACAGCCTGAACCCCTTCTACTACAGCACGGTGATGTCGAGCAACGTCATCGGCATGACCAGCGACGGTCTGCTCCGCCTCAACGAGGAGCTCGAGCTTGAGCCTTGGATGGCCACCGAGATTCCTACGAAGGAGAATGGCGGCATTCAGGTTCCAGGCGTTGACGGCGCAGCCGCAACGGTCACCTGGAAGCTTCGACCATGGAAGTGGTCTGACGGTGTTGACTTCACCTGCGCCGACTTCCAGTACGCCCGCGAGTGGATCATGGACGAGAAGAACACCGCGGTCTCGAAGGTCGGTACCAAGGAGATCAAGGAGATCGTCTGCAACGGCTCTACCATGACCGTGCACTACTCCGAGCTCTACCAGAACCTGAAGTACGGCCCTTCATATGCGCCGAAGCACTACTTCAGCAAGTTCACCGTTGGCACTGTCGTTGGCGGCAATCCTGCCACTGACGTGTCGAACGACATGCTCTTGGGCGCGGGCTACCGCACCAAGGACCTGCCAAACGTGCCAACGACCGGTGCCTTCAAGTACGAGAGCCGAACGCCTGGTGTTGAAACCGTGGTCGTTCGCAACCCATATTGGAAGGACCCACGCAACGGCAGCCAGTCAAAGCTTGCGCGAGTGAAGTACGTAGTCTGTGGTTCGCCAGAGACCTGCGTTGCGAAGTTCCGCGCCGGTGAGCTCGACATGGTCACCGACCTTGACGGTTCGCAGTACGCACCGACCAAGGACCTTGGCGACGAGCAGCGCCCGTTCCCAAGCTTCACGGTCGAATTCCTGCGACCAAATCACTCCCAGACGATCTGCTCTGACGGCGCGCCGGCAGAAGCCGATCCAGACGGCGTGCTCCCAGACCGCGCGGCGCGCGGTGGTGGCTGCCCGGCCTCTGACGTTGAACTTCGACGAGCCATCTCGGCCGCAGTTGACCGAGAGCGCTACCTCGAGCAGATCGAGGGTGGCGTTGGCTTCGTAGCAACCAACATGGAGCTCCCTGACTTCTTCTTCTATGAGGAGCAGGAAGTTGAGGCCTACGATTTGACCAGGGCTGCACAGATCCTGGCCGATGGTGGCTGGAGCGACACCAACAACAACGGGACGGTCGACAAGGATGTCGACGGCGACGGTGACCGAGACGAGGCAATCCTCGACTTCTGCACCACGCTGAAGCCGACCCGTGGCGCGAAGTTGCAGCTGCTTGCGGCTGACCTGAAGACGATCGGCATCACCGCCATCGTTGATGCGGTCCCGGGCGGTGTGCTCTTCGGTCAGCGCGTAGACGTTGCGGCCGGCACCAAGTGCAACTTGGCCTATGGCACGTTCGACGTTGCGCTGCACGCCTTCGGCATCACGTCGGTTGAGCCGAGCGGGTACGACACGTACCACTCGAGCCAGACCAACGAGAACGGTGGCGGCAATGACCAGTTCGTGAACATCCCAGAGCTTGACGCGAAGCTTGAGGCGATCAAGACCTCAATCGACGTGACCGAGCAGGATGCGCTCATGGCCGAGGTGCAGTCAATCTTGACCACCAACGTGGTCTCGATCCCGCTGCACTACTGGCTTGACATCGTTCTGGTGTCAAAGAACGTGAGCGGTTACCTCCAGCATGCGGCCTGGGGCCCAATCTGGAACGCCTACGAGCTCGACGTTACGTCGAACTAAGTAGGTCTGAGCCGAACGAATTCGGCGTGCGGTCGTCGCGGAGCTCCGAAAGGGGCTCTGCGGCGGCCGCACATCACTCTCGCTACTCCCGCTAAGATCCCCCACGTAGGTCGCGCGACCTACCAGCACCAGTAGAGGAGGCGGCATGATCAAGTACGCACTGAAGCGAATCGCGCTCGGCGTCACCATCATGCTCGGCTCCACCGTCCTCATCTACGCGCTCTTGCTCGCTGCCCCAGGTGGCCCTGAGCAGAAGTACGCACTGAATCCCAAGTACACGGCGGCCCAAAAGGAGGGCTATCTCAAGTCACTCGGCCTCGACCAGCCCGTGCCGGTGCAGTACTGCCGCTGGCTCGGTGCATGCCGCCGTGACGCCGAAGGGCTAGACGCCCTCATTGGGCCGACCGGCTTCCCCAGCTTCCTCCCCTCCTCCATCTCTGGGGTCTACACCGGCATCATCCATGGCGAACTTGGGTACTCCTACTTCAATGGCGAGTCCGTCGCCGATCTCATCGCAACCGCGGCCCTCCCTACCCTAATCTTGGCGGGGCTCTCCATCGTTATTTGGTTAACCCTTGCCGTTATTGTTGGTGTCTACACGGGCGTCAAGAGCGGAGGGCGGTTCGACAACTCTGTCACGACCGTCACCTATGTGCTCTCGACCTTCCCCACCTTCCTCCTCGGCTTCATGCTCATGTTCCTCTTCGCCATCGTGCTGGACCTCACCCCCGTCGACGGCATGGTGAACGGGCGCGAGTCGCCGGCCTTCGGTAGCGATCTCTACTGGCAATACTTTTCGGTCAACCCGGTTACCGCCCTTCTCGACCTTGCCGCGCACCTTGTGCTGCCAGTCATGACGCTGGTGATCGTTAGCTTCTCTGGTGACTCTCGCTATGTGCGCGCCAGTGTGATCGACGCTCTCTCCATGGAGCATGTCCGCACGGCCCGAGCGAAGGGGCTCACGCGTGCCCGCGTCCTGATGCGCCACGCGCTACGCACCGCCCTCGTACCGTTTGCGACGAACATTGGATTGGCACTCCCCTTCCTCTTCGGCGGCGCACTCATCACCGAGTCGATCTTCTCGTGGCCAGGGGTAGGCCGGCTCACCCTGCAGGCCACCAATAACCTTGACTACCCTGTGCTGATGTCGATCCTGCTCATTGGCTCTGTGATGGTGGTGATCGGCAACCTCGTCGCCGACATGCTCTACGCCATCCTTGATCCGCGCGTGCGTCTGTGAGCGCGAAGGCTAAGGGGGCTACGCTCGCCGCGGCTCCAAAGCTCTCCGCATCGGAGAGCCCATGGGCTCAGGCACGTCGCCGCTTCTTCGCTGGGCGACAGGGCCCATGGGGGCTTCGCATCCTTGGATTCATCGTGCTCTTTGTGATCGTGGGACCCTTCATCTCGCCCTACGATCGCTTCAGCGTGCCAACACCGAGTGAATTCGTCTTCCTCGGTCGACCACCCTCTTTTGAGCACATTTTTGGCGAGACTGCGCAGCTTCAGCTTGACGTCTTCATGTTGACGGTTAACGGTGGCCGCGGCTCATTGCTGATCGGATTTATCTCTGCAATCGGTGGCATCACGATTGGCACCCTGGTCGGAATCATCTCTGGGTACTTCGGCGGCAAGCTCGACGGATTCCTCATGCGCTTGGTTGACGTCTTCCTCGCCATCCCAAGTCTCTTCGTGATCATCGTCGGCGCCCGAATTATCTCGGAGCTTGGTGGCACCGGCCTGATGACTGTCATCATCGTCTTCGTAGCCTTCGGCTGGATGGGTACCGCCCGCCTTGTGCGCGGGCAGGTTCTTGCGTTGCGCGAGATGGAGTTCATTGAGGCGGCGCGTGCCCTCGGTGTTTCGCCTGTTCGTATTGCTCTGCGCCACGTTTTGCCTAACGCCATCGGGCCAGTAGTTGTCTCATTCCCCTTCGCAGTAGGCGGAGCGATCATTGGTGAGGCATTCATCAGCTACCTCGGCTTCGGCGTATCGCCACTCTCCCCGACATGGGGAAACATGCTCTCTAACTCGCAGCAGTTCTTCTTGCAGGGGAACTGGTGGTGGGTTGGATTCCCTGGACTCTTCATTGTTCTTACCGCACTCTCGGTCAACATGATTGGTGATGCGCTTCGCGAAAGCCTTGAGCCAGAGGGGCGCCGGTCATGAGCAAAGGTGGCGCACCGCTCCTGAGTGTTCGCGATCTCGCGATTTCGTTCCGCACCCATCGCGGCACCATCAAGGTTGTCGACGGTGTCTCGTTTGACCTCGCTGCGGGTGAGTGCCTAGCGGTCGTCGGCGAGTCGGGCTCGGGCAAGACCGTCTCGGCGATGGCCATCATTTCACTCCTCAGCCGCAAGCAGGCGATCATCGAGGGCTCCGTGAAGTTCAAGGGGCGTGAACTGGTTGGCCTCAGTGAAGATGACCTCCGTCCGATCCGGGGCGGCGGTATCGGCGTGATCTTTCAGGAGCCGCTCTCAGCACTGAACCCGGTCACGACCATTGGTGAGCAGATCGCTGAGGTGATCGTGGCCCACCGCAAGCTGAGTTGGAAAGAGGCTCACAAGTTAGCGATCGGCTATCTCGAGCAGGTCGAGATCTCGCAGCCCGACCAGCGCGCGAAACAGTACCCCCACCAGCTCTCGGGCGGCATGCGCCAGCGCGCCATGATCGCCATGGCCCTCTCGGGTGAGCCCTCCATGATCATTGCTGACGAGCCGACCACCGCCCTTGATGTCACGATTCAGGCGCAGGTGCTCGACCTGCTTCGCCGCACCACCACCGAGCGGGGTGCGGCACTCCTGCTGATTACGCACGACCTCGGTGTCGTCGCCGAAACCGCCGATCGCGTCGCGGTCATGTATGCCGGGCAGATCGTTGAGACGGGCAAGGCCGCCAACGTGTTGCGTGAGCCAGCGAGCCCATACACGCGCGATCTTGTGACCTCGGTTCCATCATTCGCTGCGCGCGGTAAGAAGCTCAGCACGATTACCGGCATGGTGCCGTCGCCTGACGCGTTCCCCGCCGGCTGCCGCTTCGCCCCACGCTGCCGCTACGCGATCACCGCCTGCACCACCACCGTTCCACCTCTTGAGCCGCTCAAGGATGGGCGCCTCGTGCGCTGCATTCGCACCAAGGAGGTGCTGAACGGCACCGCCGCAGGGAGGCGCAAGGCCCCAGCAGCAAAGAAGGGGGCGGCACGATGAGCGGCAAGAGCGCTGATAGGCGCGAACTACTCAAGCTCGTTGGCGTTAAGCGTCACTTCCAGGTGCGTGGGGGCATCCCACTCATTCGCAAGCCGCTCGCAGTTCGCGCCGTTGACGGCGTAGACCTCAGTGTTACTCGCGGCGAAACGCTCAGCCTCGTCGGCGAGTCGGGCTCCGGAAAGACCACGCTCGGCCGCGTGGCGCTCGGTCTGCAGCCAGCTACTGCGGGTACCGTCACCTTTGACGGACGTGAGATCAAGAATCTCTCTGTCACAGAACGCCGAGCGTTGCGCAAGCGCATGCAGATCGTCTTCCAGGATCCGTTCGGCTCACTGAACCCGCGCCTTCCGATCGGCGACCAGATCGAAGAGGGCCTCCTCGCCCACAAGCTCGGCGAGCATGCCGCTCGAGAGAAGCGTGTGCGGGAGGTGCTCGACCTTGTCGGCCTGGATCCGAACTATGCGTCGCGCTATCCGCACGAGTTCTCCGGCGGTCAGCGCCAGCGTATTGGCATCGCCCGCGCCCTAGCGGTGAACCCTGAGTTCATCGTGCTCGACGAACCAGTCTCCGCGCTTGACGTCTCGATCCAGAGCCAGGTTCTTAACCTGCTCACCGACCTGCGCAACGAGAAGGGGCTGACCTACCTCTTCATCAGCCACAACCTCGACGTCGTCGGCTACTTCTCAGATCGCGTCGCCGTGATGTACCTCGGCAAAGTCGTTGAGATTGGCCCGGTTGACCGCGTCTTCACCAAGCCGCAGCACCCGTACACCGTGGCACTCATCTCCGCCGTGCCGAAGGTTGAGGCGCACGACGTCAAGGATCGACTCATTCTTGAAGGCGAGATCCCATCGCCCATCTCGCCACCATCGGGCTGCCGCTTCCGCACGCGTTGCTGGTTGCGTGAGCAGCTGGGCAATCCAGAGAAGTGCTCGACCGAGGAGCCGAAGTTGGTTGCCACACCGCGAGATGTGACGGTCAATGTCGCCTGCCACTTCCCACTTGCTGATGGCGCTTCGGCCACAACTGCCGCCGGACGAATTGAGATTGCGCGTGCCGTTAAGTCTGCGACGAAGGCGAAGCCCGCGACGAAAGCGAAGGTGGCCCCGAAAGGCGCTTCAAAGGCGAAGCGGAAGGCTTAGTCTTCGCGGCGTCCCGCGCCGGTCTCCCCCGCAGCGGTAGAGAGTTCACCATATTTCTGAAGAAGTTCCCGCGCGCGATCCCGCGTGCGTTGATCCGGCTCCACGCGTTGCGCTGACGTCGCAACTGCCTGTGACGCCTCGCGAAGGTTGGCGAATGTTCCAGCTGCGACGCCAGCAAGCGCGGCGGCACCTGCCGCCGATGCCTCAGGGTTCTGCCCAATCACCACGGGCATGCCGAAGAGATCGGCTCGAACCTGAATCAGGGACGCGGGAACCGGTTCACCCCCCGAGAGTGGCCCAGGCGTCGCACCAGTCGCTGGGCCCGAGAGTCGCATCTCGCGCACCTGCAGGCCTGCCGTGATCGCAGGCGCAAGGAGGTGGACGATAGCAAGGGCACCACTCTCGATCGCTGCGCGCACCAGGTGCGCTGCGCTGTGCTGATCCGTTCGACCAACGAAGGCATCGTCGACAGAGTGAGGGTGGTTCCAGCCAAGATGGGAGATCGGTTTGGCCATGAGCCCATCAGCACCGAGTGGTAACGCGGCTGCGGCGCAAAAGAGTTCAGCGCGGCGTGCAGGCGCCGCCGCTGGATCGTTGGCGAGCAGCTCCGAAACGACCCACTCCAGGAGTCGGCCGGTACCGGCGAATGCGCCGCCAAGGATCACCCCGTCGCCGAACGGCGCAGGAGCTGGTCCCGCCCAGAGGCGACCAGGGAGTGCAGCGGTGATGCGCGCCGCCTCCGACGGTGTTGCCGCAACGGCGACGCCGCCCGCGGTCCCGCCGACATCGACGCCGAGCCCAGGATCTGTCAGGCCCGCGCCTACAACGGCGGCGAGGCCATCGTTCATCCCTGCGGCGATCGGCACGCCAACAGGGAGGCCGAGGTCTGCAGCGGGACCAGGGAGCAGGGTGCCGATCCTTGTGCCCGGGAACACCTCAGGCGGGAGCGCGCGCTCATCAAGGCCTGCAGCGAGCAGCGCGCTGCGCTGGGCAGGCAAAACGCGTCGCGCCGGATCCCAGAAGGCGCTGACCGCCTCACCAGAGAGTCGCAGGGTGAGTGCATCCCACGACGAGAGGAGCCATGTGGATGCGGCGGCAATTTCAGGACGCTCGCGAATGAGCCATCGCGCCTTCGGTAGTTCGCCAAGAAGCCATCCGCCACGTCCGAGGATCTTTTCGAGGGCGGCCTCATCATCGGCGGAGCGGCGGTCGCGCCACATCAGCGCCGGGCCCGCCGCACTCCCGTCTGCACGTACCGGCGTTAACGATGGTCCGTGACCATCAACGCCGATCCCACGCACCTCAATGGCATCGGCGCTCTGAGCAGCCGCCAGCGCCATCACCTCATGAGTGGCTGCGCAGATTGCGCGCCACCAAGTGTCGGCATCTTGCTCGTGTGGATCTGCGCCGCCCCCGGTTGCGCGACGTGCAATAGCAATCGGCGCACCGCTCTCCACATTGAGGAGGAGTGCTTTGACCGAGGTGCTCCCGAGATCGAAGGCGAGGAGCGCGGCGTGAACGGGTCGACGCATCAGGTGCGTCGCCGTTAAATCAGCGTGGACCGTCGCTCCGGCCGTGGTTCACGTACCACCAGGCCGAAGGGAAGACCGCAGCCGCCAGTGCCAACTTGATTGCATCGCCGAACAGGAATGGGAGAACCCCCTTCTGAATGGCAACGCCGATCTCAAGGTTCGCTGAGGCGGCGAGCCATGGCACGCCGAAGCTGTAAATGATCAGGCTGCCGATCGCCATGGCGGCAATCGTGCCAATAACGCTGCGATCCCAGCCGAGGTCGGCGAGTCGACCCACGATCCATCCGGCAAAGAGCATGCCAACCAGGTAACCGCCGGTTGGCGCAAACTGCAGCAGGCCCGCATCACCACTGACGAAGAACTTCTCTATGCCATGGCTCCCCTCACGGAAGATCGGAGCGCCGAGAATCCCGAGGACGAGATAGAGCACCATTGACGCAAGGCCACGACGCGCGCCAAGCGCTGCGCCAACCAAGAGCACACCAAAGGTCTGCCCAGTGATTGGCACGGGGGTGCCGGGGATTGGGATAACGATCTGGGCGGAGGCGGCCACGATCGCCGCGCCGACGACGGCCAGCGCGAAGCCTTGCAGTCGGGCGCCGAGGCGCTCGCCCAGGAAGACGGGGAAGAAGAAGTCGCCCAGCGTCACGCCGTACTCCGCGGCGGGTATGCGGCCCATGGCGGGCATTGCGCGTCGAATCTGCATCTTGACCCTCCCTACGGGCGCCACCCTTGGGGGAGGGCGCCAACCCTCAGTCTACCCTGCGCCACCCCCCTCGCCTCGGGGTAAGATGGCGACTCACTTGGTGGCCATCGTTCAATGGTTAGGACCGCGGTTTGTGGAGCCGCAGATGAGGGTTCAATTCCCTCTGGCCACCCCACCACGCTAAGGAGCCTGATGCCCAACCCCGCACCTCGCCGTCGCCTGATTAACGATCCAGGCTTCCTCCGCCTCTGGGCCGCCGAAACGATCAGCCACCTCGGCTCTAACTTCAGTCACCTTGCCATGCCGATCGTTGCCATCCAGCTCCTGAACGCGGGGCCAATGGAGATCGCGCTCATCAACTTGGCCGACACCCTCCCCTTCCTCGTACTCGGCCTACTTGTCGGCGCGCTCATTGACCGGCTTCCTCGCCGTGGCGTACTCATCGTGGGTGATCTGGGCAGGGCCCTCCTACTCCTCACACTGCCCGTCTCGTATGTGTTTGGGTTCCTCTCCATTCCACAACTGATTATTGTTGGGTTCTTGCTCGGCACGCTGACCGTCTTCTTTGATGTGGCGTATCAGGCGTATCTCCCCTCGCTAATCCCCAAAGAGGATCTTGTCGAAGGAAACTCAAAGTTGGAGTTCAGTCGATCAGCGGCGGGGCTCCTCGGCCCAAGCCTAGCTGGCGCACTGATCGCCCTTGTGAAGGCACCGCTAGCAGTAGTGATTGACGCGATCTCGTATCTCATCTCGGCACTCTTCCTCTTATCGATCAAGCCGCATCATGAATCTGTTGCAGAACAAAACGATAGCGCTGCTCCAAAGCGAGTCACGCCCCGCGGATCTTTGCGATCCGACATCGTCGCTGGGCTCCGCTTTGTCTTTGGTCATCCTGCGCTGCGCACCATTGGGGGCGCCACGGCAACCTCAAATCTCTTTGGCAGCATCGCTGGCACGGTCACCCTGATCTTTGCCTACCGAGAGCTCAACCTCTCAGTGGCGTTCATCGGATTTGCTGCAACGCTCGGCTCGGCTGGTGGCCTGATCAGCGCCCTTCTTGCCGACAAGATCTCTAAACGCCTCGGCGTCGGCCGAACGATCGTCTTGACCATTCCTTGGACTGGTCCACTTGTTGCTGTCTTGGCCTTCTGCCAGCCTGGAAACGATGTGCTGAATGGCCTAGTGATCGGTGGGGGCTTCTTCGCTGGCGCCGCGTCGGGAACCCTGTACAACATCAACCAGGTGAGCCTGCGACAAGCCCTGACACCACCAGAGATGGCGGGGCGCATGAACGCCACGATGCGCTGGTTCGTATGGGGGACCATGCCGATCGGCTCTCTGATCGGGGGGGTCCTCGGCACTAACCTCGGTCTGCGAGAGACGCTCCTCATTGGCGGGATTGGCGGCACGCTCGCCTTCATCCCGCTCCTCTTTGGCCCCGTGTGGAAGATCAAGGAGATGCCGACGGGGGTCGTGCAGAAGTAGCGACCGGGACCGCCCTGGCCCCTAGGCGCTGATAGACTCGCGACGCGGCGGGATGCCCCCATAGAGGGGCCAGCCAGCGAGGAGGGTGCATATGGCTACAGTCACGTTCCAGGGTGTCTCGAAGAAGTACGGCGAGGTCCTCGCCGTCGAAAACCTCTCCCTTGAGATCAGAGATGGCGAGTTCATGGTGTTTGTGGGCCCCTCGGGCTGCGGCAAAACCACCTCGCTCCGTATGATTGCCGGCCTTGAGGAGATCACCGATGGCACCCTGCTGATCGGCGACAAGGTCGTCAACGACATCGCGCCAAAGGACCGGGATATCGCCATGGTCTTCCAGAGCTACGCCCTCTACCCCCATATGACCGTGCGAGAGAACCTCGCCTTCGGTCTCAAGCTACGCAAGATTGAGAAGGGCGAGATTGAGCGCCGTGTCAACGAGGCGGCGGCGATCCTTGATCTCACCAAGCTCCTCTCCCGCAAGCCGAAGGAGCTCTCCGGCGGCCAGCGCCAGCGCGTTGCCCTTGGGCGCGCGATCGTCCGCGAGCCAGCCGTCTTCTTGATGGATGAGCCGCTCTCCAACCTTGATGCGCAGCTGCGCGTGCAGACGCGTGCCGAGATTTTGCGCCTGCACGCTCGACTCAAGACCACCGTTGTCTATGTGACGCACGACCAGGTTGAGGCGATGACGATGGGGACGCGAATCGCCGTGATGAACGAAGGAAGGTTGCAGCAGGTTGGGACACCGCAGGATCTGTACGACCTCCCTGTGAATCGCTTCGTCGCCGGCTTCATCGGCTCGCCAGCAATGAACCTGCTTGAGGCGACCGTTGATGGTCGTCACGTGAAGGCGGGTGAGATCGCAATTGAGATCAGTGATGCGCGCGCAAAGGAGCTGGAGGGGCGCACCAGCGTCACCATCGGCTTCAGGCCAGAGCACCTTGAATTCGGCAAGGCGGGTCAGGGTGCGGCGCAAATCGAACTAACCGCAGACGTTGTCGAGTATCTCGGCGCACAAGAGCTGCTCCACTTCTCTACCGCAAGTGGTGACGTTCTTGCGCTGGTTGGTTCTGAGCATAAGACGCCGCGCGGCACCAAGGTGCAGCTCGCCCTCTCGCTTGATAGGCTGCACCTCTTTGATACGGCCACCGGCGCCGCAATCCGCTAGGTCTGCAGCACCGCATGCGATTTGGTGACGATGCTCTTGGCGTGCGCCTCACTGCGCTCTTAGAGCCTGGTGAACTCAACGAGGTTGTCGTCGCTTCAGACCTTGTGGTGCAGGCGGCGTACATGGAGTGGCGACGCACGACGGTGCAGCGTACGGGTGGCGATCAGCATGTGCGGTACATCGTTGGTCACCCAGGAGCTGTTGCCATCCTCGCCATTAATGCTCCGTGCGATGCTGAAGTGACGCCGACGAGCGAGATGCTCTTCGTTCGCCAGTTTCGTGCCCCGGTGGGGCAGCTCCTCCTTGAGGTGCCGGCTGGCACACTCGACCTGCATAACGGGATTACCGAGGAGCCTCAGTTAGCCGCTGAGCGTGAGCTCGAGGAGGAGACCGGTCTTCGGGCAGCAACCTGGCGTCACCTCCGAAGTTTCTATACGGCACCAGGGTTCACGAGTGAACGCATGCATCTCTTCCTCGCCCTCGGCCTCTCGGCGGCAGGACCTGGCGCCCGCACACCCGACGCCGATGAGGCGATTGAGGCGGTCCGGCTGACCATTGCCGAGGCCGCCGAAGCGGTCCGCCGTGGGGCAATCGTGGACGCGAAGAGCCTGGTGGCCATCGCCGCCGCTGAGCGCCTAGCCACCCGCTAGCCCTCGCACGGATCGTGCGTGCGCCCCTCGTGGGCTGCGATATCCGTACCCCTACCCCCCTTAAAGTGCTAGAATCGTACCCACAGCGTTCCGCACTGCGGAATCCGCAGAGCAAGGATGGATGGATATGGCGATCGAACCACTCAGGCACCTCGCGCCAAGCACGAAACCAGCCCCTCACCGCGCCGAGCCACCCGTTGGGCCCACCGTTCAGATTGACCCTGCCCGAATTCGCGAGCTGACCGCCCGCGAGTCAGAGCGCCTCGACGCGCGTACTCAGCGCTCAGCCGCCGCCTATGAGCGCGCCAAGCGTTCTCTGGTTGGCGGCGTATCGTCGAGCTACCAGAAGCGTGCGCCGTGGCCGATCTATCTCGATCGCGGACAGGGACAGTACGTGTGGGACGTTGACGGTCATCAGTACCTCGATGTGCACAACGGCATTGGGAGCATGGTGCAAGGTCACGCGCATCCGTTAATCACCGAAGCCGTCGATCGACGGATTCGGCTCGGCTCGCACTTCGCTGCGCCGACGGAAGATACCTATATCGTTTCTGAGCTCCTTGCGGCGCGCTGGGGGCTCCCTCGCTGGCGCTTCGTGAACTCCGGCTCCGAAGCAACCATGGATGCGATTCGAATGGCGCGCGCCGCCACTCAGCGCGACGGCGTCATGAAGATCTTTGGCAGCTATCACGGGCATCACGACTATGTGATGGTCGACATCGGCCTCTCCGTCTATGACGGCAAGGATCGCGAGAACTATCCGTCGATCGCCTACGGGAAGGGGATCCCTGACGCCGTCACACAGATGACCACCGCCGTACCATTCAATGATGCAGGAGTTCTAGAACGACGTCTCACGGCTCTGCAGAGCGAGGGGCGACTCCCAGCCTGCTTGATCATGGAGGCAGCAATGATGAACTGCGGCGTGATCTTGCCAGAGCCTGGCTATCTCGCCGATGTGCGACGCATCACCAAGAAGTTCGGTGTGGTCTGGATCATCGATGAGGTAAAGACTGGTCTCAACGTTGCAGCTGGTGGCGCAACTGAGCTCTTCGGCATCCAGCCTGATCTTGTCTGCTTGGCTAAGGCGCTCGGCGCCGGCATCCCAACGGGTGCGATTGGCGGCAGCGACGAGATGTGGGCGATGGTTGACTCCGGTGATGTCTACATGGTGGGTACCTTCAATGGGAACCCACTAGCGATGGCGGCGGCGCGTGTCAATCTGGAGCGCGTGATGACGCCAGATGCCTACAAGCATCTTGGGCGCCTCAACGACCAGCTTCTAGACGGCGCCCAGGGAATCATTGACCGCTACAGGCTCGCCGCGTACGCGGTAGGGATTCAGTCAAAAGGCGTCATCACCTTTGCCCAGTCAAAGGTTGTGGACTATGACTCGTACAAGTCCGCCCAGCAGAAAGAGATCATTGATCTCGTTTGGCTCTGGAACATGAATCGGGGCATCTTCGGTACGCCAGGTCGTGACGAGGAGTGGACCCTCTCTATCACCATGACCCCCGCTGACGCCGACCACTACCTTGGCGTCTTCGAAGAGCTGGCCGCCGAACTGACGCGCTAGTTCTCCTCGCGCAGTTGTCGCAGGCGCTCGTTGAGGACTGCGGTTCCTCTTCGCACCGTACCCATTAGCGGGATTACGGCCAGCATGGTGAACGCACCACCCAGAATCATGATGATCCCGCGCACGCGTTGTTCGCGAACGACCTCAAGTAGTTGTGACTGCACGGTGCCCGTGAGGGCTTCAGAGATGCCAAGCACCGGTTGCGCATAGACCCAAGGGGCTGCAGCACCACCAAGGAGCCACGCAAAGAGGAGGGCAGTCGCAGCCACGCCACCTCGAGCGAAGGTGCCCGTTGTCACGAGCCCCGCAGAGCGAGTACGCATCAGGATGACTGCTGCGAGTCCAACCCACACCGCATGCCCAGCGAAGACCAAGATCGCCACCGGGGGCGCAGCAATGGATTGCGCGAGGAGAAGTGGGGTCCACGGAAGGGCACCTACGAGAAGTGCGAGCCTCCGCTCCCCCTCCGTGATGATCTCCTCGTGCTGCAGGCGCCCAATCCAACCGATGATTGCGAGGCCAGCGGCGACATCAAGGATGACCGCGATCAGCCGAAGCACCGCTAAGGCGAGCTGCTCTCCGAGGATTCCCGCAGCGGCGGCACCTGGGTCAGCGGCATACGCAAGAATATTGTCACCGCTGCGGAAGAGGAGCCAGCCGCGCAGGGCGAGCACCAGGGCGCTGGCGACAATCGCACCCGTGAAGATCGTCTCGTTCTTGGGGAGGAGGCGGCGAGTCGCCATGATCGGCGACTATTGCGACGCGCGAGCGCGTGTGCGCTGTTCAGCGGTCAGTAGTGCGCTCTGCAGCTCTTCACTGAGCTGCACCTTGGCGATCGACTGGCGCAGCAGCACGGCGACCGCACTCAACGTGACCCAGGCCGCAGCAACCCAGATCACCGCGGTGGGATCTGTGTGCGAGGTGATGAGCCCACCGATCCAGAGGGGAGCGACAAGCACGGAGAGTCGCCCAGCCCAGCGGGCCGAGCCGTTGTCGGCGCTCGGTCGTGAGGCACCAGTACCCCCATGTGCCTCGGCGAGGCTTCTGGTGTGCTTTACCAGGAGGCGGCCTGGTTGGCCAGCCAGTGGCCCCGGGAGGGCGGCGAGCGCCAGGTCGCGATCTATGTTGGCGAGCGTCACCGCCGGGTGCTGAACGTTTAGTGCGTGCGCATTACGCAGGCTGGCGCGCATCCATCGCAGCAGAAAGAACCAGACAACTGGGGTAGCGATCAACAGAAGTGTATTTGCGCTGCGCACAGTGCCAAATGCGCGTGTCGCATCCTCCTCAGTCGCCCGATCGATGGCGATGAGATCAAGCACGGAGTAGTAGCCCATGACCGTTCCGGCGCTGATCAGCGCAAGGAGGGCGAGAAGAAGGAGTGCGCGTCGCGCCGTGGCCGCCTTCGTGGCGGCAGAGAGGTAGGGGGTCACTTGCCGCTGGTGCCCTGCTGACGCAAGAAGCGAATCAAGCCGTCGCGCTCCAGGAGGGCGAAGCGTCGTAGTCGTGCCGCATCAACGGGTGGAATGCCATGTGCTGGGTCAGCAATGTTGGCGAGGAGTGCATCAACCGCCGCGAGCATCGATGCTGGTGCTCCCCACAGTCCAAGTGAGGCGCTGCGTGTGACAAGGTCGCGCGCAAACGTTGCATCTGCTGACCCGAGGGCAAGGAGTGCGGTTGGGATCTGCGCTACGTACGGGGCGAGCAGTTCGTGCTGCCACGGCCAGGCGAAGCCACTCGCGGCGGCGAGTGTCTTGCGCACGCTGCCGTAGCCATCAGGTCGAAGGATGCGCGCCCACGCGGCCCGCTTCGCGGCAACGTTTGGCGTTGCTGCTTCTGCGGCGAGGAGTGCACGTTCGCCGCGATCGCTCGGGTCGCGCTTCGCCTCTGCAGCAAGTCGCTCCGCACTATTCGGTGCGCCAAACGAGGCTGCACGGATGAGCAGCGACCAGCGATGGTCTTGATCAATCTCAACCCCGTCGAGCGGCGTCTCGCCCACCGCGACCTGCCAGGTCTCCTCAACGTCACGGGGAGTGACCGAGGCCATCACCATGATGCGTGACCAAACGATGCGCATACCCTCGCTGCCGCCGCGGGCAAGCCGTGCCCGTGCAGCATCGACGATGAGGCTCCCCCAGCGCTCGCGCTCACCATCAGGGAGGTAGCGAAGGAGGAGACCGCCCAGCGTCGACTCCACCACGCCCTGCACAATCGAGGAGTCGACTTCATGTGGCAGCCGATCAATGAGCAGCTGCGCATAGCGTGCCGCCGGATAGCGACCGTCGCGCACCAGCTCGTAGATCGCCATCCAGGTGAGTTGTCGCAGGAGCCCGTCGGGGATGGCCTCCATCCGCGTCTCGACGAAGCGCAGCGTTGCCTCGTCGAGGCCAAGCTTCCCAACGGCGAGGTCGTCATGGTTTGGGATCACCGCCAGCGGGAGTGGCCGGCCGGCGGCGCTCGGCACATCGGTGCGAGCCCCCGTCACGAGGGTCTCGTGCGGCTCAATGGTGACCATCTGCCCGTCGCCCGGGTAGAGGAGCGCGACACGCAGCAGGTGCTCACGCAACACGTTGTCGCCAGAGACAACCTCTTGGGTGACCGTCAGGTTGCCGATGGTGCCGTTGGCGCTCGGAGTGATCTCAGCGCCGAGCCGATTCGGCCCACTGGTACGCAGCCACTCCGCCGACCAGTCGGCGAGAGAGACCCCACTCCCCTCCTCGAGCGAGGCGAGGAACTCAGCGAGGGTGGCGTTGCCAAATGCATGGCGCTGGAAGTGGAGGCGCAGCCCTGCGGAGAATCCGGCGCGCCCGAGCCGTGCGCCGAGCTGCTTGAGTACGGCACCACCCTTGCCGTAGGTGATTCCGTCGAAGTTCAAGAAGGTCTGGTCTGTGTCGGCTACGGTGCCAGCGATAGGGTGCGTCGTTGGCGAATCATCTTCGACGAGCGACCAGCGCTTCAGCTGCACGTTGAACTCCTGCCAGGCGGTCGTGTGCTCTGACCCTTCGGTGAGGCAGAGGGCCGCGGCGTAGGTGGCAAAGGATTCGTTGAGCCAGAGGTCGTCCCACCAGCGCATCGTGACCAGATTGCCGAACCACATGTGGGCGATCTCGTGGAAGACCACTTCGGCGAGATCGGTCACGTCGCTTGGCGTTGGCGTGCTCAGGAAGATGTAGCGCTCGGTGTAGGTGATCAGACCAACGTTCTCCATGGCGCCAACGTTGAACTCGGGGCAGTAGACGTGGTCGAGCTTCTCAAACGGGTACTCGCGACCGAAGAGTTCACCAAAGTAGGTGAACGCTTGGCTCGTCATCTTCTGGAAGAGGTCGTACGAGAGATGCTTCTCTAGAGATCCGCGCGACCAGAGCCCGACCTGCACCGGGGTGGCGCGACCTGGAATGGCCACCTCGAAACGTTTCCCAACGAATGGTCCCGCAGCGAAGGCAAAGAGATAGCTCGCAAGGGGCGGGGTCTCGGCAAAGGTGTGGAGCGTGCAGCCAGGGCCCTCGGGGCTAGCTGCAGTCTCGGCGCCATTCCCAAAGACCTGCCAGGCGGCGGGGGCGGCGACCGTCAACGAGAGCTTTGCCTTGATGTCGGGTTGATCGAAGAGCGGCGCCATACGATGCGCCTCGTACGGCTCAAAGTTTGTGTAAACGTATTCATTCTGGTCTTCAGGATCAATGAAGCGGAAGACGCCATCGCCACCAGTGTCGTAGGCGTTCTCGAACGACACCTCCAAAAGGTTCTCCGCACCCGCCTTCAGATGAGCGGCTGGCAGCGTGAGGCGATACCCGTTCCAATCAGGAGCCTCGATGGAGGCCCCGTTGAGCGTGAGGCTGTGAATGGTGCGTCCACGGAAGCAGAGGAAGACCGAGCCTGTGTGCCCGGCGGCGAGAGCGAATCGGGTAACGATCTGGCCACGGAAGGTTGCTGCGTTCGCGGCAAGGTCGAGTCGGAGCGCGTAGCGCACATCAGAAACGGCGGCCGCACGAGCGGAAGCCTCGACCTGCGTCAAGACATCTCGGGCCTCGGCACCTGGGGTTTCAATGGTCAGACTCACCGCCAGATCCTAGCGCGTTGCAGGGGTAAGGGCGGCACGCCAGGCGGCCAGATCCACCTCGCGGAGCCGTGGCGATGTGGTGGTGCCCGACGGTCGTCCGCGCTTCCCGATCGGCTGCCCATCGATCTCATGAATGTCCGCGGTGAAGTCGATCGGCCGAACGCCCGAGATCGCACTCCCAACGGCGTAGGTGTCCACACGCGACCCTGCCGCCTTGAACTCGGCGATGCGCTCGAGCGAGAGGCCGCCCGAGATCACGATCTGCGCCGCCGTTGCACCCGCGGCATCGAGAGCGGCGCGTACCTCCGCGACGAGAGCCGGGGTTACCCCACCAAGTTCACTCGCGCGATCAAGGCGTACGCCACCAAGCTTCTCTCCCAGTGCTGCGGCAACCCGCGCCGACTCCTCAGACTCATCGCGGAAGGTGTCGACCAGCACGATGCGGGGCACTTCACGTTCAATGTTGCGATCAAAGGCAAGTGCCGCTTCGACCGTGTCGCCGTAGATCAAGACGAGCGCGTGGGGCATAGTTCCTACTGGCATCTTTCCAGCGCGCGAACTCCCCGCCGTCGTGGATGCGCTGGTTGCACCGCCAATGATCGCAGCGTAGTCAAGACGATCGGCAATATTTGGATGCACGTGCCGCGCGCCGAATGCGATCACGGGCGTTGGTGCGGCAGCATCAACGATGGCGCGCGCGGCGGTCGCCCACCCGGTGCCGTGCGCCATCATCCCCAAATACGCAGTCTCAAAACGTGCAATCGACTGATATGGCGCGCGAATGCGCAAGACGACCTCTTTCGCATCGATGAGATCGCCATCCTTCAGCGCCCACACAACTGCCGTGCCGGCGGCAGCCTCAGCCTCGAGTACGATCGAGAGAAGCCCCTTCGCTTCATCAATGCCGCAGAGGGTCGCGCCGGCACGGCGGCAGAAGACCTCCATCGTGACGACAGGATTGCGCTCCTCACCCGCCAATACACGTTCCGTTCGCAGGAAGTAGACATCGGCGTTCTCGCCCGTGAGGAGCGCGGGAAGCGGCCGTGGGACGGGTCGCGTGGGGCGATCAAGTTCAGCCATGGGCAAAGCATAGCCCTGCGGCGAGAGGTCGGAGGCTACCCCTCCAGGCGATCGGCGAGATCGGGGACGGCGCGCAACAGGGGCTGGTTCCGCCGCGGAGAACCGTCATCGGCTGGGATCCGCCCACCGATCCAGATCCATGCCGCGGTCTCATCAAGGAGGCGGTCGGCGATCAGCACCGTACGGGCGAGTGCCTCGACAAGATCGCTTTCGGTCGCCTGCTCAGCACGCAGCTCAATGCTGAGCACCGGTCGGCCATCTTCGGCAATGCCGAACTTTGCAAAGAGGTACTTATCGTTCCACTCCAAGAGGCGGCGATACGCCTTGCGCAGGCCGTCACCGAGGGGCGGTGCAAGATGCGCCCACACCACAAGGAAGCCGCCCGGGCGTGCATCGTGAATGAGTGAGAGGCGCAACGCACGGCGTCGTTCGCCGTCGAGCTCGAGATCCCACACGGTTGCATCATCACGCTTGTGGGGTGTGGGCACCGCAACACCGTGCCGTTCAAGGAGCGCCGGGATTGCTGCGACTTGAAGAAGTGTCACGAGACTAGCGCGCCGTGCGGCGCTGATTCCAGGTGCGCGCAGCCTTGATCGTTGCACCGGCCTTCACTGCACCACTCTCAGGCCAATCGCCAAGGCTCGCCTCTGCATCGACCAACACGTTGCGACCGAGGGATGCACCTTCGGGCACCTCGGCCTGCTTCCCAATAACAACGAGACCGGTCGCGAGCAGTTCAGGATTGGCGCGATTCGGTGTTCCAGGCAACTCGCCAACGCCAACGTATGCGTCGCGCCCGATGCGGACCTCTTTGTCGATAATGGCGTGGTCGATGACAGAACCTGCGCCAATCACAGCATCAAACATGACGATGCTATCGCGCACAACTGCGCCACGCCCAACGCGCACGCCGGGGGAGAGGACGCTGCGCTCCACGATCCCCTCAACAACACAGCCGTGCGAGATCATCGACTGGTCGACGCGGGCGTCGGCACCGATTCGTGCGGGGGCGCGCTCCTCGGAGCGGGTGAGAATCAACCAATCGCGTTCGTAGAGGTCGAGCTCCGGCTTCGCCTCGAGGAGTGCCATGTTCGCGTCAAAGTATGCGGAGAGGGTCCCGACGTCTTGCCAGTAGCCGCGGAAGCGGTGGGCCATCACCTTTGCGCCACCGGCGACCATGGCGGGCAGCACGTCGGCGCCAAAGTCGGGGCGTGCCTCATCGAGCCATGCGGCGAGCGCATCGGTGGTAAAGGCGTAGATCCCCATGCTGGCGAGGCGACTAGTTGGACGCTTCGGCTTCTCTTGGAAACCTGTGATGCGGCTCCGCTCATCGGTATCAACGACGCCCATGCGACGTGCATCTTCGAGGCTCACCTCGCGGACTGAGACGGTCACATCAGCACCACTGCGTTGGTGGGCGGTAATCAGTCGCTCGTAATCCATCTTGTAGATGTGATCGCCGGCGAGCACGAGGACGGTCTCAGCGCCGCTCGCCACCACTTCACGGAGGTTCTGCAGCACAGCGTCTGCGGTGCCGCTGTACCAATTGGCAGTATTGCCGCGGCCGACCTGCGGTTGGAGGAGTCGCACGCCGCCGATTGTGCGGTCAAGGTCCCACGCCCGCCCGCGGCCGATGTGGTCATTGAGCGACCGAGGGTTGTACTGCGTGAGCACAAGTACGTCGCCGATGCCGCTGTTGACGCAATTCGAGAGCGTGAAGTCAATGATTCGATACTTGCCGCCGAATGGCACGGCAGGCTTGGCGCGAACCCCAGAGAGCACGCCCAGTCGGTTCCCCTCGCCGCCGGCGAGGATCACCGCAACGGTGCGATCAGTACGCAGGGCAGGCTCCCCCGGGCAGATACTTCTGTATGCAGACGTACTTGCCGCTCTGAAGGAGTGAGAGATGGAGATGCGGCCCTGTCACATTGCCAGTGGAGCCGACGAATCCGATCAGCTGCCCAGCGGCGACGATGTCGCCCGCCTTCACGCGCCACTTCGGCTGACTCGAAACCTTCCCGTCTCCAATATGACCGTAGATCGAAACCATGCTCTTTGAGTGGGCGATCCAGATCCAGGCGAGAGGGCGCATCCCCTTCCAGACCACACAGTAGCTGCAGATGCCCGCAATCATCACCTTTCCGGCAGCCGCGGCGTACAACGGGGTTCCAGCGGCGGCGGAGATATCAACGCCGTTGTGGAAGTACGGGTACCCCCTCGGGCACGCGGAGTTTTTTGGATAGATCTTCCAACTCACGCAGCCAAATTTCTGAGAAATGTACGGGCGGTATGCGCCGACTGGCTTGACGAAACCAGAACCACTATGCAGCACCGGCCACGTCCAACCACCCTGATACACCGTCGGCAGTCCTGAACCGAATTGACTCTTCAAGAGCGAGCTGACAATCGCAGCGACGCGCGCCTCTTCCGCTTTCAACGCGGCGACGGCGGCAGCGAGTTTCGCCTTATCGGCAATTACCTTGTCCATTGCCGCCTTCTGCGCGGCGATCGCTTTCTTTTGCGCCGCGATCGCCGCGGCGAGTCGCACCTTCGCTGCGTTCAGCAGCGACACCTGATTGTCGAGCGCCGCTTTCTGTTTTGCAGCAGCGACACGTAGCTTCTCTGTTTCAGCGCGGTTTGCACGGACTTGGTCTTCAATTTCCGCGAGGCGCGCCGCATCACGACTGATGCCATCGGCAAGCTTCACATCTTCTGCGCCAAGCGCATTGAACCCTGCGATGTCAAGCAGAATATCGGTGAAGCTCTGTCCCGAGAGCAAGATCCAGAGGGGCGGTGTCTGGTCGGCGATATACGCCTCGCGAATGCGCGAGGCCAAAATTGCCTGGCGTGCCGCAAGATCACGAGCCTTCGCCTCTTGTGCCTTTACCAGCCGACTGATCTCCATATCGAGTGCGTTCACAGCTGCGTTTAGTTTGTTCAGACCGACTTGTGCCTGCGCCACGGCAATTGAGAGCTGGGCCACCTGGGCCGTAATGGTTGTCAGCGTTGCCGTGTTTTTAGCAAGGGCGGCACTCGTGGAGGCCAACTGTGCGGTGAGAGCACCCTGTTGTGCAATCAGGGCATCGAGCGCCTTCTGCTGAGCGGCGAGTTGTGCCGCGAGCGCTTTCTGTTGGGCAAGTGCGTCATCGAGGGGGTCGCCGCGGACCGGTCCGGCCTGTGCCAAACCGAGGCCAACGATCAGGAGAGGGATGGCGAGCAGGACGCTGAGTCGGGCACGCCAGGTGCGTAGTTTCTGCGCAGGCGAGTGCTCCATCTATGACCTCCTCTCCTCCGCTACGCAGAGAGTATCAGCCTCAGCGACGGACGCCACCCCCCATGGCCAGCTCAACAAGAGAGGTGTGTGCCGCCCCCGTTGAGCCGCGTCCGGCGAAGGGGGCAACGCTGCGGCGGTAGGCGGTCCCCGCAATGTCGAGGTGCACCCATGGCACGGTCACGAACTCACGCAGGAAGAGGCCGCTACGAACCAGTGATGCCTCACGCGAGCCCGAGTTCTGGAAGTCGGCCGACCAGGTCGACATGTTCTTCACGTAGACCTCTGCCAGCGGATACGGCCAGTAGACCTCCCCTGCACGGCGTGCGGCGAGGTGGAACTCATCAAGGAAGCCTGCGTCGGTCCCGCAGCTGGCGGCAACCTCGCCGCCGTATGCGGAGTACGCGATGCCGGTTAGCGTGGCCACGTCGACCAGGTGTGTTGCGCCGAGCTCTCGCTCGGCGTAGTGCAGGGCGTCGCCAAGAATGAGGCGCCCTTCGGCGTCAGTGTTCGTGATCTCCACACGCTTTCCGTTCAGGGCGGTCACCACATCGCCCGGTCGCGTGGCGTTTCCACCCGGCATGTTCTCCACGCACGCCGCAACGGCGTGAATCGGGCGACCTGGGTCAAGCTGCGCGATCGTTGCCGCCGCTTCCAGCACCGCGATGGCGCCGTTCTTGTCGTGCTTCATCTCTTCCATCTCAGCGGGTGGCTTCAGAGAAATACCACCGGTATCAAAACAGACGCCCTTGCCGACCATGGCGAGACGCCGGCCGAGCGGGTCCTTGGCTCCGGGCTTGCCGCCGGAGAGCACCACGAGGCACGGCGGATTCTTCGAGCCTTTACCAACAGCGAGCAGCATGCCAGCCCCCATGCGCTGCAGCTGCGCGGCGGTGATGATGGTGGCGCGTAGGCCAACGGCACGCGCGCGATCGCGCGCCTCTTCGGCAATGCCAAGTGGTGGCATTTCGTTCGCCGGATAGTTTGACCAGCGTCGTGTGCGCACCACGCCACCCGCAATGATTTCGGCGCGACGTGCCGCTTCGTTTGCGGATGCGAGATCCGTGCCCGTTGGAACGATGACCTCGAGCACGGTGAGTGCAGCCGGCTGCGCGTCAATGACGCTCTTTCCGCCCACACCTTCATGAAATGAGCCGTCAATGACACCGCGCACAATGAAGTCGACGGCGATCACCGCCGCATCACTCTGCTTCATGACACCCGCGGAGAGCCCTGCCCCGAAAGAGGCACCACCCTCGGCACGGAGTGCTGGTGAAGTGCTGGTTAGCGCAGCGATGATGCCGGTGGCATCGATGGCGAGTCGCGTGACCTTGCGGCCAGCGAGGCGGCGCGTTGCCGCTGCAGCCCAGCGCTGGAGCTCCTGCCGTCCGAAATCGGCGCGGGCACCGGCACCAACAAGAAGGAGATGATCTGCAGGGAGTCGACCTGCGCTGGTAAGCGTGCAGTTGTAACGGCTACCAGTTCCCTCGCCGATCGCACGCAGGGCAGCGATACGGCCGCCACTCTTGCTGTCGGCCTCGCGCAGATACGGCGCGTCGAGCTGATCACTAAAGACTGGCGTGACCATGACGCCCGCCTTGGCCGCAGCGCCCTTGGCTGTGATGATGATCTTCATCTGATCCTCCTCGCGCCGATGACGCCTACTGCCTGCTGATCTTCCGCTTCAGGTAGCCGAGTCGGCCGCCCATATCGACGGGGGCAAAGCCGAGCTCGCGCTCCACCGCATCCGTCGCGCCGATGTTATCTAGAGCCAACTGGCGCAACTGATCTGTTGCAACAGGGAACGGGAGGCGAATCGCCTCAGAAATGCGCGCCACGAGGGTGATGAGTGGCACCGGCATCGGGATGATGATGCGGCGCTTGCCGAGAGCACGCGCCACCTCCTGGGTGATCTCAGCGTATGTCCAGTAGCGCGGTCCGCCAAGTTCGAACGATGCATTAATGCTCCCCTTCGGCGTGTCGAGCACTTGCACGATGGCGCGGGCAACGTCGCCAACCCAGATCGGCTGGAAGCGGCTCTTTCCATTTCCAGGAACTGGCACGGCGGGGGCTGGAATCTTGACGAGCGCCGCAACGATGTTGAAGAAGCCATCGCGCTCGCCCCAGATTAGACTCGGCTTGAGGATCGTCCAGTCCAGTGACGAGGCGCGAACAAAGCCCTCGCCGCGCGCCTTGGAGCTGGCGTAGTGCAACTCTGGCCTCTCCTGCACGCCGAGTGCACCGAGATGAATGAAGCGCTTGATGCCAGCAGCTTCGGCCGCAGCGACGACGGTGGCCGTACCCACCGCATTGACGCGTTCGAGGTCGGCGCCATCGTTCCAGTCGCGTGGCAGGGCGACCAGATGCACCACCGCATCGCAACCAACCATCGCCGCATCGAGTGCGGCGCGATCGTTGACATGACCGATGCGCGTTTCCAGTCTTCCTGGGGAGGCGGCCACGCGCGCGAGGAGCGCCGTCGCGCGAGATTCACTACGTACAAGTGCGGTAACGGAATGCCCTGCGTTCAGCAGCGCTGGCAGCACGTGGCTCCCAACGAATCCTGTTGCACCGGTGAGAAAGACGCGCGCCATAGAACCTCCCTATTCACTTCAAGGACCCCTTCGGGCCACCGCTCCACTCTATGATGCACCGATGTTTGGCGCACTGCTCGCGGGGATGTTCGCAGGATTCGCAGTGGCTGTCCCTGTTGGCGTGATCGCCGTTCTCATCATTGAGACGGGGATGATGGGTGGCCTCCGCCGTGGCCTTGCCGCCGGCGCTGGTGCGGCGACTGTCGACCTGCTCTTCTGCTCGCTGGCGCTCTTGGTGGGGGGCCTCCTGAACCAGTTGTTATCCGTCGCCCTCGTGCCGCTCCAGGTCCTCGCGGGCGGAGTCCTGATCTCCATCGGAGTCCGCGGGCTGCTCTCACTCCGCGCCTCAAGCACCAGCGCCGATGCGGCCACCGATCCGCGCGTGCGAGGCAGTGCCCAGCAGCTCTACCTGCGCTTCATCGCCCTCACTGCGATGAACCCTGCAACGATCCTCTACTTCTTGGCGCTCGCCATCGGACTCCCGGGTCTCGGTAGTGACCCGATCAACGCCGTCGCCTTCACCCTTGGTGCCGCTGGAGCAAGTCTCTCGTGGCAACTATTGTTGGGCGCGATTGGCGCAGCGGCGGGTCGCATCCTTCCAGAGCGCGCAGTCACCGCAACACGCATCGTTGGTCAGGTGCTCATTATTGGATTCGGTATCAGCATCGCCGCGGTGGCTCTGCGCAGCATCGCCTAGCCGATCACCACGTTGCGCTCCGCAGCGAGGTCGCTGCGCAGCGGACGATCAATCAGCACACGAATGCGATAGCGGAGCGAGAGGCTCGCGCCATCAAACACGGGCGGTGCATCGCTCGGGATCTCAAACGTGACAAGGCTCCCCTTTGCGAGGTCGCTCGTTTGCAGTTCTGCAGCAGCGATACGCACGGGCAGCGCCATCTTGAGGTCGGCGTAGAGTTCCACGCGAGCGCCGCGGCCACCAGAGGCACTCGGCCAACGAACGTTGACCTTCAAGGTAGTACCTGGTGCGATGGGTGGTGCTGGATCCAGATCCATAGAGACTTCGCCCTCAGACCAGGCGGCCATCATCGCCGACGGTCCGAGCGACATAACGCCGGATCGCAACAGGTCTGGGTTCTGCGCAACGTTAAGTACAGCGGCTACGCGCTCATCTGTGCCTGCGGCAATATCCCATTCCACCTGAAGGGTCCATACCACCATGTAGGCACCGAGATGCACAGAGGGTGGTCCAAGCCGTGGCGCAGGCGCGAGAATCTTGAGGTCAATCTCGTCGCCCGGGGCCAACGTTGCCGGCACCGCGATCTCCCCTAGCGGCACATTGGCGATCTCGGTGGCGAGCACCTCGATCCAGGTTGTGGTGTGTTCCTGGTCGCCAATCTTTTCGGTCAGCGATTGAGTGACCTCACGCACAAGGTGTCCCTTTACCGCAACGCGCGTCCCCCGCGCCTTGATCTCTTTGGTCGCGCGAACGCGGAGACGGGCATGAATCTCGCCACCAACGACGCTCCCGGGCGTCACCTCAATCGAACCCGAGAGGGCATCGGTGCACGGGGTAAGGAGTTCCGCACCAGTCAGGAATGCGAGGGGGTGTGTGCCGTCACGTGCCGCCAGCGTCTCACCATTCAGGCGATCGAGTGGGGCGGGGAGCGACCCCGTCTTCCCTGCGTGACGCTCTCGACCCGCGGCGCGCCAGAGGTCGAGGAAGCTGTTAGCCACGTGCAACACCATTTGCTGTCGCCGCTGCAAGGATGCCCGCCATCTCCGCCGCATCACGTGCAATCCAGGTTGGCCGCTGCGCCTCGGGTAGGTCGCCGATCTGCACCGCACCAACCCCTGCGCCAACACCGGTCATCAAGAGTATGGAGCGGCATCCCGCCGCGTTTGCCGCAGCAATGTCGGTCGCGGGAGAGTCGCCAATCATGATCGCGTCGCGAATGTTGCTTCCATCAAGCGCCGCCGCTTGCATCAGCAAGTCGGGGGCCGGCTTCCCAATCGCCGTGGCGCGCACCCCAGTCGCCGCTTCCAGCGCTGCGACGGCGGCGCCAGTGCCTGGCACTAGCCGACCTGGATCGGGATAGTTGGCGTCGCGATTCGGCACGATCAGTGGGGCACCAGCGCGCACCGCATCCGTAGCCACGGCAAGGTCGTGCCAATCGGCTTCCCGATCGAGGCCAACGGTCACCGCATCAACCCCCCACACTGCGAGCGACTCTGGTCCATCGAACTCGGCGGTGCGGCAGGCGTCGAGCCCAGCGTCGCGCAGCTCAGCGGCGAGACCCTCTGCCCCGTAGACCAGGATGTGGCGATAGCCTGCATCAACAAAGTGCTGCGCAACGGCTGAGGCGGCGGTGATGATGCCGTTAGTTGATAGAGGCGCACCACACGCCTCAATGCGTGAGCGATACTCAACGCGGCGCAGGAAGCTGTTGTTGGTGACGTAGATCACGCGATCGCCGCCGGCCACGCGCTCGGTAAGGAGCGGGCCGACGCCAGGAACCGGCTCACTGCCGCGGTAGACAACCCCGTCAAGGTCAACACAAAGGAGCATGCGGCGATGGTAGATCAAGAGCGGATCACCCTTCGGAACGCGAAGCGCCTGCTGGTGGATGGCAACAACCTCGTCGGCGGCCGCAATGATGGGCGCCTCAACAACCTTGAAGCGGCGCTACGACGGACCATTACCCGCGGGGTCGCGATCGAGGTCTACCGCGATGGTGGGGCGCGCTCCGCAGACGACGAGATCGTTGAGGCGATCGGCACGCCCGATCCCGGCTCGGCTGACCGCATCGTTGTCATTACTGATGACCGCAGCCTTGCCGCACGGTGCAGGGCACTCGGGGCCTCCGTGGTCAGCGCCCGCTACTTTCGCGACGCCATTGGCGGCCCGTCACGCACCCCTCTCGCCGGAAGCGGCGGGCGCCCGCCAAGCATCGGCGGATCTGGCCCCCGACGTGCCGCGCCGAGCAAAGATGAGGGTGACTCCGAGCGCCGCTGGCGACCGGGGCGTGGGGCGACCGCGAAACGTGGCCCCGCTACGCGTCCGCCGCGCCCCCGCTAGGATCAAAGCATGAGCGAGATTGCCGCAGCTATTGCCGAGTTCTTGGCCTGGATCAGCACGTTCGTCCCCGCCCTTGTCACGCCAGACTGGGCCGCCCTGATCGGCCTCCTCCCACTCTTTATCGCCCCGCTTGTGCTGCTCTGGATCCTCTCTACGGGTGGCATCTGGACGCTGGTCGGCATCACCAAGCGCGGCGCCCAACTAAAGGTTGGCGCACCCCTCCCCACCCCCGCTCCGCTCGGCGCCGATGGGCGACCACACTTCCCCGCTGGGCGACCCTACGCCACCAGTGAGGCGGCGATCTATCCAAATGGGAGCACCCGTTCGCTCAGTGGCGAACTGCTCCTGATCGCCTGCCCTAGCTGCCTGGCCGTGCGAGTGGCGGAGCGCAGCACCTGCGACGCCTGCGGCCTTGAGCTACGCGCCCGAACGCCGATCGCGTTGGAGCGCCCTTCTGGACCGCCTCCGGGCGGCGCGGCGCGCGCCTAAATGGCAACCCTCTCCTTCTATCTTGTCGTCGTTGGAGCCATTGCCCTGGTCGGCGCCTTCGCCCTCTACGTCGTGCACCTTGTCCTCGTAGCTCAAGGTGACCGCGCCGTTACGCCACGACTCGCGACCGCTGCAGCATCAATGCGCGGCAACCTCGCTGAGCAACTTGACGGTGGTGCGCCGACCCATGCCGAGTCGTCAAGCCCGATCAGTGGGATTGCTGGCGCACTCGCAATCACTGCAACGGGTTCGCTCGGCGTTGCGTTAATCGCACGCGCCATCGTCGTGGGCCGCGGGCCGTGGGGGAACCTCTACGAGTTCACCATCTCATTCGCCTTCGGCATCTGCGCTGCAGCGATCGTCTTTGATCGCAAGCAGCGGTTCACCGCGCTCAGCACCATCGCCTACGGCATCGCGCTTGCACTGCTCGCGTATGCGGCAACACTGCCGAATGCGGTGGTTGACCTGGTGCCCGCACTGCAACACCCACTGCTACTCACCATCCATGTCGGCATGGCGATGCTCAGCTACGGCATCTTCGCCTTCGCCTTTGCGGCCGGAGTTGCCTACCTACTCCAGGGCGACACCGATCGATACAACTGGCTGCCGCCGGCAAAGCGCCTTGATCTGGTTGCCTTCCGCGCCGTCGCTGTCGCCTTCCCCCTCTTTGCCGGAATGCTCATCCTTGGGTCGATCTGGGCCGCCATCGCCTGGAGTCGCTTCTGGGGCTGGGACCCAAAGGAGACCTCGGCCCTCGCGACCTGGCTGATCTACGCCGTCTACCTGCACGCCCGCAGCCAGCGCGGCTGGCAGGGTCGACCCGCCGCCCTCCTCCTGGTGATCGGCTTTATCGCCGTACTGCTGACCTACTCTGGGAACCTCTGGTTCACCGGGCTCCACACCTACTCGGGGCTGTAACAAAGCCCACGCCCCTGCCCATTCACCTCGTCTGAGCGTGGGCCGGGCTCTCGCTGCACAGCAGTTTTTGTAACAAAGGCGAATTGCAGCCAAACCACAACATGTGCGGTAACACTCCTCTGTAACACCACCATATGTTGTGGTTGGGGGATTGACGCCACACCACAAGGGACATAGGATTCGTCTCCCGCTGCTACACGGCAGGGGCTTTGTGCGCCCAATCGTTGATTGGGAACAGAGGATGGTGGGCCTCACAGTTTGAGGCAGAAAAGGGAGAGCAACATGGCGGGATTGGTAGACGCTGCGAAGGCAGCAACTAAGGCAACGATCGAGAAGGCAACGGCGCAGCCGCTGCCGCCGTTGAGCTTCGATGGCAAGGGCACAAAGGGTCTTGCCTGGGATCGACGTTGGACCACCGCCGGCGTTCATCCATATGACGAAATTCAGTGGGAGACCCGCACCGCCTCCATCGGCAACGAGAGCGGTAAGAGCGTCTTCGAGCAGAAGGACGTTGAGGTGCCCGCCTCATGGTCACAGCTCGCCACCAACGTTGTGGTCTCGAAGTATTTCCGTGGCCACATTGGAAGCCCAGAGCGCGAGACAAGCGTTCGCCAGCTGATCGGTCGTGTAGCCGGTCAGATTGATGCATGGGCTGAACAGCAGCACTACTTCAAGTCCGATGAGGATCGCGCCGCCTTCATTGCCGAGCTGACCCACCTGCTCGTCAATCAGAAGATGGCCTTCAACTCACCAGTCTGGTTCAACGTTGGCGTTGAGAAGCGCCCACAGTGCTCGGCCTGCTTCATCAATGGTGTGCAGGATTCAATGTCATCGATCATGGACCTCGCGAAGACCGAGGCGATGCTCTTCAAGTTCGGTTCGGGTGCAGGTTCCAACCTCTCCCCAATCCGCAGCGCAAAAGAGAAGATGAGCGGTGGTGGCACCGCCTCTGGCCCTGTCTCGTTCATGAAGGGCTTTGACGCATTCGCTGGAGTTGTGAAGTCCGGTGGCAAGACGCGCCGCGCAGCGAAGATGGTGATCCTTGATGTGCAGCACCCTGACATCGAGCAGTTCATTGACTCCAAGGTGAGTGAAGAGAAGAAGGCTTGGGCACTCATTGAGGCCGGCTACGACGCCAGCTTCACCGGTGAGGCCTACGGTTCAATCTTCTTCCAGAACGGGAACCACTCAGTGCGCGTCACCGACGAGTTCATGCAGGCTGTTGAGAGCGATGGCACGTGGCAGACACGCGCCGTTGTTGGCGGCGAGCCGGTAGAGACGCTCAAGGCACGCGACCTCTTCCGCAAGATGGCGGAGGCGGCGTGGGTCTGCGGCGACCCTGGCATTCAGTACGACACGGCGATCAACGACTGGCACACGTCGTCGAACACGGACCGCATCTATGCGTCGAACCCGTGCTCGGAGTACATGTTCCTCAACGACACCGCCTGCAACCTGGCCTCACTGAACCTCATGAAGTTCGTGCGCCCAGATG
>Ga0315906_10001230_pt1 | contig 38546 bp, 32 predicted proteins | sample LakEriMetagenome_4_FD_203526 | JGI IMG/M metagenome (GOLD analysis project Ga0315906, IMG submission 203526) | Freshwater fungal communities from buoy surface, Lake Erie, Ohio, United States - Buoy 2 MA122 | ecosystem: Environmental > Aquatic > Freshwater > Lake > Lake biofilm | place: USA... | reverse complement strand
GAAACATATCAAAAAAATAATTGTTTCCGGAGGCAACAGCAGCATCATTAAATCCAGACAGATGCATAAAGAAGGAGATTTCGTCGGCGAGCAATTGAAGCTTTTGGGAATACCCGCTCAGGATATTTTCGTAGATAACCAAAGCAGAAATACGCATGAAAACGGATTATTCACAAAAAGGATCATTGATTCATTAAAAATCCCTCCGCCCTACTTGCTGATCACATCCGCTACCCATTTGCCCCGTTCACAACATGTATTTAATAAGATCGGTTTGACCACTACCTCTTATGCCTGTCATTTTACCGTGATCGATAATCCGGTTGATTTCCCGGGCGTATTAATGCCATCTTTGGAAGCATTTGATTTATGGAACACCTTTATGAAAGAAAATGTGGGCTTATTAGTGTATAAACTAAGCGGGAAAGCATAAAAAAAGATATTAAACCTTTTATCATCCGAATGCAATCATGCATATAGCCATGATTGATAATAATATTCCAAGCAAATTCAATTTCGATAGCTTTTCCTGAAAAAATAACGCAGCGACCAGCGTACTCAACAGCACAATACCCATATTCGTTATTGGTATAATGGAAGAACTATTCCCTGCATGCAGCTTTAATACGCGCACCAGACACCAAAGGGAGAAATAATTAGGTACACCAATCAGCATACCTGCTATTATAGATCGAGGATCAAATGGCATTTTACCAATAATAAGCATTCCGGCTAAAATGGATGCACCTATGATTCCAGCTGTACCAAATGAGGATATGATATAAAGATTGTGATTGCTTTCGTTGATAAACGTAACTTCAGCATATTTAATCAGTGTATCGAGCAGGCCACTGCTTATAAATAACAAAAAGGGAAGCAGAAGAAAACCTGTCTTTATTTTAGTTTCTCCCGAAGAAGAGTTCGACGGCATACACGTTAGAAAAACAGCGACTATAGCTATGAAGACACCCGTGATTTTTAAAATGGTTGCTGATTCGTTATATAAAAAAATAGAAAAAAGAAAAGGAATAACCAGCGATAATTTATTGGCAACAGATGCAATAGCCACGCCCGACTTTCGGGTTGTATAAGCAATAAGATTGAAAATAGAAATGAACATACATCCCATCAGCAGTGCCCACGGGGCCCATGCAGCACCGATAACGGAACGCAGATCCGGCACTGAGCCATCTAAAAACAGACCTGTTGCAACACACGTAAAATAATTGAATATGATGGCCTGAAAAGTTGAAATACCCATACGACCGGCAATCTTAAACGCGATCGTAAGCCACGAACTGAACACAATGGCACCTGCTAGATAAAGCATCAGTTGTTTACATTTTTTGGATTGATCCAGTATATTATTTTATCATCACCATACTGTTCATCCCTGTGAATAATCGCATCAGCCAGCTCCGGTGCAGCAACGCCCCTGCCCGCCTTCAGCATTGTATTGGTAATCACTCTTGCCTCATCCCAGTAACCCGATTCAATAAATAAAGATAATAAGCGGGCACCGCCTTCGATCAATACACTCTGTATATTATTTTTATACAATGCCTCACACACTCCCTTCACAATATCCAGTTGCGGATTTAACTGCACATACGAAACAATATTTTGGTCATTCTTGAATTGATTGAGAATGATGGTCCTTACGTTTCCGTCAAATACATGAAAAGTTGTGGGCAATTTAAGTTCACGGTCAAGCACAACCCGAACAGGCTGCGAACCTGTACCGGAACGGTTCGTTAATTGCGGATTATCCAAAGCAACCGTTCCCGATCCAACCATAATGGCTGCCTCCTCACTCCTCCAGCGATGGACCAATTGGTTGGTTACCTCACCCGAAATCATCAATCGATCCGTAGTCCCTGATCCAATAAAACCATCAGCAGTTTGTGCACATTTTAGAATGATATAGGGCCTCTTCTTAATATGAAAACAAAAGAATCGCTTATTCAGCTCTATACATTCATCCTCCCAAACACCCACTACAACATCGATACCTGCGTTAATCAAATGATCAATCCCTTTTCCATTAACTGCCGGGAATGGATCACGGCAACCAATAATAACGCGGGGAATTTTATACTGAATGATCAACTGATCACAAGGAGGTGTTTTTCCATGATGCGCACAGGGCTCCAGTGAAACATATAATGTTGACTGAGAGATAAGTGACTCATTGCCTTTGTCAATAGCATCCCTGATGGCATTGACTTCTGCATGAGGTTGACCGTATTGTTCGTGCCAGCCTTCTCCTATGATACGATCCTGACAAACCAGTACAGCTCCCACCATGGGATTAGGTGCTACAAAGCCAGCTCCCTTTCGGGCAAGCTCCAGACAGCGCTGCATATATTGTTCGTCACTGATCATCATGACAGCAAAAGTAAGTTATTATAAATATGCGGTATTTTTACAATATGAACTGGCAGGAATACATCATCAAGAATACCGGCAAAATTATTTCTGTATTTGGCAATGATGAATCTACTGTAATCCTAAAGAAAGTAGCTGAACATATAACCCAAAAAGCATATCGGTCTATCAGAGAAAATTCAGTTTCAAATATTGACTTGGAAAAAGCTGATAATATTATCCTGCAACTTAAAGATGGTAAGCCACTGCAATATATTTTAGGTGAATCATGGTTTTATAAATATCCTTTCAAAGTGAATGAATCTGTTTTAATTCCCCGTCCGGAAACCGAAGAGCTGATAGAATGGGCAATAAAGTACATGCGGAATCTATCAATAGAAAATAAATCTTATAAAATACTTGATATCGGCAGTGGCAGCGGATGCATCCCAATTACCCTCAAAAAAGAAATGCCTGACGTACATATTACTTCTATTGATGTGAGTCCGGAGGCCTTGGTAACTGCCCGGGAAAATGCTGTGTTACACCAAACAGATATTGAATTTATTCAACTTGATTTTCTAAACGAAAGCCTATGGGAGAGATTAGATATATATGATATGATCATCAGCAACCCTCCCTACATACCGGAGAATGAAAAGGAAAAATTATCACTGAACGTACGCCATCATGAGCCCGGCCTGGCACTTTTTGTGCCGAAAAATCAGCCTTTACTTTTCTATCAGAAAATTGCTGCTTTCGGGAAATCACATGTACTAGATAATGGCGTTATTTTTTTAGAATTGCATCAGGATTTTGCCGGAGAAACTCAAAAACTCTATGAAGAAGAAGGCTACAAAAATGTAATCATTAACAAAGATATCAGCGGGAATGAGAGGATGCTCAAGGCAAGCAAATAGATTTATTGGACACCTTTTTTATCAACACTCATAACGGCTTTAACACCCAGACGATCTGCAGCACGTAATACGGCTGCAAAACTTTCTATGGTGGCATTACGATCTGCATTAATCACAATGCTGACTTCCTCGCCGCCCGTTCTTTTACTCTTAATAACCTGAGACAGCGTAGAATCCATCATGAGCGGATCAATCTCTTTAGCGCCTACATAGAAATGATTAGAAGCATCAATCGATACCACCACTGTTTGTTTACTGCGCGTATTGCTTTTAGCCTTGGGCAATGAGGCTTTTCTCACATTCGGATTGGCCAGTGTGGAAACAATCAGAAAGAACATCAGCAGAATGAATAAAATATCATTCAGGGCATCTGTAAAGACTTCCGTTTCTCCCCTATGTTTTTTCCGAAGCTTCATGGATCTGAAAAATTATGAACGGGTGGGCTCCTGTAAAATATCCAAAAAATCTGCCGAAGCAGCTTCAATCATATTGGATGTTTTATCCAACTGTGCCTGAAGAATATTATGTAACAGATAGGCGATCATACCGATCATCAAACCCGCAATAGAGCTGATTAACTTAGTATAGATACCACCTGCAATTGTGCTCAGCTCATACTCTCCCGTAGCATTGATGTTATAGAATAATTGCATCAGACCGGCCAAGGTACCCACAAAGCCAAATATGGGTGCAACTTTAGATACCACAGACAGAATATTAATATTCTTTTCCAGCTTAAACAGTTCAAGCTGAGCAACATTTTCCATGCTGGAATTAATCGCATCAATTGGCTTGCCGATTCGCTGCAGTCCTTTATCAATCATTCGTCCGACAGGATGAGTTGCATTACGGGCAAAATTACGGGCAGCCGTCACGTTGCCGCTGACGATATTATCCCGGATGATATTCATAAAATTATCATCGACGGATGATGCTTTTTTAATGGCCATCCAGCGTTCAGCAAATACATAAACGGTCGCCAGGCTCAATAAAAGCAGGGGCACCATGATCCAGCCTGCTTTCAGCAGGAGATCGATCAGATGCATTTCCTGAGGTGTCACCGGTGCCGGAGCATTGCCAGCGGCTAACGAATCAACCACGCCCTGCGCTTGCAAAATAAAATCAATCATGAAATAGCATTTTATATAAATCCTTTACAAATGTAAAACGAAACCAAACAGATAATATTTAGTCACGAAATTTAAATTTTTCACAAAGTGGCCATCAGACTCCCGCTTGTTTCATCATCAGCGCCTGAATCTGCTTCATGGTTTTTTCCATACCCTCCGCACTTCCGTCAAGGAAAATGATATTACCCTTACCATATTCCGCAAAGTTTTTAACGGCTTCGGTCCACATACTGAACAAGATTACATTCGTATCCAGATTGGCCTGTTTCATCTGCTCTGCCGCTTCGGTCATCCCCTTTGCTACCTCCTGACGGAAAAGAGCCACACCCTGACCCCGCAAACGAGCTGCTTCCCGCTCAGCTTCAGCTGCAATCTTTATTGCATTCCCCTCAGCTTCCGCACTTTTGGTTTTGGTGATCAGTAAAGCCTGACCTTCATTTTCTGCGGCCGCTTTCAGATTATTACTCGCGACCACTTTACTCATACTTTCAATGATAGCCTGATCAAATGTGATATCATTAATCTGCAGATCCTGTAAATGATAACCCCACTCCTCGAGCGTGTGATCAATTTCAGCTTTAACATATTCAACAATTTCTCTTCTTAAACCAAGGATCTCGGCCTGTTTTTTTGTAGCTACAAAACTTCTGATATTCCCTTCGATCGTCCGTACCAATGCCTGCATCAAATCACGATCACTGAAAAATTTGAACGCGACCTTCTTGATGGTTTCTTCTGATTCATTCTGAACCGAATACAATAACATACTTTTAAAATACACATTGGCCTGATCAACCGTTACCGCCTGAAACTCGAGTTCAACCGAACGGTTCTGAATACTGATCTTCTTAAAAACATTTTCAAGAAAGGGAATTTTAAAGCGTAAGCCCGGACCGGCCACCCTTCTGTATTTACCAAACATCGTGATAACTGCAATTGTCCCCTGATTGACGGTAAACAATCCGCTTAAAATAAATAAAATCAGAATGATGATCCACAGATACTGAAAAATGAATTCCATTTTAAATTAATTGAATAGTGAATGTATAACAAATTAATGAACAACCGATAACTGATAACCAACAACTGATTTTATGCTTTTTCCTCCCAGATCTTAACTAATTCAATCAGCATGCCCACACTTTCTTCCATATCCCGCACCCCGATCCATTCATATTTCGAGTGTATGGCCTGCATACCCGTAAATAAATTCAAACAAGGAAGCCCCATAAAACTCAGTCGACTGCCATCTGTTCCTCCTCTAACGGGTTCTTTAATAACAGGGATGCCACAACGGATATATGCTGCTTCTGCATTAGCTACGATCTCGGGATGTTGATCCAAAACAGATTTCATATTCCGGTACTGCTCGCGTACATGAAACTCCATGTTTGCACCCGGATACTGATGCATGATCTTCTCAGCAATTAATTTCAATCGCTCTTCATGGCTTCTTAATCCGTATTCCTGAAAATCGCGGACAATCAATTCAATCAACGCTGTTTCTGCAGTACCATCCAGTCTCAAAGGATGCACAAAGCCATCTCTTTTTTCTGTAGTTTCAGGACTCCACTCATCACGGGGAAGCGCCGCAATGATATCCGCTGCGATTTTCAATGCATTCACCATCGTTCCTTTAGCACTTCCGGGATGTGCGCTGATGCCATGAATGATGATCTTTACCCCATCGGCACAAAACGTTTCCTCTTCGAGGGATCCAAGCTGTCCTCCATCCAGTGTATAACCGGCCACCGCACCTATTTTGGCTACATCGATCTTTTCCGTTCCCCTCCCAACTTCCTCATCGGGCGTGAAAACGATTTTGACAGCCCCATGCTTGATCTCAGGATGCTTCATCAGCCATGCTGCCATACTCATAATAATAGCAACGCCCGCTTTGTCATCACTTCCCAATAATGTTTTTCCTCCGGCCGTGATAATGTCATGACCAATATGCTGAAGTAAATAAGGATATTGCTGGGGCGTAATGATTTGAGATGGATCATCGGGCAAAATGATGGAATTACCCTGATAGTTTTTATGGCAAAAAGGATTGACATCTTTGCCGCTGCAATCTGGTGCGGTATCAACATGTGCCAAAAAACATATTGCTGGAACCTCTTTATCTGTATTGGCCGGTATCGTTGCATACACATAGCCGAATTCGTCCATGTGCGCATCTGTTACACCTGCTTCAATCAATTCTCTTACCAGTAAACCTGATAAGTGCTTTTGTTTTTCTGTGCTCGGAAAACAAGTGGCATGAGGATCGCTTTGCGTATCAATGCTCACATAACGAATAAGTCGATCAGCCGTATGATACGGATATGTTTTCTTCAACATATCAGGCATATAAAAATTTACGGCATGATGATGAGACCCTTTGAATCGATCTCAACCATTTCAATATCAAATACCAGTTCTTTGCCTGCCAGCATATGATTGGCATCGAGCAATACAACGTCGTCCTGAATATCAATGATCGTTACAGGAATCTGTTGCCCTGCTCCATTATTCATTATGAGCTGCTCTCCAATCTGAGGTACTATATGTTCCGGAAAATTTGATTTAGGGAAATCAAAGATCATCTCTTCACTTTTTTCGCCGTAGGCTTCGGCAGGAGCAATCGTGATCGTTTTTTTATCGCCTACCTGCATACCAACTACGGCGGCATCAAATCCTTTGATCATCATCCCGGCTCCTACTTCAAATTCGAGAGGTTCTCTTCCGGCGCTGGAATCAAATTGCTCACCGGTAGTGAGTTTGCCGGTATAATGTACGCGAACGGTGTCGCCTTTTTTTGCTTGCATAAAATTAATTTTATCAAAAGTACCGCAAATAGCTGCCTTCTCAGAAAAAAATCAGAGAATTATTTCCACCTTAACAATCTAAGAACCATAAAGAGTTTTTCGAGATTCCTTATATTTATTCCATAATTAACCCAAACTATATGTGCCGTAAATTTCTTGTCTTTTTTTTATTTGTTCTGCTTATCATGACATCCTGCATAAGTCAGGATACCCGAAGAAAAAGCGGCTATCACCGGGGAAGAAAGCTGGAAAATGAAATTCAGCCGGGCGCTGCCAGCATCTATCAATATCTTCCACTCCTGAAAAATTCCCGGGTGGCCGTATTTGCCAATCATACTTCGATGATCGGGGATACGCACCTCGTCGATACCTTGAAAAAACTCGGCATTGATATCAAAGTCATTTTTGGACCGGAACATGGATTCAGAGGAAAGGCAGATGCCGGCGAAAAAGTAAGCACTTATAAAGATCAGGAAACCGGGATAACGGTTATTTCACTTTACGGAAATAAATTAAAGCCGTCGAAAGAAGATCTCGCTGAAGTAGATGTGATGCTGTTCGATATTCAGGATGTAGGTGTTCGTTTCTATACCTATATCTCTTCTCTTCAGTATTACATGGAAGCAGCGATGGAAAACAGCAAGCATTTAATTGTGCTGGATCGTCCCAATCCCAACGGTCATTATATTGACGGACCTGTTCTGGAGCCCGCTTTTAAATCATTTGTCGGTATGCAGCCGGTGCCGGTAGTTTATGGTATGACCATCGGAGAATATGCACAAATGATACTGGGTGAAAACTGGTATGATCCCAAAGCCTACGGATGGAATAAAGGGAGTAAGGGTGATTTTGAATTTACAGTGATACCCTGTTCCAATTATGACCACACTAAATTTTATGAATTACCGATAGCTCCTTCTCCCAATCTCCCCAATATGCAGAGCATTTATCTCTATCCTTCTATCTGTTTTTTCGAAGGAACGGTGATCAGCGAAGGTAGAGGCGCCTCTGCTCCGTTTCAGCAATTCGGACATCCTTCTTTGCCCAAAAATTTGCATGCTTTCACCCCGCAAAGCATGCCCGGCGCCAAAAACCCTAAATGCATGGGACAAACCTGTTACGGATGGAACTTGACAGGAAGCGCAGAAGAAGTTCGTCTCAAAACTGAGAATAAATTACAAATCAAATGGTTGAAAGATACCTATGCTCAGTTTCCGGATAAAAATATTTTTTTTCTGCTTGCCAAATCCGGAAAACCGGAAGATCATTTCTTCAATAAATTAAGCGGCAATGCGACATTCATGCAGCAGATAAAAGACGGCATCGCTGAAGAAGCTATACGGCAAAGCTGGAAAGAAGATATTGAGAACTTTAAATTAATCAGGAAACAATATCTGCTTTACAAGGATTTTGAATAATTCAACTAATTGTTGTCCGGTTAAAAATATTTTATTGAATTTCTTAGGTTGTTTTTACTTCTAAAATTGGCTTCTTTCTCTTTAGGTTTTATTGTTACTTTCTTTGTCATTGCTACAAAGAAAGTAACCAAAGAAAAATCTAGGCATACCCGATCGCTCCGCGCGTTATGCCTTGCCAGCGCCACACTTAACTAATTAAAAAATAGTAATGAATAATTATTAATTCTTAAATCTATTTCGCTGTGCCGACACCTTGATACCAAGACAACGTTTCGTCTTGCCTTAGGCAAGACGAAATTGATACCATTTTACTTGGCGGCCTTTGCCTCTTTGCAGCTTTGCGTGAAATAATTAGACATCAAAAGGCCTGATTCTAGGATTCTTTTTATCTTCATAACTAAATCACTTTACATGATAACAGTAAAGCATCCCTGGCATGGTGTGAACCCGGGATATGAAGTACCAGGCAAAGTCACTGCTGTCATTGAAATTCCTCAGGGAAGTCGCAGTAAATACGAGATGGACAAGGATTCCGGACTGCTCCGACTCGACAGAATTATTTACAGTTCATTCATTTATCCGGTCAATTATGGTTTTATCCCACAGACACTCGGACATGATGGTGATCCGCTCGATATTCTGGTGATTTGTTCTCAACCCATTCAGCCCTTATGTCTGGTAGAAGCAACTGTTATCGGAAATATGCAGATGGTGGACCAGGGTAAAAAAGATGACAAGATCATTGCTATTGCTACGCATGACCCAACCGTTGCTTTTATAAAGGATATTGATGAACTTCCTGCTCATTTCTTCAATGAACTAAAACAGTTTTTCAGTCAGTATAAAGTGTTAGAAAATAAAGTAGTGGAGATCGATGCCTTTCAGCATAAAAAGGATGCATTACCCGTCGTACAGGAAGCCATCGACTATTACAAAGAGCAATTCAGAGAAGCATAGTGTATTCATGAAAAAACAAAAGATGGATATATACATGATCATAGGACTCCTGATCATTGGCCTCGCGGCCGGTATTCTTGGTGGCATGGTTGGTGTTGGCGGCGGATTGATCGTCGTTCCTGCTCTTGTCTTCTTTTTTGGTTTCAGTCAGCATGAAGCACAAGGCACATCACTGGGACTCCTGGTACTACCTGTTGCGCTTCTTGGCATGATCAATTATTACAAATCCGGTTATGTTGATTTTAAAGTAGTTGGTCTTCTGGCCATCAGCTTTTTTTTGGGAAGTTATTTGGGAAGCAAATGGTCGCTGAGTCTTCCTCAGGAAACGATCAAAAAATATTTTGCCCTACTCCTTTTTTATACGGCTTTTAAAATGATCGGATGGGAGAAGCAAGTTCTGTTATGGATTAAAAAATTATATGGCTAGTGTCCGTTTCTTATACAAATATTATATAGGTTTACCCCTAAATCTGTAGGATTGTTCAATTGTTTTATCGGGCATTATTGGAGTAATTACATTCATATAGTAGCTTTGCACCAACACAATTATCCAAATTTTCTCTTATGAATCGCATTTTCAAGCTTTTATCATTCTGTTCAATCTTATTCTTCCATACACAAACTGTTTTCTCTCAAACGCCTACCACTGTGAAAGATATTGATGGTTTTGAGTATAAAATTGTACGGTTGGGCACACAAACCTGGATGGCACAAAATTTAAACGTAACCCGTTTTCGCAATGGCGACCCCATTAAGGAAGCTGTTACCCCGGAAGAATGGATAGAAGCTGACAGAAACAGGGAACCAGCCTGGTGTTATTATGAAAACGATCCGGCTTACGGACCTTGCTATGGGAAATTGTATAACTGGTATGCAATCACTGACCCCAGAGGATTAGCTCCGCCCAAATGGCGCATACCCAACGCCGAAGAATGGAACAGGCTAATCACATTGTTGGGCAAAAAAGAAAGAGCAGGTGATCAGCTAAAGGATATCACCGGATGGAAAGATGATGGCAGTGGCAATAACAAAAGCGGATTTAAAGCTCTTCCCGGAGGCAACCGGTCAGAAAAAGGGGTGTTTTTAGGTTTAGGGGCTTACGGATACTGGTGGAGTTCGCAGGAACATGCCAGTGAAACAGCCGAAGGATTTGATATGGGATACAAGTATAAAGAGATCAATAAATTTGGATTCCGGAAAGGAAATGGTTTCTCTGTGCGTTGTGTGCGCTGATCTTACATCAACCATAAATGAATCAGGCATGGATCGATAAAGCATCGATCCATTTTTTATGTTGAGGATAATTCTTCAATAGGCTATTCTTATCAGCCATTTCGAAATCTGCGAAATCAAAACCCGGCGCTACGGTACAACCGCAGAGCGTAAAATCATCTTCTTTTACCGGCTTCGATGCAAACCACGATCCTGCCGGTACTACATGCTGAAATGAAAAACCATTATCTATGTCTTTACCTAACCACAATTGTTCTCCTCTCCCATCCGGATGTATTACATATATGCAAAGTCCGCAACCATCATAATAATGCCATAATTCATCACTTTTAATTCGATGAAACGCAGAGAACTGATTACCCTCCAGCAAAAAGTAAATAGCGGTAGATATCAACCGATCTCCTGTAAATCTATCCGGCAAAGAATATTCAGGAACACGTATTGTACTTTCATAGGTGCGGGCATAGTACCCTCCTTCCGGATGAGTTTGCAGTGAAAGCCGATCAACATACCCTTTAATTTTACTTGCTATGACTGCATCCATGTTTGCATATTTTTCCGGTAATCAAACCATGCTCTTCGGTTTCCTTTATGGTGGAGAAAGGTCCAGTCTAGGGACAGCACTTTCGTATTCACAATTGAAAAATTTCTTCTTGCCGATGCAAGTTCCTCGTCCGGAACATGCTCCTTGTTCAGATCCAGTAAAAACGGTTCATTCAAAGGTGTTCCGGGCGCCTGCGGACTCGTGTAGGTGATCTTACAATTTAACCGGGCTTCATCCCAGGCCTTTTCTGCAACAGGATCATTCACATGCAGATTTGCTATGGCCAGACACCGCATTTGCATACGTAATTTTTCATCATAGAAAAGCCAGCAAATATTCGGATTTGCTGATATCTCTGCGAACTTGGGGGAACGTATGTCCGTATTGAAACGAATCATTTTCTGATCAGGATCCACCTCCCTGATAATCACAGTACGAGCGGAAGGAAATGCATCAGAGAAAGAGGAAATCACACCATGGTGGAAGGGATTTTTATATGACCTAACCCCTTCATACAATAATTGCCAGCAATGTTGCTCAATATTTTTCAGATCGGTATCTAAACACCAGTCGAGTACCATGAAATGCAGTGTATCAGGCCCTTTTTTTAACAGCCACCGTTTTTTTAGCAGCCGGTGCTTTTTTCGATTTCAGCAAACCATCAATCTCTTTACTCAATGCATTGAGATTGATTTGACCTTTGTACAATGTATCATTGAGATAGAAGACCGGCACATCCTTAATCCCTTTATCGGCACCTTCAAGCAGATCGGCGCGCACACTCCATCCGTAAACGGAATCAACCAGCTTCGTGAGAAAATTTTTATCGGTTACACCGGCTTCTTTGGCATATTCTTTCAGACTGATGGTACCTAAGCGGCGGCGGTGTTCAAACAATAAATTATGCATTGGCCAGAACTTCCCTTCCTGTGCAGCCCCTACAGAAGCTTCCGCTGCCTTGTGAGCTCGCTGGTGAATGCGGGTCAGCGGGAAATGACGAAAATTAAACTGAAGTTTGCCCTCGTATTTCTCCATGAGTTGATTGACAATAATATTTGCTTTAGAACAAACCTCACTTTCATAATCACCGTACATAACCATTTTAACCTGTGCATTTTTATCTCCCACCCATATATCTTTGGTAGGTATAATTTCAGGTAATTGTCCTTTTGACTGTGCCATAATACTTTCTTTAAGGTGCGCGTAAGAAATTAATTAACAATAACTTCCGCTGATTTGTTTAGTCTAAACCGGGTTTTCAGCCGGAATCTCATTTCTAAAAACCACCACTCCGTCAAAAACATCCACCACAACAGGGCGGCTCTTATCAATTGTACCGGAAAGAATTTTTTTGCTTAACCCATTCACTATCTCTTTCTGTATCAATCTTTTAAGAGGTCTTGCGCCAAACTGGGGGTCAAACCCATTCTCAGCCAGGAAATCAATCGCATAATCGGAAAATCTCAGTTCAATACCCGACTCCGCGGTCAATTTTTGCAGATTCTTTAACTGAATGCCAATTATTGATCTGATCTGTTTCATCAGAAGAGGTGCAAACATAATGATTTCATCGACACGGTTTAAAAATTCCGGACGAACGGTTTGTTTTAACAGGTTCAATACCTCATTTTTAGCCTTATCGGTAGCATCTTCAATCTCAAGGTCATTGGAAACACCCTCAAAAGCTTCCTGAATCAACTGACTGCCGATATTGCTTGTCATAATGATGAGTGTATTTTTAAAATTGACCACCCGGCCCTTGTTATCGGTCAACCGCCCGTCATCGAGTACCTGTAAGAGGACATTCCACACATCCGGGTGAGCTTTTTCGATCTCATCGAGCAACACCACACTGTACGGCTTTCGTCTGACCGCCTCCGTTAACTGACCACCTTCTTCATAACCCACATAACCCGGAGGCGCGCCAACCAGGCGGGATACCGTATGCTTTTCCTGGTATTCACTCATATCGATGCGCGTCATCATGCGCTCATCATCAAATAAATAATCGGCCAGCGCTTTGGCCAGTTCCGTTTTACCTACACCGGTTGTACCCAGAAAAATAAATGATCCGATCGGTTTTTTGGGATCACTTAAACCGGCTCTGCTACGACGGATAGCATCGGCTACAGCAATGATCGCTTCATCCTGACCAATCACACGCTGATGCAATTCATCTTCCAGATGAAGCAGTTTTTCTTTTTCAGACTGCATCATTTTAGCTACCGGGATACCCGTCATTCTCGCAATATTTTCTGCAATGTCTTCGGCATCCACTTCTTCCTTCAATAATCTTTTTTCACCGACTTCATCAAGCTGGTGTGTCAGTTCAGTAATTCGTTTTTCCTGCTCTTTTATTTTACCATAACGTATCTCGGCCACGAGACCATAATTCCCTTCACGCTCTGCTCTTTCCGCCTGCAGTTTTAGTTGTTCGATCTCTGCTTTGGATTGCTGCACTTTATCTACAATCTCTTTTTCTTCTTTCCATTTGGCCTTTAATGTATCGCGCTGGACAGCCAGATTCGCGATCTGCGTATGCAGTTCCTGTAATTTTTCTTCATCCTGCTCTCGCTTAATCGCTTCCCGCTCGATCTCCAGCTGACGGATCTGACGTTCCAGTTTGTCCAGCTCTTCGGGCATACTGTTCATTTCCAGACGGAGTTTGGCGGCAGATTCATCAATCAGATCAATTGCTTTATCCGGCAGAAAACGATCGGTGATGTAGCGTGTACTTAACTCAACCGCTGCAATGATGGCTTCATCTTTGATACGTACATGATGATGTGTTTCGTAGCGATCTTTTAGTCCTCTCAATATAGAAATCGCATCTTCTTCACTCGGTTCATCGATCATGACTTTCTGAAAACGGCGTTCCAGTGCTTTATCTTTTTCAAAATATTTCTGATACTCGTTGAGGGTAGTTGCACCGATCGCTCTCAGTTCACCGCGTGCCAGTGCTGGTTTGAGAATATTGGCCGCATCCATGGCCCCTTCTCCACCACCTGCACCTACCAGGGTATGAATCTCATCAATGAACAGGATGATCTCGCCTTCACTTGCCGCTACTTCTTTCACAACCCCCTTCAAACGTTCTTCAAATTCACCCTTATATTTTGCGCCGGCAATTAGTTGACCCATATCCAGCGCATAGATGATTTTTGATTTCAGATTATCCGGCACATCTCCGTTTACAATACGTATGGCAAGTCCCTCCGCAATAGCTGTTTTACCGACACCCGGCTCACCTACAAGGATTGGATTGTTTTTGGACCGACGAGTCAGAATATGCAGTGTTCGTCTGATCTCTTCATCGCGCCCGATCACCGGATCGAGTTTACCCTGACGGGCCAGCTCGATGAGGTTTTTGGCATATTTCTGAAGCGCATGATATTGCGTTTCCTGTGTTTGACTTTTAACGGTCTCTCCTTTGCGTAACTCTTTAATGGCTGCGATCAGACCCTTATCTGTTAGACCCGCCTCCTTGAGAATCCGGGCTGCGGTATCATTACCCTGAACAATGGCTAAAAGCAGATGTTCGGGCGTAACGAATTCATCTCCGAAGGATTTGAGCAAAGAGCCGGCGCGCAAGAGAGCGTTATTCGCTTCACGACCGAGCGTTTGCGCCGGCTCGGACGATGTCTTTGGTAATTTACTCAGCGCTTCCTCAAGTCTATTCTGCAGCACATGAATGGTAACATTATTCTTTTTAAGTAAATAATCGATAGGAAGATCCTTCTGCCCGAGTAATGCTTTCAGAATATGTTCCGTTTCAATGGATACATGACCGGCATTGAATGCAAGCTGCTGTGATTGCTGAATCAATTCTGCTGCTTTGATGGTGAAGTTGCTTAAATTCATAGTTTGAGATACATTTACTAATTTACCCGCAAATGAATTTCCAATCCTGTTTTCACGCAACTATGTCAGCATTATTCAACAAGCTGCGACTATTCGTCAGCTTATCATTTGTTTTTCTGTTATTTTTTCAGTCCGTATCTGCTCAGGATAAATTCAAACGTGTCACCGGCTGGGTAGAACAACATCTGAATGCCCTCGGCGGAAGAGCTGTGCTGATTATTCTAAAAGACAGTCAGATCGTTTACAATCAGTCTTTTAATAAAATGAGCAAACGTCAGATAACAGCAGCACAAACAAAAGCCCGACTGAAAAATCTCGATGAGAGTAACTTTACACAGGACTATACACCCGACACCCAAGCAGAGATTGATGGCGCAGGTAAATGGCTCACAGCTGCGCTCGCCATGACTTTTGTACAGGAAAATAAATTTCGTTTAAGCGACACCGTTGGTAAATTTTTACCGATAATGTCTACATACGGAAAAGGACATATCCGAATCTGGCATTGCCTCACCAATACCACCGGCATCAAAGAAGGCGGTATCAGAGAGTCACTTCCGGCCTTTCAGAAAATCCAATCTGCAAAAGAATATCTGGAATTCATTTCGGAATATCCCATGGAAGCTGAACCCGGGAAAATATTTCGATACGGAAATATCGGATGGCAGATCCTGGCGGCAATCATGGAGCAAGTGGGAGAAAAAGATATTCATACCTTGTTCAAAGAGCGAATAAGTGAACCATTGCAAATGACACAGACTGATTTCGGTTCAAAACCATTCCCCCTGTTGGGTAGTCAGGCTTTCAGCAGTCCGATGGATTATATCCAATTCCTTCAAATGATACTTCAGGAAGGCAGATACAAAGAGAAAAGAATCATCAGCAAAGCCCTGATCAATGAAATGCAAAAAAATAAAATCGGGAAAGATTGTATCATCGCCGGTTCACCGGATGAAGAACGTATCTGGGGTTATGGGTTTGGCGAATGGCTGATAGATCAGCCACTGGCAACCTCACCACGCAAAGATGCCATGCCTGAATCACCCAGAAGTCAGTTCATCGGTTATCCGGGGATATCAGGTAGCTTCCCCTGGATCAATTATCAAAAAAAATATGCCGCGATCCTTTTCTTTACCAGTCCTGATAACAAAGAAAGCTTTCGTTCCTATCAGGACCTGAAAGAGATCGTTGACAGCGTCTTTTAAGATTATGAACATGCATTCGGCCTCTGCCTATAAAAAAATAATATCAGAAAAAGCACAGGAATGTGGGTTTCAGTATTGCGGTTTTGCTAAAGCAAAACCGCTCGACGAAGATGCACGACGGCTTGAACTATGGCTGTCGAATGGAATGCATGGCAGCATGTCGTACATGGAACGTTATTTTGATCTGCGTATCGATCCGACCAAACTGGTGCCGGGCGCACGATCCGTCATCACGCTGATGATGAATTATTTTCCTGCAGTTAAACAAGATGCTAATAAACCGCGAATTTCAAAATATGCCTACGGCTATGACTACCATGAGATCATCAAAAAAAAATTACATCAACTGCTGGACGATTTAAAAAAAGAAATAGGTGATATCAACGGAAGAGGATTTGTTGATAGCGCGCCTGTCCTGGAAAGAAGCTGGGCCGTTCAGTCCGGATTAGGCTGGATTGGTAAAAACGGAAATCTTTTGACGAAACAATCCGGATCCTTCTTTTTTATCGCTACGTTAATTACTGATCTGGATATTGAACCCGATGCACCATTTTCAAAAGATTATTGTGGTACCTGCACAGCCTGCATAGATCATTGTCCAACCGATGCCATTCTTCCCGATAAAGTGGTAGACGGCAGCCGCTGTATTTCTTATTTCACGATTGAATTGAAAGACATGTTGATCCCAGAGTCATTTAAGGGAACTTTTGATAACTGGATGTTTGGCTGCGATACTTGTCAGGATGTTTGTCCGTGGAACCGGTTCAGCAAACCACATCAGATAAAAGAATTGAATCCTCTTCCGGAGATTCTGAATCTGAGTCAACAGGATTGGGAATCGATAAGTGAAGAAAAGTTCAAAGAGATTTTTAAAAACTCCCCTTTAAAGAGAGCCAAATTCAAAGGGATTCAGCGTAATCTACAATTTATAAAAAAATAGATCAATAAAATCTTTCCTTCATCAGGTATTGTTGCACATAATCCGTCACACCATCTTCCAGTGAGGTAAATGTTTTTTGATATCCGGCATTTATCAGTTTATGCATATCGGCTTCCGTAAAATACTGATATTTATCGCGAATATCTTCGGGCATATCGATGAATTCAATATGAGACTCCAGCTGCATAGCATTGAACGTAGAAGCAACCAGATCATAAAAACTTCTCGCCTTTCCGGTACCCAGATTATACAATCCCGATTTCAGATCAGCCAATGCATGAACTGAGAGATCTTCTTCTTTCTCCAGACGAGGGGCTGTCTCATAAATCATCCAACCTATTACATCAATCACATCTTTGACGTAGATAAAATCCCTCAACTGCCATCCGTCTTTATAGTCGGGACGATGAGAGCGAAATAATTTCACCTTTCCATTCTGCCTAATCTGATGATAAGCATGCATGATCACACTGGCCATTCTGCCTTTATGATACTCATTCGGACCATAGACATTAAAAAACTTCAGACCTGCCCAGAACGGCGGATGTATCTCTTCATGCAAGATCCATTTATCCACCTCATTTTTTGAAACGCCATAAGGGTTCAGAGGTGACAGTTTAAAAACAAGATCATGATCATCCCGATATCCGAGTTGTCCGTCGCCATACGTTGCCGCTGATGAAGCATAGATGAACGGAATCTGCTGGATCGCACAATAGTTCCATAATTTTTGCGTGTATTCCACATTGAGTTCCTGATGGATACTGTAATCAAACTCCGTCGTATCCGTTCTCGCACCCAGGTGAATAATATAAGAAGGACGTTCAGTCTGTTGCTGAAGCCACTCAAAAAAATGTGCACGTTCGATAAGTGAATGAATCTTTTTGTCTTTCAGATTATCTTGCTTATCCTGCCTGCTGAAATCATCCACCGCCACAATATGTTCAAATCCATTATCCATGAGCCATCGTATCATGCAACTGCCGATAAAACCTGCTGCTCCTGTGACAATGATCGGTTGATTTTTATTCATGTGTAAGATAACTTTAAAGTTAAAACTTAAAAGTTAAGCGTGATTGGTTACGATTTGCCGGACATATATTTTTCGATGGCCGTATCATACAAATTTTTCCAATATTCAATTGCTCCCCAATGATTATGATCAATCATTATCTTGTTTTCGGTTACCTCACCTATAACTGTGAAAGGATGATTTCCGCAAACAGCTTTTACTTTCTCCACTTGATCAGGGGCAATTGATACCACCACCCTGCTTTGCGATTCACCGAACCAATAGGCATCTGATCGTATTTTTTTATCGGATTGTTTTACATCAAAACCCAAATTGTTATGGAATGATGACTCCAGCAGATTCACAAACAAGCCACCTTCACTGATGTCGTGTGCAGATTGTACAAGTTTATTTCGGATGAGTTTTTTAACCAACTCCTGCAAGCGGAATTCTTCTTCCAGATCAAAGTAAGGTGCGGGACTGTACTCTACATCTTTTATCTTTTGTAAATATTCACTGCTGCCCAGATCATTTCTCATTTCACCCAGCACAATAATTAGATCACCTGCCTGTTGAAAAGATAAACACATGGCATGATCGTTCTGCTCCAGTAAACCTACCATCCCGATGGTCGGCGTCGGGTAAACCGGGCCTTCCGGATTCTGATTATAAAAACTCACATTACCTCCCGTAACGGGTGTATCAAATTTGCGACAGGCATCACCCATACCTTGAATAGCATGTACGAATTGATAATACACTTCGGGATCATACGGGTTTCCGAAATTCAAACAGTTTGTTACACCCAGCGGAATGGCACCGCTGCAGATAATATTCCGGGCTGCTTCACTCACCGCAATCATCGCTCCTTTGTAAGGATCGGCAAATACATAACGACTATTACAGTCAACCGTTACGGCCAATGCTCTGTTGGTTCCTTTTATCCAAACCAACGGCGCATCGCATGGTGCATTGGTAGACATGTTTGCCGCCCCTACCATGCTGTCGTATTGCGTGTATATCCATCGCTTACTGGCAATGTTGGGAATCTGAACAAGTTGTTCAGCGACAGTTTTTAAATCATCAGCTAATGCGATAGTATTTAGGTTAAATGAACTAATCTTTTCAAAATAGGTTGGTGTTTTATAGGCTCTGTCATACTGCGGCGCTCCGCCACCCAATACCAGTACATCAGCCGGAATTTCAGCGTCGAGCTCACCATGCATATAAAAACGAAGCATGCCGTCTTCCGTTACCTCACCTATTTCAGAACAGGGGAGATCCCATTTTTCAAAAACTTTTTGCACCAATGCTTCCTTACCTTTTTCAACCACCATGAGCATTCGCTCCTGACTTTCACTTAAGAGCAATTCCCATGTCTTCATATTGGACTGACGGGTAGGAACTTTATCCAGATCAATACGCATGCCCACACCGCCCTTGGCACTCATTTCAGCAGTAGAGCAAATAATTCCGGCAGCACCCATATCCTGCATACCTACCACCGCACCTGTTTGAATCACCTCCAGACAAGCTTCGAGTAATTTTTTTTCCTGAAACGGATCGCCTACCTGAACAGCAGGTAATTCTTCCGCACTTTCTTCCGTGATATCTGCGCTGGCAAAGCTGGCACCACCGATGCCGTCTTTTCCCGTTGCACTGCCAACAAAAAACACGGGATTACCTATACCCTCTGCTGTAGCGGAAACTGTTTCACCAGCCTTAACGATACCCACACTCATTGCATTCACTAATGGATTGGTATGATAACAGGATTCAAAATACGCTTCACCTCCTACAGTAGGTACACCAAAGCAATTTCCGTAATGACCAATGCCATGTACAACCCCTTCCAGCAAATGCTGTGTTTTGGCAGAAGACAGATTGCCAAAACGTAATGAATTCAATGCGGCAACAGGCCTTGCTCCCATAGTAAAAATATCTCTGTGAATACCACCTACACCGGTAGCAGCTCCCTGGAATGGTTCGATTGCAGACGGATGGTTATGACTTTCGATCTTAAATACCACACCCAGGCTTTCCCCTATATCCATCAGACCTGCATTTTCCTCTCCAGCTTTTACCAGCATACGACCACCATCACGCGGTAAGGTCTTAAGCCATTTGATGGAGTTTTTATAACTGCAATGTTCACTCCACATTCCGCTGAAAGCACATAATTCGTTGAAGTTAGGGGTGCGGCCAAGTTTTTCTTTTATCAGATTGAACTCTTCCTCTGTCAGCCTTAATTGCTGCGCTGTTTTAACGGTAACTTCCATAATTTTAAAAAGCCAAAAGTACATGAATGATACAAATGCCATGAAGACTTCAGTTAAATATTTTATTTTCGAGCTTTATTGATGAGCATCTTATTATTTATCATATATCTGATTCTGTTCACCTGGCTGGTCTACAGAGTACCCTTTTTCAAAAAAAGTGGACTAACGCCCTTCTGGCTGACCGCTTTTTTCTGGACAAAAATTCTGGCAGGCATTGCCTATGGACTATATCATACCACCATACCAAACTATTTTGCTGAAGCTGATACCTGGCGATTTTTTTTAGACAGCAAAGCACAAACACAACTCATCATTCATGATCCCGTCAGGTTTATTGCTGAATTATTGGAAAATCCATTCGAAAAAAAATATCGCCATTTTTTTTCCAGCCACAATTCTTTCTGGAACGACCTACGTCATATATACATGGTTAAATTGGTTGCCATCATGAATATTTTCAGTGGCAGCAACTATTATATCAATGTCATTTTCTTTGAATTTCTGACATTCTTCGGACCGGTTGCTATTATTCGGGTATTTAATCATGAATTTAAAGGGAAATTACAAATCATTGCCGGTGCTATGTTTGCCATTCCGTCGTTTGTTTTCTGGAGTTCCGGCATTCATAAAGACGGACTGGTGTTCATGGTTATCGGGCTAATCACTTATTTTTTACATCAGTATTTCACAAAAACCAGATCGGTACGCTTACTGGCATATGTATTTGTTTTGTTATTGCTCATCTTCCCGCTGAGGAATTATGTTGTACTGGCAGTTTTACCCGCCCTGATAGCCTGGTGGTGGGCATCGGCTATTAAAAGGTATCAGTGGGTGCCATTTGTGGTAATAGCATTGGTGGGAACGGTTCTTTTTTTCACTGCCAAATTCATACATCCAAAGATCGATCTGCCCGTTGCCATTGTGATGAGAAACAATGAATTTATTAAGCTGGGAGGAAATTCCATGATGACGCAGCCTGAATTAAAATCGAATTTTGTCAGTTTTCTGATGAATGCCCCCAGTGCTCTTAACCATGCATTAGCCAGGCCTTATCTGCATGAAATCAATTCCGTGACCTATTTTCTGAGTGCCATTGAAATCACCGCCTTATGGATTATTGTGATTATCTGGTTTTTCCGACACTACGGAAATCCCTATAAAAAACCTGTTATTCTTTTTCTGCTGATGCTGTCCATGATCGTCTTGCTGCTGACCGGATATATTGTTCCTCAAATGGGCGCACTGGTTCGCTACAGGAGCCTCTACCTACCGCTGATGATTATTCCATTAATGTGTACTACCAACTGGAAAAAACATATTAAAAATATAAATATTTAAAAAGAATACATCCTGGCATCATAATATATTAAACAAATGAATGTTTTTTAGCCGATTTTTATCCCCATTGAAATATTTTTTAAACATTATTGACTGCTTTTTCATTTATTTTGCATCTTAAATCTTTAGCGATGCAATCATTACGTTTTCAAGCAATCAAAAAATTGGGTGCAGCCTCACCCTCTCAGGTTCCGGAATCCAGTAAAATAACCGGAATATTTGGCGAGAATGTATTTACATTACCGACAGCCCGTCAATTTTTAAGTGATGAAGGGTATAAAAGTCTGGTTGGCTCCATTAAAGGTGGAAAGCGAATCGATCGTTCCATGGCCAGTCAAATCGCCGCCGGCATTCGTCAGTGGGCAGAAACAAAAGGAGTCACCCATTATACACACTGGTTTCAACCACTTACCGGAACAACCGCTGAAAAGCATGATTCTTTCTTTACGCTGAAGAGTGATGGCACTGCCATTGAAGAATTCGATGGTGCGGCACTGATTCAACAGGAACCGGATGCATCCTCATTCCCCAGCGGTGGATTAAGAGCTACGTTTGAAGCACGCGGTTATACCGCCTGGGATCCTTCCTCTCCTGCATTTATTATGGAAACCGGAAGCGGTAAAACATTATGTATTCCTACTGTATTTGTTTCTTATACCGGCGAATTACTCGACTATAAAGGACCTTTATTAAAAGCCGTTGAATCACTGAACAAGGCAGCGGTTGATGTATGTCATTATTTCGATAAAAATGTTTCACGTGTTACGGCTACTTTAGGCTGGGAACAGGAATATTTTCTGATTGATGAGGGGATGTTCAATGCGCGTCCTGATCTGGTGCTGAGTGGAAGAACGGTATTCGGTCATGGCCCGGCCAAAGGTCAGCAGCTGGAAGACCACTATTTCGGTTCCATTCCGGAAAGAGTGTATGCATTCATGCGCGATTTTGAGCAGGAGTCTTATAAATTAGGCATTCCGCTGCGTACGCGTCACAATGAAGTTGCCCCTGCCCAGTTTGAATGCGCACCCATTTTTGAAGAAGTTAGTGTCGCCGTTGACCATAACTCCTTATTAATGGATGTGATGGATCGTGTAGCTCGTCGTCATAATCTCCGTGTTTTACTTCATGAAAAACCATTTGCCGGCATCAACGGTAGCGGTAAGCATAACAACTGGAGTATGGCAACCGATACGGGTGTTAATCTTTTGGCTCCCGGGAAAACCCCCAAGACCAATCTGATGTTCCTGACCTTCTTCGTGAATGTGATCAGAGCGGTTGATAATTACGCTGAATTACTTCGTGCTTCCATTGCGAGCGCAGGCAACGATCACCGTCTGGGTGCCAACGAAGCTCCTCCGGCCATTATCTCTGTATTCATTGGACAGTATCTCACCAAAGTTCTGGAAGATGTAGAGAAGCGTGTGACCGGCAAATTTGACGAGCAGGATGAAGCGATCCTCAAGCTGGATCTTCATAAGAGCATTCCGGAATTATTATTGGATAATACCGACAGAAACCGTACTTCGCCTTTTGCCTTCACCGGTAATAAATTTGAGTTCAGAGCGGTAGGCTCCAGCGCCAACTGTGCCAATGCGATGACTGTTCTGAATGCAATCATGGCCGATACGCTCATCACCTTTAAAAAAGAGGTGGATGGATTGATCGAAAAAGGAGATAAAAAAGAGATCGCCATCATGCATGTTTTGCAACAATACATTGCCGAAAGCAAAAAAGTATTGTTTGAAGGAGACGGCTACAGTGAAGCATGGGAAAAAGAAGCTGCCAAACGCGGATTACCCAATGTGAAAACAACACCGCTTTCATTGGATGCGATGGTACAGCCCAAAGCGAAAAAGCTGTTTGAAAATACCGGCGTATATACGCACAGTGAATTAGAAGCAAGACATGAGATCGAACTGGAAAAGTATATCAAGAAAGTGCAGATTGAAAGCCGGATTATGGGTGAACTCTGCACCAGCCACATTTTACCCGGTGCCATCAGTTATCAAAATGTGCTGATCAATAATATCAAGGGCATGAAAGAGATCGGTATTGCTGAAAGTTCATATACGAATCAAAAACTGATTCTTGAAAAGATCTCATCACATATCAACAGTGTCAGTGAACTGGTGAGTTATATGATCGAAGCGCGCAAAAAAGCAAATAATCTCACAGATACCAGAGAGAAAGCCATCGCCTACTGCGATGAAGTCAAAGGCAAATACTTTGATGCCATCCGCTACCAGGTTGATAAGCTAGAAATTCTGGTTGATGATGCCAGCTGGTATCTCCCCAAATACAGAGAGATGCTCTTTTTAAGATAATCTGAGCTGACAGTACGTATAAAATAAAACCCCGGTAATGCCGGGGTTTTATTTTAAGAATTAGTAATTAATAATTACTAATAAAAACTATTTCATCTGAAAGCTCTCCAGAAACTTCGTGGTGAAATTTCCGTTTCTGAAATCATCATTGCGCATCAGTTGCTGATGGAATGGAATGGTTGTTTTTACGCCTTCTATCACATACTCACTCAACGCTCTGCTCATGGTATTGATGGCTTCCTCACGGGTACGGGCAACCGCAATGATCTTGGCGATCATGGAATCATAATAAGGAGGAATCACATAACCGGCATACACATGACTATCTACCCGAATACCATGTCCGCCCGGCTGATGTAGCACTGTTATCTTACCCGGAGAAGGTCTGAAATCATTATAAGGATCCTCTGCATTGATGCGACATTCAATAGCATGCATCGTAGGCTCATAATCTTTCCCGCTGATCTTATGTCCGGCCGCAATTAAAATCTGTTCTTTAATGAGATCAAAATTGGTAACCTCTTCCGTTACACAATGCTCTACCTGAATACGCGTATTCATTTCCATGAAATAGAAATTGCGGTGTTTGTCCACCAAAAACTCAATGGTACCTACACTCTCATACCCAATGGCAGAAGCTGCTTTTTTTGCTGCATCTCCCATGGCTTTACGCAATTCAGGTGTCATGAAAGGTGAAGGTGATTCTTCCACCAGTTTCTGATGGCGACGCTGAATGGAACAGTCGCGCTCGCTTAAATGACAAACCGTACCAAAACTATCGCCGGCTATCTGTATCTCAATATGACGAGGCTCTTCCACAAATTTCTCCATGTATATGCCGTCATTCTTAAAGGCAGCACCTGCTTCCGTCTTAGCCATGTTATAATTGCGCTCCAGCTCTTCTTCCGACCATACCACGCGCATACCTTTACCACCGCCGCCGGCGGTTGCTTTTAAAATAACCGGATAGCCGATCTCTTTAGCCAGGTATTTGGCCTGCTCCAGACTCTCGAGTAAACCTTCCCCGCCTGGAACCACCGGTACGCCGGCCTTGATCATCGTATCCTTGGCAGTAATCTTATCACCCATCTTACGGATCTGCTCGGGCGTTGGTCCAATAAACTTAATACCACTCAATCCGCAGATCTCGGCAAACCGGGCATTCTCCGCCAGAAAACCATAACCCGGATGAATGGCATCCGCATTGGTAATTTCTGCAGCCGCGATCAGATTGGGAATATTCAAATACGATTCAGCCCCCTGAGGCTTACCGATACAAACCGCTTCATCGGCAAATTTCACATGCAAACTTTCCTTATCAGCCGTTGAGTAAACAGCTACCGTACGAATCCCCATTTCGCGACATGTACGGATAATCCTCAATGCAATCTCACCGCGATTGGCAATTAATATTTTTTTAAACATGAAAATCTTTTAAAGTTAAAAGGAATAAATGATGGTTCAGTATAGCCTGCATCAGCTGGGATCCACTAAATATAAAGGCTGATCATATTCCACCGGCGTCTGATCTTCCACCAACACTTTAACAATACGTCCTTTCACTTCACTTTCGATCTCATTAAATAATTTCATGGCTTCAATTATACAAACCACTTTCCCCGGCTGAACATCATCCCCTACTTCCACATACAAGGGTTTATCGGGTGCCGGGCGACGATAGAAGGTACCGATCATCGGACTCTTAATGGTAATATATTTTGACGTATCCTCACCGCCGGCGGCTGGCACAGGAGTCGCAGGAGCAGCTGAAGACACAGGTGCAGCAGCTACCGGGGCAACTGCAGGAGCAGCCATCACGGGAGCAGTCACATAAGTCGGGGCAACCACATCATCTTTTTGCTTTAATGTAATTTTAAAATCGCCTTCCTCAATCGTTAATTCACTCAGACTTGATTTGCTGACAAGCTTAATCAATTCCTGCACTTGTTTAATGTCCATATTTTATTTTTTGGTTAAAAAATTAGGAGGCCCGAAGGTAGTAAACCAAACGAAAAAACCCATTTTTTCGTGGATTTTTCATGAAAAAACGGGTAAAATGTGGAAAAATTGAAGATTTTTGAGATTTTCAGAGTATTACTCCTTTACTCTCTCTACGTATTCTCCTGTCTTGGTATTGATGCGTATCATCTCCCCCTCGTTGACAAAAAGAGGCACCATCACGGTAGCGCCAGTCTCAACGGTAGCCGGTTTGAGTGTACGGGTTGCAGTATCTCCTTTTACACCGGGCTCACTGTACGTAACTTTTACAACGATCTTATCAGGTAATTCAACACTCATCGGCGCCTCGGTCTCTGTATTGATCAGGGCGGAAACTGCATCTCCTTCCCTCAAGAACTGTGGGGCATCGATCAGACTTTCTTCCACGGTAATCTGTTCAAAAGTCTCATTGTTCATGAAATTATAACCGGTATCATCTTTATACAAAAACTGAAAATCCTTACGCTCCACACGAACGGGATAAATATTATCACCGCTGTTCCATGTTTGCTCTATACTTCTGCTATTATCCACTCCTTTGAGTTTCGCCCACACTTTGGCCGCAGCTCTGGCTGTTTTGTTTTCTCCGAACTCAACAACTTTATATAAGCTTCCGTCTAATTTCAGGATCATGCCCCGGCTGATGTCTGATGTATTTGCCATTGTTCATAAATTTTGAGGTGGCAAAGGTAATGGAAAAGTTAGTTTGTTGTGGGTTGGAAGTTATTGGGTACAGGTTTTGCCCTTAACTTTGCCGCGCCATAAAATCATTTTCCGACAAGAGCAAGTAAAACTTGCTCGATCAAAATTTTAAAATTTATTCAAATGAAAGTAACAGTAGTAGGTGCAGGAGCCGTAGGGGCCACATGTGCAGACAACATTGCCCGTAAAGAATTATGTTCAGAACTGGTATTGTTAGACATCAAGGAAGGTATTGCCGAAGGAAAGGCGCAGGACATGATGCAAACAGCCACCCTGCTGGGATTTGATACAAAAATTATTGGCAGCACGAATGATTATACCAAAACAGCCAACAGTGATGTAGTCGTAATCACCTCAGGCTTACCCAGAAAACCGGGTATGACGCGTGAAGAACTGATCGGTGTAAATGCCGGTATTGTGAAGGGTGTTTGTGAAAACATTTTGAAATATTCTCCCAATGCCATCATCATTGTCATCAGTAATCCGATGGATACCATGACTTATCTGGCGCTGACATCTACAGGACTCCCTAAAAACCGCATCATCGGCATGGGTGGTACACTGGATAGCAGCCGTTTCAAATATCAGCTGAGTCAGCACCTGGGATGTTCTCCTTCCGATCTGAATGCCGTAGTGGTAGGCGGACATGGAGACACGACCATGATCCCATTGATCAGACTGGCTACCTGGAACAGTGTGCCGGTCACTAAATTCTTATCGGCAGAGCAGCAGGATAAAATTGTAAAAGATACGATGGTAGGCGGTGCTACGTTAACGGCTCTTATTGGCACCAGCGCCTGGTATGCTCCGGGTGCAGCCGGTGCGGCGCTCGTAGAAAGTATCTTAAGAGATGAGAAGAAATTATTTACCTGCTGTGTAGCTTTAGACGGTGAATACGGACAAAAAGATATTTGTTTGGGTGTACCGGTTACCATTGGCAGAAACGGCTGGGAAAAGATCATCGATTTCGAACTGAATGCGGATGAGCAAGCTGCTTTCAATAAGAGTGCAGATGCGGTGCGAAATATGAATGATGTACTGAAAACGCTTTGAGCGTTAATTGTTTAATATCTACCATATTTATCTCTTTATTTTTTAGTATGAAACAAATTAAATTATTTTTATTCGCCCTTTTCTGTGTTACCTTTTTTGCTTGCAATAAAGACACAAACAACAGCACCTCCAGTAATGAGGTAAAGTATGAAATTTTAACGAGTGTTGCCATTGCCCCTCCATCCTTAGGTCAAATTTATCGGGTAGGTTATATTAATGGTACTGGGCAATTAGAAACTACAGATAATTTCATTGCAGGTCAAAAGTCATGGACCAAAACTATAACTATTACCACCGCTTCCAGACCTTTAAATATTCAGGTAGCCGCTCCTCAGACTGTTTTTTTATCAGCGCCAGGAACAGTTACCTGTAACATCTATGTCGGCGGGAAACTAAAAGCCACAACAACAAATAATTCAACGAGTGCATCAGGTCTACATTTTGTTGTGTCCACACCCTGCTACTATATTATTCAATGACATCTTAAATAAGATTTAGACATTAATAATTAGGAGCCTAAAAATTACATTCAGTAATTTTGCTTTCAATGGCAAAGCTGAAATCCATCGCCTTTCATACGCTCGGATGTAAACTCAACTACTCCGAGACTTCTACCATCAGCCGAATGATGGAGAAGGAAGGGTATGAAAAAAAGGATTTCGATGAGAAGGCGGATGTGTATGTCATCAACACCTGTTCCGTAACAGAAAATGCTGATAAAGAATGTCGGCAGTTAGTGCGGCGTATTCAGCGTAAAGCACCGGAAAGTCTGGTGGTCATCACCGGGTGCTATGCGCAGTTAAAACCTAAAGAAATAGCAGCAATTCCGGGAGTTGATCTTGTTCTGGGAGCAGCGGAAAAATTCAATCTGGCCAATCATATTGAAGAACTGGCTAAAGGTGACAGTGCCAAAATATCCAGTTGCGATATTGAAGATGTAACTGGTTTTAATGCCTCCTACTCGATCCATGATCGTACGCGTACCTTTTTGAAAGTGCAGGATGGATGTGACTATACCTGTTCGTTTTGTACTATACCTATGGCAAGAGGAAAAAGCCGTAGCGACAGCATAGAAAATGTGGTTCGCAATGCCCATGAAATTGCCGCCAAGGGAAGTAAAGAAATTGTGCTTACAGGCGTGAATCTCGGTGACTTTGGCAAAAGGGCAGATGGCTCCGGATTAGCTTCAATCTTTCAACGGGAAGAAAATTTTTTAAAACTGATCACTGAACTGGATCAGGTAGAAGGCATTGAACGCTATCGCATCTCTTCGATTGAGCCGAATCTGCTGACTAACGAGATCATCGATTTTGTAGCCGGCAGTAAAAAGTTCATGCCTCATTTTCATATTCCATTACAAAGCGGAAGTGATGCCATATTAGCCGCTATGCGTCGTCGCTATAAACGCTCTTTATATGAAGATCGCGTGGCCTATATCAAAAAGCTGATGCCTGATTGCTGTATCGGCGTGGATGTGATTGTTGGTTTTCCCGGAGAGACCGATGCCTTATTTGAGGAAACTTTCAACTTCCTCCATCAGCTGGATATTTCTTATCTGCATGTGTTTACTTACTCTGAAAGGGATGACACCCATGCGTTGACGTTAGACGGGATAGTTCCTATGCAAATCCGCCATCAACGAAATAAAATCCTTCGAAATCTCTCCTATAAAAAAATGCAATTTTTCACCGAATACCATCGTGACACAATTCGTCCTGTTTTATTTGAAGGTCATTCCAAAGATGGGATGATGGAAGGCTATACGGACAATTACATTAAAGTAACTATTCCCTACGACGCAGAGAAGGTGAACCGGATAGCAGAGTGGAAGGTTTAATTAGTAATTAATAATTAGTAATAGGCTTTTTTATATCAGCAATCAAAAGAATCATCTCTGTCATAAAATAAAAACCCCGATCAATATGATCGGGGAATGATTAACTATTTTTTGATGATTTTAAGGCGCCACATCAATAGCCGGGTCGCGAATAGCGATTTGTTTAGTTGTATTAAACTGACTAACATAGGCAGTTAAGGATGAAACACTGCTCGGATAACTCTGATTGGCAAATGTTGAAGCTGAAGAAGTCCGTAAAATAATTGATCCACTTGCTGTAACTGTTACATCCCCTGCATATTGACCAGGTGTTGTCCCTCCTGATAAAGAAACATTTTTGACGTTTACCAAAGTCGACTCCCAGGCTTCAAAATTGGTAATGATATCAGCAATAGTGGTTTCTCTGGGCATAATACTTTTACCTGATGATTTTAATGATGCATTTGCCAGAGGTACATTATTTACCTGCAACAAACTATTGAATTCACTTAATTCTACTCCGGAAACAACCACATCAATTGAATCACCTAAATTAAACGAATGATTCGCTTCAAAACGGACCGCAATTCCCGACAATCCATTTCCCTGCTGCAATACCAGATTTCTGGCATTTAGATTGTTTTTGGAACGATCGCTGATCACAATACCAGAAATTCTCTTTCCGTTGGGAGCTGAAGTTACCGTACCTGTAAACAGTGAACGCAAATCAGAAATATTCATTAAAGTCGTAGGATTTACTGGATTACCACTGCCAGCTACAATATCAGTTGACGGGTTCCGTATTGCAATTTGTTTAGTCGTATTAAACTGACTAATATAGGCTGTTAAGGATGAAACACTGCTCGGATAACTCTGATTAGCAAATGTTGAAGCTGAAGAAGTCCGTAAAATAATTGATCCACTTGCTGTAACTGTTACATCCCCTGCATATTGACCAGGTGTTGCCCCCCCTGATAAAGAAACATTTTTGACATTTACCAATGTCGACTCCCAAGTTTCGAAATTTACATTAATATCAGCAATAGTTGTTTCTCTAGGTATAATGGACTTGCCGCTACCCACTATTGATGCATTTGCAAGAGGCACATTATTCACCTGTAATAAACCATTAAATTCACTTAATTCAACACCAGAAACGATTACATTTATCGAATCTCCTAAATTATACGCATGATCGGCTGCGAAACGAACAACAATTCCAGACAATCCATTACCTTGCTGCAGTACTAAACTTCTGGCATTGATATTATTTGTGGAACGATCACTAATAACAATACCGGAAATTCTCTTACCATTTGGAGCAGTTGTTGCCGTACCGGTAAATTGAGAACGCAAATCAGCAATATTCATCAATGAAGTGGGGCGTGTATTACAAAGCAAGCCAGCAAGCTTCACATCAGAGGTATCACGTAATATTAGCTGTTTCTTATCCCTGCTAGTTAGCATATAGACAGTGTAAATTGCCAGCAAACTTCCATTACCTGAAGGAACTTTCACACCAGCAAAGTTAGCATAACCACTAGTGCGGATATTAATCATTTGACCTCCGCAATTTTTTATAGGCAGATTAACTGTCTCTTTGTAAGCAGAAGTGTCAGAATATGTTTTTGTCGTATCCGCAAATTCAAAATCATTCAATCTAATCAATGTACCCAACAATGGATCTTGCATATTGTTGTCAATCAGTTGACTTAAAGAAGTGATTACTGTCGTATCCACTTTATTATTCAAGGATCCGCCAACAATATACTGTCCAATCAGATTTGATGCTATAGCCTGTACTGATGGGCTTCCAGCAACCGTTGTTTTCACGCCTAATTGTATCATACCACCGTAATCAGACAGGCAAAGACCTTTACATTTGATAAATATTCTCCTGCCTATAGGATAAGAATTGAATAATCCGCTAGCATCCAGCATCAGCTGAATCGCCCCGGATGCATCCTGAATGTAAATCTGCTTATATAAATTCCCCGACTTATCATTGGCAATGACCACTCCGGAAATAATCATCTCATCATTAATCACGTCTAATGCTCCTCCAACGGTATGCATGGCTTTCAACTGAGCAATGGTATGTGTTGCCGTCAGATTGGGGTCCTGCGGAGCAGGAGGTGCATCAAACTCCTTTTTACAACCGTACAGAAAAGCAGCCGAAAGACCAAAAAATAAAATTGACTTAAGAGAAAAAGATAGATACTTCATATTATATCTGTTGTTATTATAAAATTTAGAAACGTAAAGTTACACTGGCAAAATAGTTGGCTCCGAATGCATAAAACAAGCGGGGCGGAAATTTATTGACATTGCGGTCATTGAAATCAAAACGCAGTTGTTCAAAACCACCGGTAATGATATTTTGATTATTGAGCAAATTATTGACACCGATATTAAATACCAGGAACGTGGCTTTGTTTTGAATGGAAAATGATTTGGGGAGCTTATATGAATATCCGCCAAAAAAATCAACCGTATATTGTCCGCCCCACTGCGTCTGACCAATAATATCATTTCGTAACGGATCTTTCTCATCCAGGCCTTCTACAGCTGACTCCGTTCTTCTGATGGGATTGAAATCAAGCCACATCTGGCTGAAGTAATTCGCCGTTAAACTCACAAACCAGAATTTCGGAGAACGGTAACTAATCCCCAAACTATATGCCTCCTGTGGCGTAGATGGAACGCGATAGTTATTGTTATAGATGGTCTCATTACCCAGCAACGTTGCCCGGTTATCCAGCGTGATGATAGCCTGCTGACGACTGTCAAAATAATAACGTCCAATGGCTGCTGCACCATTGACAGTCAGCGTTGGACTTATTCTGGCTTCAAAACCCAGCTCTGCGCCATAGTGTACACGATCAATATTACTCAGGGCATAATTCACAAAGTTTCTGTAATCATCATGGAAGAAGGTCATCACGTTATAGTCATCCCTGGTTGTAGTGCTATACACATTGGCCCTGAATTTGAACTTAGGCGCATTCAATATATAGCCGGCTTCAAAAGTATTCACGCTGACACTTTGAACATTCTCCTGCTGGAAATCACGGTTTCTTGGTGCGATATAAACATTTTCAAAGAAAGGCGGCTTCGTTAAATATGCTGCATTCGCATATACATAGTTCCGACCATTGATTTTGTACGTAACACCTCCTTTAAAAGCGTAATTCAGGAAAGTATTTTCTTTTGATTTGCCGAATGAATTATCCGGGAATAAACCATTTCTCACCAAGCCCTCTCTCCAGAAACGTGTATAAGATAATTCGCCCGCCACAAAGAAATCAACTTTCTCTGTTTTGAAATCGCCCTGCATCCAGGTAGCTGTACGGTTGACAATCATATTGTAGTTATATCCGTACTGATCACCGGTCTTTACAATGCGGTTTGGCTGATCGATGTTATTTTGATTCACATTGGGATTATTCGGGAAATCGCGTTCGGCAAACTGATTCAGATCCACATAAAAATCGCCGCCCAACAAATCATCCACCCGTTGGAAATAATGATTCTTCTGATGCTGATATGAAAGTCCGCCGGTGAGATTATGTCCACCTTTCAGCTGCGTGTTAAATACAGAATTGAAATTCAGCCTGTCAGTATTGATCACTCTCTCCTGCAATACATAACGGGATCTTTTCCCTGTTACATCATTACCGGCTATCCCATTGACATTGGATATAGTTTCTGTGTTGACACTGTTCGCCAGATAAAGTTTATCCCAGTTGATCTGGCGTAAATTAATATCATCGCGCATGGCTCCTGTCATGGCGGCTGCCTGAACAGGATCTTCCCGCTGGTAATAACTGGGCAGGTAGCGATAATAGTCCGGGCGAGGATCAGCTGAATTATACCAGTCCAAACCTGTAACACCTCTTTCACCGGTCGAATAGCTGATGCCCGTATTCAGTCTTGTAGTATTACTAATGCGATACTCATGGCTCAACAGGAAAAAGGGTTGATGCGTACGAGCCACACTGGCATTTCTTTTTTTCCCATTTTGGAAGCCCCAAAAAGGATTATAGTAGTTCGTACCGGCCAGCTCCTGCATCTCTTTGACAGACGGACCTTGCCGGCCTGTTTCTGTAGGAGCTCCCATCACGGTGAGGGATAACAAATGCTTTTGTCCGATCAGCTTATCCACGGCCAGAAAATAACTTTGTCCATCAAAATAAGTGCCGGGTGCATATCCTTCATCGGCATAACGAATACTACCGCTCATACTGAAAGCCCACCCTTTTTTATTGAGCCCGGTGGAATGCGTCAGCATGGCACGATGACGATAGGTTCTGTTGGAGATAGCATAGCTGAAACTGGTTTGTTTACGTTGTTTGCTGGCCCTAACATCAATATTGGTATTGCTTCCAATATCACCGAACGTAAAACCAGTAGGCCGTAGTCCCATAGAAATATCACGGTTACGCATCACATCATTCAATCCGCCCCATAATCCGAAAGGAGTGAATCCGTTATCCAGATTTTCCATTGGTACACCATTAATAAAGGTGGTAAACATTTCCCCATCGTAGCCCCTCATACGGAACCGCGCCGGACTCCAGTTGAAAGCTGCGGCAGCAAAGAAGGGGTCTCTGCCGGCTGTCAGTACAGAAGCGACGTTCTGAGAACTGACATCACTCGCGTCATTATCATCCAGTGATACAACAGGAATATTATCCAGTACACCTTCCTGAAATTCTTCGATGATCGTATCCTTTACGGAGACAGAATCTTTTAACAGTTTTGGTTGGGCTATTGCGCTGATGGAAAGAAAACAAAGTGCAACAGCAGATAAAAACACTTTATACATGCAGTCAGTTTTGAAGACAAAAACAAATGTAGGTATTTTTTACGGGGAGCATGAAATTTTTCGACCGGTAACAATAACTTAATTTATGTAATATCCGAAATAGCATATAAATTTAACGCTTCATAATTATATTCACATCGCATGAACAAACTATTTTTCAGTTACGTTCTTTTTCTTGTTACAGGCTCCTTGAGTGGGTTCAGTCAGACAAAACAAAACTACAAGATCTCCGTCATCGGTTTTTACAATCTGGAGAATCTCTATGATACCATTGACAATCCGATGGTAGACGACAACGAGTTCACCCCTGCCGGTCCCAAAAAGTATAATGGTGAAATTTATTTCGATAAGCTTCAAAAACTTTCAACAGTTATTGCGGAGATGGGCGCAGATAAAACGCCCGATGGCCCGGCCATCCTGGGTGTTGCCGAAATAGAAAATGATACCGTATTAGCCGACCTGGTCCGTCACCCCCTTATTGCAAAAAGAAATTATAAGATCGTGCATTATGATTCCCGCGATGCGCGGGGGGTGGATGTCGGACTTTTGTATAATCCGAAATATTTTATAGTCGAAGCCAGCAACAAACTATTTGTACAACTTCCTTCCGGTGCTAAAGACGCGTATTATACCCGTGATGTTTTATGGGTAAAAGGAAAACTGGACGGAGAAACTATGCATATTTATGTAAACCACTGGCCCAGTCGCAGAGGAGGCGAAAAAAGAAGTGAACCGGGAAGAATGGCTGCTGCTAAAGTCTGCAGAGACCATATGGACTCCATTCTAAAAGCTGAACCGGATGCCAAGTTTGTGGTGATGGGAGATCTGAATGATGACCCGCTTAATAAGAGTATCACTCAAGTTATTGGGGCAAAAGCGGAAATCGAAGAGGTTAAGGACAAGGATATGTATAATCCCTGGACAGAATTATACAATAAAGGGATCGGCACACTGGCCTATCAGGATGCCTGGGGCTTGTTTGATCAAATTCTTATTTCCGGCACATGGCTCTCTCATGATCAGTCCGGCTTCTTTTTCAAATCAAGATATATATTCAACAAACCATATCTGGTGGAAAACATGGGGCGCTACAAAGGATATCCTATGCGCACCTGGGATGGGAATATTTACAGAGGAGGATACAGTGATCACTTCCCGACATACATTGTCTTGCTGAAAAAAACACCTTGATCAGGTTATAAGGCAAGAGTCTAAAGGTTGTCATTGTTCTCATCGTTGTCGTCGTTGCGGTTGCTATTGTCAAAAAAGTTGGCATTCATTATAACTTTCTTTGTCTGTTTTCCTTTAATTTTGCACTCCCTACGGAGGTTGTAGCTCAGTTGGTTAGAGCGTCAGTTTGTGGCACTGAAGGCCGTGGGTTCGAGACCCATCAGCCTCCCAATCCCTGCTCCGGCAGGGATTATTTATTTTGACTCATTTCATACATTTATGAATATCGTTCTAATTGCCATACCGATCATATCTGCTTTTATTGGCTGGATCACCAACTGGGTTGCCATCAAAATGCTTTTTCACCCCGTCAAACCGGTACGGATACTGGGCATTACCTTTCAAGGGATTTTTCCTAAACGACAAACTCAGTTTGCCGGCAAACTGGGCACTCTGGTAAGCACGGAATTACTTTCTTTTGAAGACATACAAGCCGCGGTAACCAATCCGGAAAATCTAAAATCACTGATGCCGAAACTGGATCAGGCCGTTGATCATTTTTTACGGGAAAAACTTAGTACGGCCATGCCTATGCTGAGTATGTTTATGGGTGATAAAACCATTGAAAAGATCAAAACCGTATTAACAGAGGAAATCCAACTACTCTTTCCTGATATGATTAATCACTATATCAGCTCTATGAAAAACCAGCTGGATCTGGAAAAGATCGTTACTGAAAAAGTGAGTCAGTTTTCCAGTGAAAAACTGGAATCCATCCTTTATCAGATTATGGCCAAAGAATTTCGTTTTATTGAGATATTGGGCGGCATTCTTGGTTTTATCATCGGACTGCTGCAGGTGGGCATCACATTACTTGCCGCCTGAAGGATATTTTCCGTATAGCCAAACAACCACTTATCCCATTTGTTATAAAAGCTTGCTGCATGTAGCAGAACTTTACCATATAATATTTTCTGCATGAATCTTCTACTTACGATGAGACTTTCCCTGATAACATTGATTCTCCTATTCACTGAGGGGGCGATGGCTCAATTCCCCGGTATGGGGAAAGGAGGCGCTCAGCAAATGAATGTAGGTCGTGTATATGGTAAAATTGTTGACGCAAACACATCGAAACCAATAGATGCGGTGTCCGTTCAGCTTTATCAAAACAAGTTTGACTCCATCAGTAAAACAAAAAAAGATGTCATCGTCAACGGACAGCTCACCAAAAGCAACGGCGAATTCAATCTGGAAGGGCTACAGGTATTTGGTCCTTACAAATTAAAAATTTCGGCGATCGGCTATAAGACCATCGAACAAAAAGTCGCCTTTGATATCAAAATGAACGGCGGAGGAGACATGTCACAAATGCTCAATAAGATCAATAAAGACTTGGGCAATATCAAACTGGAAAGCGAGATCAAAGAAATGAAAGAAGTTGTAGTGACCGGAGAAAAACCTCAGCTACAGTTGGGCATCGACCGCAAAATATTCAATGTCGATAAAAATATTGTATCTGCCGGAGGAAATGCGGTAGATGTTATGCGCAACGTTCCGACGGTATCCGTTGATGTAGATGGCAACGTAACGCTCCGGAATAACAGTCCGGAAATTTTTGTGGACGGAAGGCCAACCGTCATGACACTCGAACAAATACCAGCTGATGCCATTCAGAGTATTGAACTGATCACCAATCCCTCTGCCAAATTTGATGCGAGCGGCGGGCAATCAGCGATCATCAATATCGTTCTGAAAAAGAACCGTCAGCGGGGCTACAGCGGCAATATCAGAACCGGAATCGATATGCGTGCGCGAACACAATCCGGTGCTGATATCAATATGCGTCAGGGAAAGGTCAATGTATTTGCCAGTGCCATGTTTAATCAACGTAAAACCATTGCCTGGGGTGAAACGAACCGAAACAACAATCTACCCGTCGATACCTCCACCTTATTTTTAGAAAATGATAATACTACCACGGGCGGATTTGCATTTATGCGGGGAGGGCTGGATTATTTCATCAATAACAGAAATACAATTTCATTTAATGGAAATATATCGGGTGGAAATTTCAATACCACCGATGTGAGTGATATCGATATCAATTCTCTCAAGACCGCTTATATCGATTCAACTGAAAAAAGAAGTACCAGCGGAGAAAACCTATTCCGCAACATAGGTGGACAGATCAGCTACAAGCGCGTTTATACCAAGCCGGGAAAAGAATGGCAGGCTGACATCAATTATAATCAAAGCAAAAGTGATAATGATCAGTCGATTGATATTGTATCATCCAGACTTTTTGAAACGGATTCGTCTGTATCCAGATCATTCAATCAGGGTGTTGATGCAGGAGGAAAAAATAAATTACTGGTCGCCCAGACGGATTACATCAACCCGCTCAATGACAATGTCAAAATAGAAATGGGACTTCGAACACAGATCAGGTGGTTTGAGAGTTTTCAACGAAATTTTATCAATAAAATATTTCTACCCGGCATCAGCAATGAATTTTCTTATGTTGATAATGTGCATGCGGCTTATATCAACTACACGCAAAAGATCAGCTCACTGAATATGAATCTGCAGGCGGGCTTACGTGCAGAAAGTTCCTCTTACGAAGGGAATATTGTAGGCA